>Ga0265292_1001132_pt1 | contig 25716 bp, 30 predicted proteins | sample Munlanlewell296A_FD_189080 | JGI IMG/M metagenome (GOLD analysis project Ga0265292, IMG submission 189080) | Leachate microbial communities from a municipal landfill in Southern Ontario, Canada - Leachate well 296A | ecosystem: Engineered > Solid waste > Landfill > Unclassified | place: Canada... | reverse complement strand
AATGGAGGCGGTCGTCTCCACCCACTGGATGGATGGCGGCGCAGGCGCGCTCAAGCTGGCCGAGGCGGTGATCAAGGCGGCCGATAAACCCAGCAATTTCAAATTCCTGTATCCGCTGGAACTGTCTATCAAAGAAAAGCTGGAGATCATCTGCAAGGAGATCTACGGTGCCGGCGGCATCGAAATCCTGCCCGAAGCCCAGGCCAAGATTGACCTCTACACCAAACTCGGCTTCGATAAACTGCCGTTGTGCATGGCGAAAACCCATCTTTCCTTCAGCCATGATGCCGCTATCAAGGGCGCACCCTCCGGTTTCACCGTCCCTGTGCGCGACATCCGCGCCTCGGTCGGGGCGGGCTTCCTCTATCCGCTGCTGGGCGAGATGCGCACCATGCCCGGCCTGCCAACCCGCCCGGTTTTCTACGACGTGGATTTGGATCTGGATACCGGCAAGGTGCTTGGCCTCTTCTAGCCTGTACGGGCGGACCGCTGTGTCCGCCCGTATTTTATAGTGGATTTTCCTTAATTTTAGACACGATTCCCCTTCATTTTTCGTGTCTTCGAGACTTTGTGGTAGCGTTTTTTAATTTCACATCAGACGTAATTGGAAAATATGGAACCGGACCTTTCTACCCTCAACCTGTCTACCGCCATTGAGGCGCTTCGCCGCCGCGATTTCTCCTCGCTCGAACTCACCGAGGCCTGCCTCCGTCAGATCGAGCGGCTCAACCCGCTGATTAACGCCTTTATCACCCCTGCGCCTGAACTGGCTGTTCAAGCGGCTCTTCAAGCCGACGCGCTTATTTCCCTCCAGCCCTCCAACTTGAATGACCTGGCGCTGCTTGGCGTCCCGGTTGCATTGAAAGACCTGTTCGAAACAAAGGGAGTCCGCACCACAGCTGGCTCAAAGTTTTTTGCAGAAAATATCCCTGGCCAGGATGCCGAGGCGGTGTTGAAACTCAAACTGGCCGGGGCGGTCATCCTCGGCAAGACCAACACCCACGAGATCGCCCTGGGCGTGACGGGTGTCAATCCGCATTTTGGGGCGGTCAAGAATCCCTGGGACCCCTCTCGCATCACCGGCGGCTCCTCCAGCGGATCGGCGGCGGCCGTCGCGGCCGGGATGTGCCTGGCCGCTTTGGGGACCGATACCGGCGGCTCCATCCGCATCCCGGCCTCGCTGTGCGGGGTGGTCGGGTTGAAACCCACCTACGGACGGGTGAGCACGCGCGGGGTGGTGCCACTCTCCTGGAACCTCGACCACGTTGGCCCGCTGGCACGCACGGTCTGGGATGCGGCGATAATGCTTCAGGTGCTGGCCGGATTTGACCCGCACGATCCCGCCTCGCTGGATGTGCCGGTAGACGATTATCTTGTCCATTTGGAAGATGGCGTCAAAGGCTGGCGGGTGGCGCTGGCAGTCGGGGAGTACAGCGAATCCTCTGACCCGGAAGTGTGGGCGGGTGTTCAGGATGCAGCAAAGGTTTTCAAAGTTCTGGGCGCGCGGGTGGAGAAAGTGGACCTGTCCTGGATCGCCTATCTGGCGCAGGCCAATACCCGCATAACCCAGGCGGACGCGGCGGCCTTCCATCGCGAACGCCTAGCCGCCCACCCGGACTGGTTCGGCGCGGACGTGCTCCAGCGTCTGCAGACCGGCGCGGCGTTAACTTCCAGTGAGTACGCCCTTGCGAGACGGATGCAGGTCGAGGGTCGCCGCTGCTTCGAGATGTTCTTCGCTAAATACAATCTTCTTCTCCTGCCGACCACCCCCATCCCCGCCCCGCCCATCGCAGGGACCGGCGCGCTCGAAGCTGCCCGCCTGTTGACGCGTTTCACCGCGCCCTTCAACCTGACCGGCCTCCCGGCGCTCTCCGTCCCGTGCGGATGGGTGGGAGGACTGCCATTTGGGGTGCAAATGGTGGCGCCTCACTGGGGGGAAGCAAAGGTCTTACAAGCCGGTCATTCCTTCGAGCAGGCAACTGACTGGCACCTGCGCCGATCTGATCTGGTTAAAACACAAAGGGGATGAACAGCTTTGTCTTTTTCATGTACCAGGCGTATTCCTCCCCGAACTTGACCAGACACTCGGCCTCGTCGGCACGCGCGGTGGCGTAGAGGAAGGCTGTGGCGACGGCGGCGAGACAGCCATCCAGCAGCGATGGAGACTTGAAGAAGATGCCCCAGGCCAGGGTGAGCAGCGATGCGTACAGCGGGTGGCGGATGAAGCGGTAGACGCCGCTCTGGACCAACTGTGTGGTTGCTTCGAGGGCGTCAGTCGGTTTCCCGGCATGGCGGAGTAGATAGACTCCTGAGATGATGGGTACAAGCGATGCGAAAAGGAGAATCCAGGAAATGATCTGATACCAGGCAAACGGATGGACAAACCAGCCGCGTATGTTCACCAGGAACATACCCAGGATGGCTTCCCAGGCGAAGAAACGGTAGAAGCCGTGCGAACCGGGCCTGCGCAGGGAGGGAATGGAAACCCAGACGACGAAAATGGAACCGGCGATAAATAGGATTGTTTCAATCATGGGATTTCACTTTTGCAGGCAGGCAAGAAGTTCCTGAACCGCCCCCTGCGGCTCGGCCGGCGTGAGCGCCAGCACCGGTACGCTGGCGACGGTGTAAACAGCCGAGACGTTCCCCGCTTTCCAGTGACGGGTTAGGATGCCGACCGCGTTGACGTCGCTGGCGATGGCCTGCGCCATCTCGTTCGGACCTGCAGCCAGCCGCGCCGTGGACGTGGCCGGGCTGCCGCTCAGGGCGGCCTGCTCAAAAATCTGCCAGACATCCTCGCCGGAGGAAAAGACCCACACCTGCACCGGGGCGTTGGAACCGTTGACCTCCTGCCAGTTCAGGACCTGCCCGGTGAATAATCCGCGCACCTGTTCAGCAGTCAGGGCGTTGATCGGGTTCTGTGGATTGAGGATGACCAGGAGTTCCTCGCTGCCGATCTGGTAGGCGGGGGAAGTCAGGTTGGCGGGTTGTCCAATGCGGATAGCCAGATTAACGGATTGCGGGACCAGGAAGTTTGCAGCACGCTGCTCGGCAGTGACCACATTCGCGCCCGCGCAGTCGTACAGGCCTGCCAGCCAAGGAGCGGCCGCTGTGGTGTACTGGACGGTGATGGGTTCCAAGGGGACGGTGTGCGTGGAGGAATTGCAGGAAGGTAGCAGGAAGCAGGCGAGAATTAGAAAGGCGAAGGTGCGTTTCATTTCCTACCACTCACGCAAGATGGCGGCCAGCAGTTTTGCGCGCTCGGGCAGGCTGTCCCTGAAAATAAATTCCCGTTCGGAGTGATACTCTCCGCCGGCTGGCCCGAGTCCGTCCAGCACCGGGATGCCCAGCGGGGCTACAAAGTTGGCGTCTGAGGCGCCGCCGGTGCCGCTGGCTTTGAGTTCGATGTTCACGTTAGCGGCGATGGCCTTGACCTTCTCGAAGGTGGCTTTGATCGTGTCGTTAAAAGGCATGGGCGGGCGGTTGAGTCCGCCGGTCACCTCGAGGGAGGTGCCGTCTAAAACAGGTTTGAGCGCCTGCATGGCGGCGCTGATGCGTTCGGCCTCGCCGGGCTGCATCACGCGCAGGTCCACTTCGAGGCTGGCTTCGTCTGGAACGACGTTGCTGGCAATCCCGCCTCGGATCACGCCGACGTTGAGGGTGGTACCTTTGTTGTAGTCGGTCAATTTCTGGATGGCGAGCACCTGATGAGCCATTTCTTCGATGGCGTTGCGGCCTTTTTCGTGGTCGCCACCGGCATGGGCGGCCCGTCCCCGCACCCGGACGGTGAACTCGCCGACCCCCTTGCGCCAGGTCTTGACCGACCCATCCACCATGCCGGGCTCGAGTACCAGCACCAGGGCGGACTCGGCGGCCAGTTTTTCGATCAAAGCCCGGGACGTTCTGCTGCCGATTTCTTCGTCAGATGTGAACAGGGCCGTGACGGGGTGAGCCAAGCTCCCGGTCTCGAGCGCCGCGGCGAGTGCCGTCAGTGCGACGACAATGCCGCCTTTCATGTCCGACACGCCGGGTCCGAACACCCTGCCGTCTTTCTCGTAGAAAGGCATTTTTTCCAGCGTGCCGAGCGGGAAGACCGTGTCCATATGGGCGAGCAGCAGGATGCCATTTGCTCCACTCTCCTTTTGGGAGAGGGGCCGGGGGCGAGAGAAGCTCGCCTCGACTTGGTTTCCGGTTTCGGTCTGTGGATGGATCTCTACCTGTGCTCCAAGGCGGCGGCATTCCTCGGCCACCAACGCGCCGACGCGGTCCACAGCGGCTTTGTTGTGCGAGGGGGATTCGGTCTCGACCAGCCGTTTGAGCAGGGTGAGCATGTCAGGTGTGCGGGCGTCAAAGTTGTACATGGGATCAGCTATTAGATCAGGGCAAAAACGAGGCAAGCCGCCCCGATGACCGCGCAGTAGGCCGCGAAGATGTACAGCGAATGCTTGTTCAGGTAGCCCAGCAGCCACCTGACTGCCAGCCAGCCGACGATTGCCGCGCTAACGAATCCGACCGCCAGCAGGGGCAGGAACGAGCCGAGGCCGGGCATCTTGAGCAGGTCAAGAGACTGGTAGCCGCCTGCCACCAGCATGACCGGCACGGACATCAGGAAGGCGAAGCGCGCCGCGGACGGACGGTCCAGGCCGCGAGCCATCCCGGCGCCGATGGTCGTCCCGGAGCGGGAAGCGCCGGGGAAGATGGCGATCACCTGGGCGAAGCCAACGAACAGGGCGTCCAGCCAGGTCATTTTCTCGAGGCTGCGGTTGCGCTTGCCCAACCATTCAGCCAGCGCCAGGACAAAGGCAGTGATGAGCAGGCGGATGGCCGCTTCGAGCAAGGGCGTCTTGAACAGGGCTTCCACGGCGGACTTGAGCAGGTAGCCGAAAACCAGGGCCGGGAGGGTGGCAACAATAATAAACCAGCCTAATTTATTCTCCTGCGTGGAAAGCGGTTTGGCGAAGAACGCCTTGACCATTTTCAGCAGGTCTTTCCAGAAGTAGACAATCAACGCGAGGATTGTCCCAAGCTGGACGAGGATGAGGAACGAGAACATGGCATCGTTGGCCGGGATGCCAAGCAGTTTTTGCCCGATAAGCAGGTGGGCCGTGGACGAGACCGGGATGAATTCGGTCAGGCCCTGGAGGATTCCGAGGAGGAAGGATTGGAAGAGGTTCATGGTTAATGGTTAATCCTTTTCTGTAAAATCTTCTGAGTTATTGGGTGTTTGTGGTTCATGGACAGAATGGTTTGCACCAGGCTCATTCATGCCTATTTTGGCTTTTTTCAGATAGGTGATCCACCCATTGATGGAACGGGCAACAGTTTCGGCTTCGCGGGTTGTGCTCGTATAGACTTCAGGTGTGATGAAACCCAATTCTTTTGCCAGAGAAAGATGGCTTTGTACCTCGGTCAATGAGCCGCGCGCTATGTAACAAAAGCGGACATTATCCTGAAAGTAAAAGCGGCCGTGTCCCTCCGCGATATTAGCTGGGATGCTGGACGCGGCGCGTTTGAGTTGGTCAGCGAGGTTGTATTTTTCGCTGGCGGGTAAGAGTGGCACAACCTTTTTGTAAACTACCACCGCGAAATCGCGCGCTAATCTCCACACTTCCAGTTGGTCCAGATTCATCACGACCATATCAAGACTCCATTAACCATAACCCATTAACCATCCTTGTTCCCCATGATCCTTTCTGCATTATTATCCCACCGTTCCAGCAGAGATGGCGCATTGGCTTCGAATGTCCCATCAATTATCATCTGGCGAATGTCTTTTACCAGCTGCACCAGAGCATGTAAATTATGAATTGACAGGAGAGTTCCTGCTAATATCTCTTTGGCAACAATAAGATGCCGCAGGTAGGCGCGTGTGAATGTCCGGCAGGTGTAGCAGTCGCAGGTCTCGTCAATCGGACGCGGGTCGCGGGCGAAGGCCGCGTTCATCAGATTGAGCCGCCCCTCGGACGAAAAGGCCGCATTGTGACGGGCCAGGCGGGTGGGCAGGACGCAGTCGAAGATGTCCACGCCGCGGGCGATGCCGTTGATCAGGTCTTCGGGCGTGCCGACGCCCATCAGGTAACGCGGTTTTGATTCAGGCACGGGTTGGAGGACTAGGTCGAGCATGGCGCGCATCTCATCTTTGGTCTCGCCGACCGAGAGGCCGCCAATGGCAATGCCAGGAAAAGGCAGGGAGGCAATGAATTGGGCTGACGCAGTCCGTAGGTCCGGGTTGACACCGCCTTGTATAATCCCAAAAAGCGCCTGGTCGGCACGCGTCTTTGCGGTAAGACAACGTTCAGCCCAGCGGTGGGTCCGTTCCATGGCGATCTTGCTGTAGGCGTGGTCGTTGGGGTCGGAGCATTCGTCGAAGGCCATGATGATATCAGCCCCCAGGTTCTCCTGGATTTGGATGGACTTTTCGGGGGTGAAGCGGTGCGCCGAGCCGTCAATGTGACTCTTGAAGGTCACGCCGTCGTCGTCAATTTTGCGGGTCTGGGCCAGCGAGAAGACCTGGAAGCCCCCCGAGTCGGTCAGCAGGGGGCCGGGCCACTGCATGAATTCGTGCAGGCCGCCCAGCTCGCGGACGAGTTCGTCGCCGGGGCGCAGGTAGAGATGGTAGGTGTTGGAGAGGATGAGCGATGCGCCCAGTTCATCCAGTTGCGCGGGCGTGAGCGTCTTGACCGTAGCCTGCGTGCCGACCGGTGCGAAGGCCGGCGTTTCGAGGTTGCCGTGTGGGGTGTGGAAGACCCCGGCGCGGGCGCGGCCTTGCATGGCTGTGATGTTGAATTCAAACATGAGGATATTATAACGGGAAAGGTATGTGAAAACAAAAAACCTGCCCGCGCGGGCGGACAGGTTAATGGTGCTCAGAATCAGCGCAGGGTTTAACCTGATTTTGTTGCCAGATCTTGTTTCGCTCCTGCAAAAGCGGCTTCTTCCAATTCAATCCGTTCCTGGATTACGCGTGTCAGCCATTCTTCAACACTCGGTTTACGGTGAAGCTTTGCCAGGAACGCTGCACGCGCCGCCAGTTCCGGCGGGATGGTCAGTGAAGCGGCTCTCGTCCTTTGCACTACGGTTGGCTTTCCCCAAGCCGAATTATCACCGGCCTGTGCAATAACCTTTTGGTCTATTTCGTGTTCAGTCAATTTCTTTTTTGTGCTCATAGCGGCCATCCTGTAATGATACGGATGATATTTCCAGGTTTAAGTTGAAAGATGATCTTCAACCTGCGCCCGCCGATGGTTTTTCCAAGCAATTGATAACGGTCACGATAAGATTTGTTGCGCTGAATCTCGTAGCCGGAGAAAAAACATTCCACGGTCTCTTCAAAAGTAACGTAATGCACAGAAAGTTCGTCGCGGTCAAAATCGTATTCGAAATCGGCTGGCGTAAAACGATTCCAATTGGGCACGGGCGAAACTCCTGCGACGAATTATAACGCATTCATGTGCCGACCGGTGCGAAGACCGGCGTTTCGAGGTCGCTGTGCGGGGTATGGAAGATCCCGGCGCGGGCGCGGCCAGATTTCGCTTTGACATCAAACTCAAACATTGATTGGTTATCCTGTCTGAATGGGTTACGAAAATTTCATGTCTTTCGTGACAGACGGTCGGAGCGCGGCGTACCGGCAATCCAGACCATCAGCAGTTGTACCAACGCTCCTGCACTTGCATAAGCAAACAGGTCAGCGATCAGCGGCAGCGACCCGGGACCAAATACGATCAGGCTTGTGGTGAGGCTATACAGATAATCACGCGTGACCCCGAAGAGCGCGAACACCACCAGAAAGACGGCCAGGCCACGCGTATCCCAGCGTCGGATCACGCGCCAGCCGACCAGTCCCAGCGCCGCGCCATAGAACAAGGCGGTGGCGATATACCAAGCAATAGGAACGTGGCCTGTCGTCACTGATGGATAATGCCACCATCCTAGTCGAGCCGCGAGGCTGTCGTAAAACATGACCAGGGGAATGAGGGGAAGCGCCCCCACCAGCGCGCCTGCAATGCGCCGCGGCGTGGCGCGGGTGAAAAAAGCGATCACCGCGAACATAATCGCCGTGCTGATTATTCCAAGGGCAAGGATTTTGGGGTCAAGAAAATTCATGTCAACCCTCGTCTTTCAATTATAAACACCCCGCGCTCCTTCCAGGATTTGCCCGACTTCCCTGCCCACCACCATCCTTCGCTCCATCCAAATGAGTCGAATCAGGAATAATGCCAGCAGCATGGCAAGATGGCACATGATGGACGGCAGAGCGTTTTCAGCGATGGGTATCACCGCCACCGTGACCAGCGCCGGAAAGATGAACGCAATCGAGCCGAGCAGTACCTGGCCCAGCAGGAGGCGCTGGTGGTCATCCTTGCATATGGTCACGCCGTAGGCGGATAGCAGGAGCATACTCATCAACCCGGACTGGTAGAAAAGGCCGTAGGTCTGATACAGCGGCGTCGGGTTGGCGTAACGGGCGAAGACAATCTCACAGACCGAGGCGGTCACGAAGGCCTTGTCCACGGCAATGCTCGCAACGAGCAGCCCGCTCTATGCGCTGAAATGCTTGATAAAAACTCGTCTGCGCTTGTGCTGTCTCTTCTCGTAGTATTTCCATTGTCTCTGGACGTTCTGGTTCGTCTCGAGTTCCGGGTTGGATTCTACTTTTGTAATGCCGAGTTTGTTGAATACGCCGTGCATTTTGTTCATCAGGATGGCGTTCACGCCTTTTCCCTGATATTCCGACCGGACAGAAACCAGGTACAGGTCTGCCCGGTCGTTCTTTTTGAGTGCTCTCAGGAGATAAATAAACCCAAACGGGAAGAGCTGTCCCTTTGTTTTTTGCAGCGCCAGGGACAGCGACGGCATGACGATGCCAAAGGCAACCATGCGGTTATTCTGGTCCATGACCATCGGCACGAAGTCGGGGGTCACGAAGCCGAAATATTGATCAATGTAAGCCTCGATCTGTTTTTCAGTCAGCGGTACAACGCCGTACAAATGTTTATATTCGTCATCCAGCAATTGAAACAGTTCTCTGGCGTATAGCAGCAGTTCTTTCTTGTTACGCAATTCCAATAGTTTAAGCTTGTTGCGCCGCAGGGCGATATCCGCAATCCGGGCGATGGTTTCGTTGGGTTCGGGTGGTACCGAAAACTCATATTCCATCCAGTCGGTGTCTTTCACATACCCCAATTTTTCCATGTGTTTTGGGTAATAAGGATGGTTATAGAGGGTGGCCAGTGTGCCAAGCTCGTCGAAGCCTTCCACGAGCATCCCCTCCCGGTCCAGATCGGTGAAGCCGAGCGGACCGTGCACGGCCGCCATGCCGGTCTCCTTCGCCCAGGCTTCGACCGTCTTCATCAGGGCCTCAGATACGCTCGGATCGTCAAGGAAATCAATCCAACCGAAACGCATATAGCGTTGTCCCCATTTTTCGATATGCCGCCGGTTAAGGATGGCGGCTAACCGGCCGACAATGCGGCCGTCTCGATAGGCCAGCCAGGTGCGTGCCTCGCAGTGTTCAAAAGTGGGATTCTTGTCCCGGCGCAGGGTGTTGAGTTCGTTGAACAGGAGCGTAGGAACCCAATTCGGGTTGCCGCGGTACAGTTCGAAGGGAAAATGGATGAACGATCTTAGCTCTTTGAGCGTGGTCACTTCTTTGATTCGTACATCCATGGAGTTTCCTTTCTTTTTTTTTACTTGCGGCGGTTGCGGCCCCAGCCCGGCTTTTTCGGCTTTTCAGCCGGTGCGCTTTTGCCGGAGGGCAGAGCCACGGGGGCGTGGAGGGTCTGCTGGTAGTACTCATCCAGCAGCATGGTGATGATGGGCAATTCTTCTTCGCTTTCGGCCAGGCTGCGGGCGAGCGGCGTAAACCGGCGCGAGCGCTCAGACTGGAGCTTATCCCGCCCGCGCAGGCGCGCTTCGAGCAGGGCGGTGGTTCGTTCTGCCACCACGGTGGCCACGTCCGCGTCGGAGGGGATGGGGCGTTCTTCAAAGGGGATGCTGAAGGTTTTAGAAATCTTGTCGAGCGTGTACTTTTCCAGCCGGTTGACCAGGGAGATGGCCACCCCGCTGGCTCCGGCGCGCCCGGTCCGCCCGGCGCGGTGGATGTAGGCTTCCAGCTCGTCGGGCGGCTCGTACTGGATGACGTGCGACAGGGCGGGGATGTCCAGCCCGCGCGCCGCCACGTCGGTGGCGACCAGAAAGCGCAGGGTCCCGCCTCGGACACGGTCGAGCACCTGTTCGCGGTCGGACTGGGAGAGATCGGCGCTCAACTCGTCCGCGTCGTATCCGAAGCGCTGTAAGACCACCGAAACGTAATGGACCCGGGCTTTGGTATTGCAAAAGATGATGGCGGAAGTCGGGTTCTCCACCTCGATCAGGCGCACCAGACTGCGGTCCTTGTCCATGCCGGGCACGAGGTAGAAAACGTGCTCGGTATCGGTGACGTGGATATGGTCGGTGCTCAGGCTGAGAAATTCCCCGTCACGGATGAACTCCTGCGCCGTGCGCAGCACCGAATCCGGGAAGGTGGCCGAGAACATGCAGGTATGCAGAGGGCGCTTGGGCAGGTAGCGCTGAACTTCGCGCATGTCGGGATAGAAGCCCATCGAGAGCATGCGGTCGGCCTCATCGTAGATCACCGTTTTGAGGTGTTCGAGCGTGAAGGTACGTTTAAGCAGATGATCGAGCACCCGTCCCGGTGTGCCGATGACGATGTGTGCGCCTGCTTTGAGCGCCGAGGTTTGCGTTCCATAGCCCACACCGCCGTAGACGGCCACCGTTCGCAAACCTGCCTCGCCGCAGATTTTTTCCGCTTCCTGCCAGACCTGGCGGGCCAGTTCGCGGGTCGGGACGAGGATGAGCGCCTGGCAAACCGGGCGGTTCTGGTCGAGGCGGGTCAGCATGGGCAGCAGGAACACGCCGGTCTTGCCGCTGCCGGTGCGGGCCTGGAGCATCATATTGCGCCCGGCCAGCAGATAGGGGAGGGCACGCGCCTGGACCGGCACGAGCGTAGTCCAGCCCGCGCGTGCGGCGGCCTCGCGTAAGGGCTTGGGCAGTTGTTCGAGGCTAATATCGGCCAGCGGGTTGCTCTGCTGGGTGGGGGAAGAGGGGATGTTATTGTTCATGGAGTTCTCAATTCTAACAGGGTGAATGTTGATGCCAGTATATCAAAAGATGCCCTCACAAGGAGGGCATCGGAGGGGTGCCTGATGGGGGTCGAACCCATGAAATCCCCATATGGGGGCAACAACTAATGAAAAAAGATGCCCTCGCAAAGAGGACATCCAAGGGGTGCCTAATGGGGGTCGAACCCATGAAATCCCAATATGGGGGCAACAACTAATGAAAAAAGATGCCCTGCAAAGAGGGCATCCAAGGGGTGCCTGATCCCCTGGCGGGGACGATGTGGGGGGTCGAACCTATAAAATCCCCGTATGGGGGCAACAACTGAAATAAAAGATGCCCTCACGAGGAGGGCATCCATGGGGTGCCTGATGGGGGTCGAACCCACAACAGCCTGATCCACAGTCAGGTACTCTGCCATTGAGCTACAGGCACCACGAGCGGGGGCGATTATACCACCGGCACTAATGACTTTCAAGGACGCGTTTAAGGGATTCAGTCACCTCGCCGCGGGCAATTGTTTCCTGCGTCCCGCTGGAGAGGTTCTTCACGGTGACCATGCCCTGTCCAGCCTCGTCCGGGCCGACGACCAGGACCGCGCGCATTCCCATCCGGTCGGCAAACCTGAACTGCCTGGGCAGTTTGGCTGGCTCCGGGTAGCAGGTCACGTTGAGACCCTCGCGGCGCAGGTCAGCGGCCAGGGAATAGGAAGCCGATAACAGGTCCGGGGAGAAGACGGTCACCAGCACCGCCGCGGGCGTGACTGGAAGCGGTGGGAGCAGTCCCAGTTCCTGCAAAATGAGGCCGATGACCACGTCGCCCATCGCAAAACCGACGCCGGAGAGCGGTTCGCCGCCCACGTCGCGCAGCAGGTTGTCGTACCGTCCGCCGCCCAAAATTGCGCGCCGGACAACCCCGGTAATGTCAAAAGCCTCGAAAACGGTACCAGTGTAATAGAGCAGGCCGCGGACAATGTTGGGGTCGAACTGGACATACTCTTTCAAGCCCAGCGATTCGAGCGCCGCGAACAATCTGACCAATTCCTCAGACTTGCGCCAACGCTCCCCGTCAGCGAGAAGGGATTTTAGCCCGTCCAGTTGTTGCGGGGTCAGTCCGATCTCCAGGGCGTTGGTTTCCCATGGCTCCGGCTTCATTTTTTCGCGGCGGTCCACCAGCCCGGAAACATCCGCTTTCTTTTCCGGCGGAATTCCCAGGGCATCGAACTCGGCGTCCATGAAACGGCGGTTGTTGACGCAGATGCGGGCCTGTGCCGGAGTAAGACCAGCCGCCTTCAGGAACGCGGCGGCAATCGCAACCAGTTCGGCATCCGCTTCGGGGGAGTTGACACCCAGCATGTCAATATTCCACTGGAAAAACTCGCGCGAGCGGCCGCGCCCAGGCCTTTCGTAACGCCAGAACGGTCCAAACGACCACCAGCGGGCCGGAAAGGCCACTTCGTTCTGGCGGGCAGCGATCATGCGCGCCAGCGAGGGGGTCAACTCCGGGCGCAGGGTAATTTCATCCCCGCCCCGGTCGGTGAAAACGTAGGATTGTTTCTTGACCAGTTCCTCACCCGATTTAGCGGCGTACAGGTCGAGAGGTTCGAGGAATGGTGCATCCCATTCCTGGTAACCGTAAGACTCCGAAACGCCTCGTACGGTGTTATATAACCAGGTACGCACGGCCATCTGTTCCGGATAGAAATCGCGGGTCCCTTTGACGGGCGGGATGATATTCTTCATAGACTTGCTCCGCTGCTCTCAAAACTTTAGCTACCTGTCACTTGGTGTTCGGATTTTAGCATATTTCCCTTGCTTCAAACGTGTGACAATCCACTTACGGAAAAGGAAAGAACGCACTGGCGCTTATTGTGAAAAATAATACAATCAATGCAAAATAGGCATATTCGAGTAAAGGAGAGACCGGTATGGTCCCTGCGGATGAAGAAAATAGGCAACGAGGTGCTGAAAGCCATCGGCGGGCGGAGCGTGCACCCGGTCAACGCCTGCGTGGGCGGCTGGTACCGTTGGCCGGACTCCGCGCCGCTCTAGGCGCTCCTACCCGAACTGGAATGGGGCCTGGAAGCTGCCAGAGAGACCGTCCGATGGTCGCTGACCCTGCCCTACCCGGACCTGGAGATTGACTACGAATTCGTCGCCATCCACCACCCCGAAGAATACGGTGTCATGCACGGCGATGTATGGTCATCGAAGGGCAGCAAAATCTCCGTTGCGGACTATGAAACGCACTACATCGAAGAACAAGTCAAACATTCAAATGCCTTGCACGGTCATACCGTGGACGGCGGTACCTACCTGGTCGGCCCGCTGGCGCGCCTGAACCTGAACCACGCGCAGTTGTTCCCGGCGGCCCAGAAAGCCCTGAAAGAGAACAAGATCAAACTACCGATTACGAACCCCTACAAGTCCCTGATTGCGCGCGCGGTAGAACTGGTGCATTTTTACGAAGAAGCCATCCAGATTATTAAGACTTACCAGCCGGATGGCCCGGCACACCTTGACTTGAAGCTCAAGGCCGGGGAAGGGGCGGGTGCCAGCGAAGCCCCGCGCGGACTGCTCTACCACCGCTACAAGATTGACGAGAACGGGCTGATAAAATTTGCGAAGATCACCCCGCCCACCGCCCAGAACCTGCCGCGCATCGAGGCTGACCTGTTCGCCCTGGCGCCCAAACTGGTCAAGATGGAACAAGAAAAAGCCACCCTGACCACCGAACACCTAGTGCGCGCATACGACCCGTGCATCTCGTGCGCTACACATTTTTTGAAGTTGAAAATAAAAGAAGTAGGTCACGCTTGAAGCGTGATCTATAGGAAGAAGAATTACCTACCGCCAGGACGCTGTCTTGGCGGTAAAATTTACCCATGAATATTCTCATCCTTGGCATCGGCCAATCCCTGCGCGGTGACGACGCCGCCGGGCTGGAAGCGGTCCGCCTGTGGCGGGAGAAATTCCCGGAGACGGCAGGAGGCGTCCAGGTAGAACTCTCTGAACTGCCGGGGCTGGCCTTGCTCGACCTGCTGGAACGCACGGACGCGGCGATTCTCGTGGACGCAGTCCAGTCGTCTGCCTCCGCCGGGACGGTCATCTGCCTCGGCCCGGACGAGTTGGCCAGTTTCACCCCGGATGCCGGGTCCGCCCACGGTTGGGGCGTGGCCGAGACCCTGCAACTGGGCCGCTCGTTGGTTCCTTCGCTGGCAAAGTGCCGGGTCACGCTGATCGGGATTGTGGGGAAAGATTTCAGGTTGGGTGCGGGACTCAGTCCCGAGGTCCGGGAAGCGCTCGCCGGGGCAGTGGAAAGGATCGAGAAAGAAGTACAAAATCTGCTTTAAACCATAGACAAGCTGACGATAAAAAGACGGGGGCCTTTGAAGACCTCCGTCCTTTTGTTTTGTGTTTTTCGTTTTTACGGTTTTGGCATCCCAATCTGAACCATCCCCTCCACCACCCGGACCGGGTAAGCCGGGATGTCTACAAATGCCGGTAGGGAGGTGGCTTTACCGGTGCGGATGTCAAAGCGTGCCCCGTGGCGCGGACAGATAATCTCGTTCTCTTCGATCTCCCCGTCGCCAACCGGGCCGTTGTCGTGGGAACAGACATCGCCAATGGCGAACAACTTTCCGGCCAGGTTGAAGAGTACAATGGATTTTCCGCCCAGTTCGACGAACAGGCGCTCGCCTTCGGGTAGTTGGTCTGCCGGAGCGATTTCAACATATTCGAGTCTGGATGGATCGAGCGGGGTGTAATTGAACATAGGGATCGGGTAACCAGAGTTTTGGGGATTAGGCATGATTACCTGATCCCTGATTTCCTATTCGACTAATTCATCGCAGGCTTCGCCCAAACCGTACACACCCGCCTTGAGCACCTTCAAGGAGAGCAGCGCACATTTCAGGCGCACCGGGCCGAGTTCGATTCCAAGCAAATCCAGGATATCCTGCTTGGTCAGTTTTTTAACTTCATCCAGCGATTTCCCAATAATGGACTCAATTAGCAGATCCGCGGAAGCCAGCGAGATGGCACAGCCCTTTCCGTCGAAACGGCCATCGGTCACTTTGCCAGATCCGTCCACGCGCAGAGTGATTTCAAGATGATCGCCGCACAGCGGGTTATCGTCCTCGAACTGGATGTTGTTCGGGTCTAGGTGACCGCGGTACTGCGGGTTTTTATAATGGTCTATGATGATTTCGCGATAAAGGTCTTCCATGTAGTCTCCGTAAACATTGAATAGCTCTTACGCTATTCCCGCTGAGTATAAACGCTGAGCAGGGGCATTGCAAGGGAGAATGGATCAAATCCAACATTTTCTTTTCCGTCACCCCGGGTCTTTTGCCTGCGGTATAATGTGTTAGAATTGCATGTAAGCGCTTACATAATAACCATTGAAAACAATACTCTTTGATTTGAAAGGAATAATTTCATGAAAGTTGCAGTCATAGGTGGCGGCTCCACGTATACCCCTGAACTGGTCAATGGTTTCTTAACCCGCACGGATCAATTTCCGCTAAAAGAACTTTGGTTGATGGATATTGATGCTGCTCGGCTTGAAATCGTCGGTGGATTTGCCCGGCGTATGGTGGAAGCCAGGGGGTCACTATTTAAGATTGTACTGACCACCGATCAGCGTGAGGCTGTAAAGAGTGCTTCCTATGTTACAACACAGTTGCGCGTCGGCCAGATGGAAGCGCGTCGCAAGGACGAGTATCTGGGCAAGCGGCATGGCCTGATCGGGCAGGAAACGACCGGTGTCGGTGGTATGGCCAAAGCTTTGCGCACAATACCGGTCATTCTCAAAATTGCCAAAGATATGCGCGAGCTTGCCCCCGGTGCACTGTTGGTAAATTTTACAAATCCTTCCGGTCTGGTGACACAGGCCTTGAGTAAATATGCTCCAGATGTGATTGCAGTCGGGGTTTGTAATGCCCCGATAACCACCAAGATGACAATTATTGATGAACTTGAACGGGCGACCGGGAAACACATTGATCCCGAGCGCGCCGAACTCCGCACCCTGGGACTGAATCATCTTTCCTGGCACCGCGGTTTCAGCGTGGACGGGGAGGATGTATGGCCGCAGGTGATCGAAGGGTACATCACCGCACTCAAAGCGGAAGAAGACCCCGAATGGGACCCGCGCACAGTCGAGGTTCTGCGCATGATCCCCAATTATTATTTACAATACTACTATCATACCGATAAGAAACTGGCCTCCCAGGAAGGGTGGCCGCCGTCACGGGCGGAGGAAGTGATTGAGATCGAGAAAGACCTGCTGCGCGAGTATGCCGATCCCAACCTGAAGGAACCCCCGGCTGACTTGATGAAACGCGGCGGCGCGTACTATTCTACGGCCGCAACCCAATTGCTCAACGCCCATTACAACGATTTAGGCGAGACGCACATCGTAAATACCCGCAATAATGGAGCCGTGAAAGAGTGGCCTGCGGATTGGGTTCTGGAAATGCCAGCAAAGATCAGCCGCAAAGGCGTGGAACCGCTTCCCGCCGAACCTCTGCCGCCCGTCTGCTTTGGCCTGATTGCACAAGTTAAAGCGTACGAGTTGTTGACGGTTGAAGCGGCGGTTCACGGCGACCGCAATGCAGCGTATCAGGCCCTGCTCGCCCATCCGCTCGGGCCAAAAGCGGATAAGATCCCGGTAGTGCTCGAGGATATGCTTGAGACCCATAAGCCTTACTTGCCGCAGTTTTGGAAGAAATAGAGTTTGGTGATACCCCCTGAAGCAAATCGCCGCAGGAAATCAGCCTGCGGCGGTTGTTCTTAATGTGTCTCAGTCACTTTTCCGATCGTGCGCGGCTTTTCGGGGTTGATACCTTTTGCCCGCGTCAGATGGTAGGCGAAAAGTTGGGCAGGAATGATGCTGACGATGGGGGTGAGCCATTCGGGTATCCCGTCCGGCAGTTGGACCGGAGACTGCGCCAGCGAGAGGGCGCCCTTATCGTCTGAGATGATGACCAATTCGGCGAGTTGGTCGCCGCGCAGGCGGCCCAACATCTCCAGCATCGAGTCGAAGACCTTTCCTAGTGGAGCGACCGCCAGGACTGGGAATCCGCCCTCCACCATGGCAATCGGTCCGTGCTGGAAATCGGCGGAAGAATACGGCTCCGCGACGGTGTAAGTCAATTCCTTGAGTTTCAAAGCCCATTCGAAGGCCGTGCAGTAGTTGAAACCCCGCCCGAGCACAACGCACTGGCGCATGGTGCGGTAGCGTTCGGCTATGCGGGCAATTGGCACATCCTGTTTGAGCACCTTTTCGGTCCAGCCAGAGACTTTTCCTAATTCGCGCCAGTGTGTTTTGTCGTCTGCGAGAGCGGCGGAGAGCATCGCAATCGCCATCAGTTCGGCCGTATAGGTCTTGGTGGCGGCGACGGCCTTTTCGTCACCCGCCTGGACGTCCAGGACGAGATCGGAGGCGCGTGCCAGGGGCGAGTCGGGCGCGTTGGTGATGGATAGAGTCAGGCAGCCCTGGCGGCGTCCCTCCTCGATAACGCTGACGATATCCGGCGATTGCCCCGACTGGGATACGCCGACCACCAGCGCGCCGTCCAATTTTGGGGGACGGTTGTAGTAGGTGAACAGCGAGGGAGTCGCCAGCGCCAGGGGCAGTTGGTTTTGCGCGCCCCACAGGTAGTTGGCATACCGCCCGGCATTATCCGACGTGCCGCGCGCCGCTAGAAAAACGTAGCGGATATCGCGCTGGCGGATGGCTGCGGCGATTTTCTCCACGGTCTCCCGCTGACTGTGCAGCAGATGGGCCAGTCGTTCGGGTTGTTCAAAAATTTCGGATTGCAGTGTCACAAGTTCCTCCGAAAGAGTTTCATAAAGTCCATCTGATGTGAAATTGAAGAACGCTACCACAAAGGTTCGAAGACACGAAAAATGAAGGAGAATCGTGTCGAAGATAAGGAAAATTCACCCAATTTGTGCCTTTGGGTCTTTGTGGTAAGACTCCAAGTCTTTTAGAAGCTTGTCTCGGCTCGAATTTACATCAGACGTAAAGTATAAGCGATAAGATACTATCCTGCGGGAATTCCCAAAGAGCCTCTAAGGAGATGGGAAGATAAAAATCCCCGGCATCTTCAAAGATTCCGGGGATTGATGTTAATAAGAACCGTACAGCGGGATTTTCGCCCCGTTGACCGTACCGGCCTCGTCGGACAGCAGGTACAGGATACCGGCGGCCAGTTCCTCCGGCGTGGTCCAGGAGGCGTTGTCGGGCGAGGGAGCGGAGATTTTCTCGCGCTTGATGTCAATCGTCCTGGCCTGGAGCAGATTGGCAGTGACCCCGGTGCCTTTGAGTTCCTGCGAGAGCGTCAGCATCAGCGCTTCCTGACCGGATTTGCCGATGGCGTACGGACCGCCTTTGGCGTTTGGGCGGGTTGCAAAAGGGGATGTGATCATGACGACGCGTCCCCAGCCGTTCCTGACCAGATGCGGGACGAAAGCCTGGGTAACATTGAAACTCGTCCAGATGTGTTGGTTGAGCATGAAAGTCAGATCGTCAGTGGGGGCTTCGAGGATGGTTTTGCCGCCGGTCCAGCCCCCGACCAGGTGCAGCAGGATGTCAATCCTGCCAAATTTGGCAGCGACTGCTTCGGCGGCGGATTTCGTCCCGGATGGATCGAGCAGGTCCACGGTCCGCGCAAGGACGCGGCTTTCGGGCAGGGACAGGCTGCCGGTCAGGGCGGCCAGTTTGTCGGGGTCGCGGTCCAGCAGGACCAGATTCGCACCACGCGCAGCCAGTTCGCGGGTCACGACAGAACCGAGACCACCGGTGGCGCCGGTGATTACAGCAACGCGATTTTCAAGAGTCATGGTTCCTCCGGGTGTTTAGCGGGTGCGCGGAACGCTCCGAGAATAGGTCTGGTAGATTTTGCTGATCAGGTCTATTTGCTCGCCGTTCATGCCCTCGATGACCGGGATGTCGGCCTGTTCGGGCAGGTGTTCCTTGCCCAGCAGGTCCATCAGGTGTCCGGATTTCAGCGCCTTGGTCTCCAGATAAAAGCGGTTGTACTGGTTGGGCTGCATGATGTGCGGGATGCGCCCGGTGACCTTGATGCCGTTCTTCGTCAGGTCTTCGATTTTCTTCGGGTTGTTGGTGATGAGCTGGATGGATTTGACATGCAGAGATTCGAGCATGTGAGCGGCCACGCTGTACTCGCGCTCATCATCGCGGAAGCCGAGGGCGATATTGGCCTCCACCGTGTCGTAGCCGTGCTCCTGCAGGCCGTAGGCGCGGATCTTGTTGACCAGCCCGATGCCGCGTCCTTCCTGGCGCATGTAGAGCAGGACACCTTTGTCCATCCCGCCGATCATGCGCAGGGCGGACTCCAACTGGTCGCGGCAGTCGCAGCGCAGCGAGCCGATCACGTCACCGGTCAGGCATTCGGAATGGACGCGTACCGGCACATCCTCGGCGTCGGTCACGTCGCCGCGCACGATGGCGACGTGTTCCTTGCCGTCCTTGTTATTGTAGAAGGCAACGATATGGAACTGGCCGAAGCGAGAGGGCAGTTCGGCAATCGCGGCGATCTTGACACACACATGGTCCTGGCCGACGCCGTCACAGGCGTGGGCGCGGCCCTCGTCAAGCAGTTCTTTGATTTGCATGTGGGTGAGTCCCATAATTTACTCCTTGTGTTCGACAAAATAATGAACGAGGATACCACCCTCGTTATCGAATTTTTCCACCGATTCCAGTTTCAGACCGGGAGCCCGATTCGGCAAAAAACTGTGGCCGTCGGCCAGCGTTGGGGCAGAGTTGCCGCCGAAGATTTTTGGGGCGATGTAGATGGTCAGTTCATCCACCAGGCCGAGGCCGAACAGTTCGGCGATGAGCGTCCCGCCACCTTCGACCAGCACAGAGCGGATGCCCGCCTCGTGCAGGGACCGGAAAACGGCCACCAGGTCGACGCGTTCCTGCCCCATGGCGTGGACCGTTGCCCCGGCGGTTTCGAAGGCTGCAAACACTTCCGGTGCAGTGCACCGGGTGGTGAAAAGATAAACCTGCGCCGGACCGGAGGTCAAAAAACGCCGTGGGGGCAGTGCTTGTCCCTGCCCTTCTGGGGCGATCACAAGGGCCGCCCCTACATCGGTCACAACCCCAACCTTGGCCGGGTTCTCAGGCCACCCCTTGCGGAGCCGCTCGGCGCGTAACTCGGCGGATTTCACTGTCAGTTTTGGATCTTCGTTCAGCAGAGTCCGCCCGCCGACGAGGACGGCATCCACGCTGGCGCGTAATTTATCCACGTGGCGTTTGTCCGCAATGGACGAGATGGCCGCGCCTTTGCGAGCGGCGGAGTCGATTTTGCCGTCGGCGGTCATAGCGACGTTGACGAGGATGCGCGGGCGGTTCATGGGAATTATTCTAACTCGTCCTGCCGCGCAGTGGCGTAAAAGTTTCGTTAGAGTTGGATGTTATGGTACACTCTCCAGCCATGGGAATAAACCGCCGCCGCGCCATGCTCGAGGCGCTCTTCGCTGTCGTGGTGTGGGGAGCCTCGTTCGTGGCAACCAAGATTGCCTTGCGTTATACCAGCCCGGACGTGGTGGTCTGGCTGCGTTTTGCGATGGGCGTGATCATCCTGGGGATTGCCGTGCTGGCCGGGGGGAAGTTCGCCCTACCCGAAAAACGGGACTGGCCGTATTTTGCCCTGCTGGGCTTTCTGGGCATCACCTTCCACCAGTGGCTGCAATCCACTGGGCTGGTCACCTCGCAGGCCACGACCACCGGCTGGATCGTCGCCAGCATCCCGGTCTTCATGGCGCTGCTGGGCTGGCTGGCGCTGAAAGAAAAACTGCTCTGGTTGCAGGTGGCGGGGATTCTGCTCTCAACCTTCGGGGTCCTGCTGGTGGTCACGCACGGCGACCTGGTCCTGCTCGCCTCGGGCAAATTCGGGACAGTGGGGGATTTCCTCGTCCTCGTCAGCGCACCCAACTGGGCGGTCTTTTCGGTCCTTTCGCGGCGCGGACTAAAGAAATACCCGGCCACATTGATGATGTTCTACGTGATGGCTTTCGGCTGGTTGTTCTCTTCCGTCCTGTTTTTTGCGCAGGGCGGACTGAGCCAGATCGGACACATCCCCTGGGACGGCTGGGCGGGCATCGCCTTTTTAGGGATTTTCTGCTCCGGCCTGGCTTACATCTTCTGGTACGACGCCTTGCAGGCACTGCCGGTGGCGCAGACCGGGGCGTTCCTGTACCTGGAACCGGTGGTCACGGTCATCGTCGCTGCGCTCATCCTGGGGGAGCGCCTGTACCTTGTCACACTGCTGGGCGGCGTGTTGATTCTGGCGGGGGTCTGGCTGGTCAACCGGAAAAAGGCGGGACGGGAAGTCAAGGGGACAATCTTTTAAAGATGAGACACTATTTTTTCTTGCGGACATACAGCAATTTTTCAACGCGCGCAATCGCCTTGCCTTGCGCATCCAGCACATCCACCGCAAATGTCGGCTCGATTTTCTGACCGCCATCTGCTTCCAGGCGGATTTCGGCGATGCGTTCTTGGGGAATATGAAATGTGGCTGTCACAATGCCGCGCCCCGGCTGCAAAAACTGGATGCTGGCCGCCTTGTCCCACACGATGTAATCCGTGCCCAGGGCGCGCATCAAAATCAGCATGAACCACGGGTCACACATGGCATATAACGAGCCGCCAAAATGCGTCCCCAGAATATTGCGATTGAGAGCGGTCAGCTTCATCTCAACGCGGATCGTGTGTTCGTTAATGGTACGCGAACGTATCCCCGCGCCGAGCAGGGGTGGATAGAAATTGATCATTCGTTCGCGAAAACGCTGCCAGGCACTACTCATGGAAATGGACCTAATATTCCTTAGCGAACTGCGGATGGACGCATAGGAACTCCTGAATCCTGATCTCTTCCTCCGTCAGCCGAACTAATTTTTTACACCAATCGGTCAATCATCGCATCCGTGGGTTCGACCTGCTGCTGCAACATTTCCTTCGCCTGCGGTGTTCTTTGGATGTTCCTCGTCCTCCTCCCAATTGGATGGATTGGAGAGGATGTAACCGGCCTTCTGTTCGTAATCGGCTTGGCTGTGGAGGATGTGTTCGTAATAATTGCGCTGCCATATTGGTGTACCATTCAACACTGGGATTTTCCACAATCGTTTGGTCACGCGCGATTTGAATTGTGCCACGATTGCGCCCAGGGATGCGGGTTTGGGTCCGCATGGCGGTAGGGGCGACCCGCCAATGCCATTCGCGACCTCGTTATGCAATCCTGCCTTGCCCGAATGTGTGACGGTTAAATCCGGGCGGGTCGCCCCTACAACGGGATCATGGAATACCAAAATGCCATGAAAATGATTCGGCATAACAACATATGCACCCAATTCAATGTACCGGATCCGTTTGGGTAATTCCAACCATTCCCATTGGATGATTTCACCGTAACGATTCAATTTCATTTCCCCGTCCACAACCTCACCAAACAGAAATTCGCGTTGATACGCAACGATCGTCAAATAATACCCGCCTGTCTGTGAATAATCGTACCCTTTCAGGCGGATCGATCTTCTATGATGCTTATGGGGATCGAATCTGGTACGCTTGTCAAGCGCCACGTGGGCCACCTTTTCGGTCCATGAGAGATCGTCGGTCTTCTTCCGTCAAAAACGCCACCTCCAGCGCGTTAACCTGCGCCTGGCGGATCTGTGCCCTCGTCAGCCCGGCCTGCGGAGCGGCCACGTTGTATTCGTAATGCAGGTCAATCCCGCTGATGCCCGGGTCGTCGGTGTTGATGGTGGCGCGGATGCCGTGCTCGAGGAAGGTTTTCAATGGGTGGCTGGCGTAATCGGGCACGCAGGATGTCTGCACGTTGCTGGTGAGGCAGGACTCAATACCGATGTAATGCCCGGCCAGATAATCCATCAGCGCCGGGTCTTCGGAGGCGCGGATGGCGTGGCCAATGCGCTCCGCGCCCAGGTCGCGGATTGCCTGCCAGATGGACTCCGGCCCGGCGATTTCCCCGGCGTGGGCGGTAACGTGCCAGCCGGCATCCCTGGCGCGGCGGAAGTGCTCACGGAACCATTCGGCGGGGAAGTGCGCCTCGTCCCCGGCCAGGTCGAGGGCGGTGATGCGCTCGCGCTGGCTCAGGAGCGCCTCCAATTCCTTCGCAGCGGTATCCGCACCATAGGTCCGGCTCAGAATGCCGATCAGGTTAACCTTCACCCCGAAGTCGCGTACACCCGCGGCGATGCCGTCCACGACTGCCTCTACGACCAGGGCCGGGTCCAGTCCATTCGCCTCGGCCATGAACCAGGGGCTGAAGCGCAGTTCGATGTAATCCACCCCGTCGTGTTTGACGTCTTCCACGTTTTCGTACGCCACGCGGCGGCAGGCCTCCGCATCCACCAGCACTGCCATCGGCCACTGGAATTTGGCGATAAAAGCCATCACCCCCGGCTGCGGGTCCGTGACCTGGACGTGCGGGCGCAGGCTTTCCACCTCCCAGGCCGGCAGGGGGATATTGTGCTGGCGGCCCAGTTCGAGGATGGTCTGGAGCCGGATATTGCCGTCCAGATGGCGGTGCAGCTCTACGAGGGGAAGGGAGGAGTCAATCACAGATTTAGGAATAAATACTATTTTCCCGGGCGCTGTATTTGTCCATGATGCGCTGGACAATCTCGGCGTCGTGTGAATCAATCTTTAAGATTTCAAAGCCAATATTGAATAGACCCGGTTGTATCGGGTCAAGCTCACACCATCTTATGCAAGCCACAAATTCTATGAAATCTTTATCAGCCACATCTGCGGTCGTATTGATGCGCAGCCGGTATTCTTTTTTCACCGGGAGCGGCTTCTGGCTATCCATCTTTAATCCTTGCAGGGTAAGATCTGCCAGGTGACCGATAAATTGATTTGCGCCAACGTCAATGATTCGCATATAGTAAGAGATACTACGTCGTTCTAATTTCCGTTGTTCCGCCATGGTTGCTTCCTTTCTCATCTAACATTGAAATACTTCGCGTAGCCAGGATAGTGGGTAAAATAATCTGCCAGACCGGCCGCGACCTCAGCAGGGGCCTCGACGACTTCGCCGCGCACCGGGAGCAGCTTCCCGGCATGGCGGTCTCTCCTGAACCTGGTTTAAGTATACTGCTTTTTCGTCCGGGTTTGTGAGTTAAGGGAGTGGGAAAAGTCGCCAATTCCCGAATTACTCTTTTCACATCAAGGACTTCGTTGACCCACTAATTTAGCCACTCCCAGGAAAATCGCCTGGCTGGTTGACAAATTAGAACATTTGTTTTAGAATAGTTGCATGGCAAGGGTGTTCGTTGGGGATCCTTGCCGCATTTTCTTAAGGACTTTAACATCTGAAGATTCTGGAGAAGTACGCCATCCAGCATGGCCTCCCTTCCCCTAGCCGAGGCGGCTTTCGCGAAGTATCCCCGTGGGACAAGCCGCCATCGGCTGTTTCGGCGCCACTAGCCGAGGTGGCTTCGAGCTGCCATCGGTTGCTTCGATGCCATGAGGCGTCGAAGAAGGCGCCGAAACTTCTTTCTGGAAAATGAATTGTTCCTCTTTTGTTCCGCGGAACAATTCCCGCCTCCCCCGCAGCGCTGGTAGGAGCGGGTAGCTGCCCGCCCGTAGTTGTATTCGTTCCGCGCGATTTCCAAAAAAAGTGACTCAAATTCGGAGAGCTTGCATCAGTGCTCTGCCGCTTCCCCCGTGTCGCCTGTCATTGCGAGGAGCGTTCTTTGCGACGATATCATCCCTGCCAGGGGAAGCAATCTCCTCCGCCCCATTCCCCCGCCCGCCCCACGGTCCCGGTGCTCTTCCGGCCCACGGCCCCGGTGTTCTTCCGGGAGGGGGCAGTTGTTCCTCGATTGTTCCTCAGAAACAACCTCACCCCCACCGAAAGTCCCCGCACACCGTCAAGGTGTCCTTCCGGCCCACGGTCCCAGTGCTCTTCCGGCGGAACGTCCCGGTGTCCTTCCGGCGGAACGTCCCGGTGTCCTTCCGGGAGAAAAAAGGAATTGTTCCTCATTGTTTTGACAATTCGGTTTAACTTCCTCCGAAGGCCTGGTCATGGCGGCAGATATAGCTTGAAGGAGCTTTTACTGTCGTTTTTTCCCGGGAAAGGGACGACTGAAGCTGTTCCTGCGGTGCTTTTTGAATGGAAAATTGCTTATCCATACCTCAGGTTGAAAATATGAAACAAAATTCTTTGAAATTCGAGCTATTTGATTTGTGCATTTTCACAAATTTTTGCAGGAAAAAGGGTTTGTTTTTCTTCTTTTTCGCGGAAATAAACACCATCCCGGTGCTCTTCCGGGATCATATCTCCGAAAAGGGGACATCGTCCACGAAGGCGAAGTACCTCCTCCCTATCCCCTATCACCAATCCCCAATCACCAATCCCCACTCACCAATCCCCGATCCCCAATCACCAATCACCAATCCCCAATCCCCAATCCCCACTCACCATTCACCATTCCCCATTCCCCAATCTCCATTCATCAAATGATGTTATTACTGCTTCTGCATTACCCTGTAAAATCGGTTTCGGTTGTAAAATAGACTCAATGTCTGCCA
>Ga0265292_1001131_pt1 | contig 25719 bp, 20 predicted proteins | sample Munlanlewell296A_FD_189080 | JGI IMG/M metagenome (GOLD analysis project Ga0265292, IMG submission 189080) | Leachate microbial communities from a municipal landfill in Southern Ontario, Canada - Leachate well 296A | ecosystem: Engineered > Solid waste > Landfill > Unclassified | place: Canada... | reverse complement strand
TCGAAAACGAAACAGACAAAACTTTAACGAGAAAATCGGCGATAAAGACCCCCATGCTTTAGCGGGGGGATAGCCGATTTTCCGTCGTAAAATTTATTTAAACTCTACTTCCTTAATCTCGGTCAATCGGATGAATTCAGTTTTGAGCATATCGGTGTATTCAGCAGGGATGGGTGATGTGAATGTCACAACTGCTTTACCTTCTTCAAGCGTTAATTCCTTGACCGGGAGTTGGAATATGTTCAGGACTGCTGAAACAATCTGTTTCTTGTCTGTAAGAATCCCATTAATCGTGATGTCATAGGAGATATCTTGGGATGCAAAGGGATGATTAAAATCAACAATGACTCTGCCGCCATTGACGGTCCGTACAATTCCGCGCTGGCCGTCGAGATCCACTTCAAGCATAGGATAGGGCTGGATTTTATGTTTTTTGAATTCATTCAAAGATATCAACCGTAAGAGTTTCGCATTTTTTTTACCGAATGCATGTTCTGCAGGAATGTCTAAATGGTATGATCCTGTTGTTTTGCCGATAATAAATTCATCGAGTGCTTTGAGGAGTTGTCCTTCACCAACTTTTAAGATGAGTGAACCGTGTGGTCGTTCAGACTGCATATTATTTTTTGCAGCAACATCTGCGCGCGTAGTATCAAATATCATTTTTGTTGATTGAAGTGTACCGGTATAATCTATGGAGATGAAATCACTTTTCTTGATAGTACTTGTGGTATCAAATGTATAGATTGGCGCTTGCGCTATTGCTTCAATTGGTGTATGCACATGTTCAGAAGTATGATCATGAGTATGTTCGTGCGTATGTTCAATTATTTTTTTTTCTGCCATAACACTCAAGAAACAAGAAGCTATTTAAAAATATTGTTGAAAGAAGGCTTTTTGGAGAAAAGCGTCACGCTCGCATTGTTTTATTTATCTCATTATTTTGTAAAATTTTAAATCTTGCTTTGCGTTTGTCTGATACGATAATTTTATAAATCTCTAACACTATTTAATAAATATGATCAAAAAAAATAAAACAATCGGAGTACTCGGTGGAATGGGACCAGAGGCTTCATCTAATTTATACTCCAAAATTATCAAATACGCTCAACATGAATATGGGGCAGTACAAGATTTTGATTACCCACCTATTATTATTTATAGCCTCCCATTATTTGGTTTCGATGAAACAGGAATAGTAGAAGAAGACTTGGTTAAAAAACAACTGATCGAGGGTGTTAAGAAATTAGAATTAGCAGGTTGTGACCTTATTATAATCGCGTGTAATACTGTTCATTCTTACTTTGAAGAGATGCAATCAGCAGTAAAAGTTCCAATTTTTAATATCATCGAAGAAACAAAAAAAAGAGTTATTAAATTTGGATATAAAAAAGTTGGACTTTTCTCCTCAGAAAGTACAACTAAATTAGGACTTTATCAGAAAAGATTCGCTGATTCTAATATTGAAGTTATCTCACCAAATAGAAATCAACAGAAAATACTAAACCGCGTTATTGAGCATGTTATGGGGGGTAATCAAAAAACAGAGGACGTTATCTTTTTAAAAGATATCGCCAGAGATTATATTAAGCAAGGTGCAGAAGCGATAGTCATAGGCTGCACAGAAATCCCACTTGCAATCAATCAAACACATACAGATATAAAATTATTTGATACCGTCGAAATAATAGTCCAATGTGCAGTTGATTACTCATTAAAGAAATAGTGCAAATTTTCAATCACTTCGATTAGTTTAAGGTCTGCTGAGTGATACTCTTCTAAAAGAAGCACATATCATTTATGGTTTAATTCTGGATGACGCATCTTGATATATTCGAGAATCTTATCAACTGCTTGCTCTACCATGATATGCGATGTATCGATGATGAGATCGAAATTTTTCGGATCCATATAATTATCGATGCCATAGACCTTTTTATATCGTTTAAGATCACTCTCGTCGCGGGTGACGGTGAGTGTTTTTTGTTCTTCTACAGAATGAGTTTTTTGTTGTGCAATACGGTCTAGGCGTTGATCATGATAGATGCGCTCTGCGGCAACATCATCATCCACATCACAAAAAATTTTAATGGAATGCGGTATGAAATAGAATCCTAATCGTCCATCAATCACAAAATCATCTTCAGTAAGTCCAAGATTTTTTTGCCATTCGTCAGCTTCTCGATCGGTGAAATCCTGCTGTTCGCCAAGAGCATTGAATTCTTCAATTGTCATCCCTAATGCTTTAGCGCGAATCCTACGGTAATCACCTGCGCCGTCATACGTCTTATAGCCTAATTTTTGTGCAAGAAGCTTTTTTATGGAACCCTTCCCTGACCCTGCAGGGCCTGAAATCGTGATAATCATAAATCTACAAAATTAGAGGTTATATAAAAAGGTTGTTTAAAGAATTGTTAAGAGGGTATTCCTGTAACCCTTCGCTTTCAATTAAATTTATAAAACATCCCTCATTCACAAGAGATATACGAAAACACGCAGAAGAGTTGTTTCGGGGTGAAACAGATGACTAAAGATTATCAACCAATATTTATTCTTCCAGAAAATACACAGCGCACGACTGGAAAGAACGCGCAGCGCAATAATATTATGGCGGCAAAACTCGTCAGCGATATTGTACGAACAACACTCGGTCCGAAAGGCATGGATAAGATGATTGTTGATAGTATGGGTGATGTGATTATCACGAATGATGGTGTTACGATTCTTCGCGAAATGTCCATTGAGCATCCTGCAGCAAAAATGCTTGTAGAAATCGCAAAAACGCAGGAACAAGAAGTGGGTGATGGTACAACAACTGCCGTAATTCTCGCCGGTGAACTCTTAAAAAACGCTGAAGTACTTCTCGACCAGAACATTCATCCGACGGTTATTGCAAAAGGGTATCGTATAGCAGCAGATAAGGCAATCCAGATTCTTGAAGATATGGGTAAACCAATTAAGGAAGCAGATCATGAAATGCTCAAGTGTATTGCAATCACCGCAATCACCGGTAAAGAAGCAGAGCATTCTAAAGAAAAACTTTCAGAACTCCTCGTCAAAGCAGTAACCACAGTACTTGAAAAACAAACAATCAATGGCAAAGAATTAAGTATCGTAAATAAGAATGATATCAAGATCGAAAAAAATACTGGCGGAAGTGTTGAAGATTCAGAACTCATCGAAGGGATAGTTCTTGACAAAGAAAAAGTACATCCCTCAATGCCAATACGTATTACGAATGCAAAAATTGTACTCATCGATTCTGCTATCGAAGTAAAAAATACTGAAATCGACGCAAAAATTCAGATTACTGACCCAGAAAAAATGCAGGGATTCCTCCAGATGGAAGAGACTATGCTGCGAACCATGGTCAATAAAATTGTTGAATCAGGCGCAAATGTTGTTATCTGCCAGAAAGGGATTGATGATCTCGCGCAGCACTTCCTTGCAAAAAAAGGTATCTATGCATGTCGGCGCGTAAAGAAGTCTGATATTGAAAAACTTGCACGTGCAACAGGCGCAAGTATTGTAACAGATATTAATGATATTTCTGCAAAAGATTTAGGAACCGCAGGTATTGTCGAAGAAATCAAGGTTAAAGACGAAGCCATGACTTATGTCAAAAAATGCAAGAACGCAAAAGCAGTCACGATTCTTATTAAAGGAGGAACAGAACATGTGGTTGCAGAAATTGAACGCGGCATGGAAGATGCTATCGGTGATTTGATATCCGCATTACGATTCGGTAAAGTCGTTGCAGGAGCAGGCGCATGTGAAATCGAACTTTCCCGTCAATTAAGAGAATTCGCCGAATCATTATCCGGGCGAGAACAACTTGCAGTAAAAGCATTCGCAGATAGCATGGAAGTCATCCCAAAAACACTTGCAGAGAACGCAGGGTTAGATCCTATTGATATTCTTGTTGCATTAAAGAATGCGCATGATAAAAAACAGATATGGGCAGGTGTTGATGTCTTTTCAGGAAAAGTCATTGATGCATGGAATGAAGGAATTATTGAACCCCTCAAAATAAAGACTCAAGCAGTGAGTTCAGCCTCAGAAGTTGCAATCATGATTCTAAGAATTGATGATGTGATTGCAGGCAATCAATCACCAAGTGGCGGTCGTGGAATGGGCGGTGGAATGCCTGGTATGGGCGGCATGCCTGAATATTAATTATTTTATTTATTTTTTCTTCCCATGGACTTCGACAAATGGTCTTTTGAAAAGCGTAAGACGTTTCTGAAATCACTTCGTCATAAGACGAATGATGAATTATACCGTGCATTCAAGAAGGAAGGATTCGAAACATTCCAACAGAGCGAAGGCAATGATTTTTTTGCAATGACCCCAAACGGCATACAATATTATTTTGCAGTCAAACCTGAGAAAGCGCAAAAGACTCCATTGCAACAAGAGATGAAAAAGAAATTCATGCATCGGTATGTACTCATTGTACGGGATTGATTTTAACAACGTTTATAAATTCTAGATAACAGGAATATATCATGCAACATAAACAAGGCCAAGCTGCACTCGAATTCTTGATGACCTATGGTTGGGCTATTGTTGTTGTTCTCGTCGCTATTGGCGCGCTCGCATATTCTGGGGCGCTCAATCCGTCAAAAACGCAGAGTAATCGCTGTATGTCACAAGCAGGTCTTGGATGTATGGGAATGCCAATTATTTCTGATACAATGATTGCATTCACTCTTGCAAATGCAGTCGGAAGTGGTATTCATTTAAGTAATACCAGCGAGTATCCTTCGAGGTGTTCGAACATCTATTTTTGTGATCAGGGAAATATCACGTGCACCGCAGGGACTAAAGATGTTGAAGATGGAGGATTATTCACGGTTGTTACAAATTGTAATATTGAAAGTTCGCAAATAAAAGAGGACTTCTTCATCAAATATACGAAAGGATCAAGCAGTACCACCTATTCGGGTATTATTACTGTGGCAGGAAGGGTTTCCTAGGACGCTGAAACAACAAGAAAGGATAATTAATCTATCTCTGGGAACGCCATCCTATGTCTTTTCTTTTTGCCATCTTTCGCAGTATAGCATTACTATCCTGAAGAAAATTGCTCTTTTGCAACGCTGAGAAATTCTTTGAATTTCTGGCGTGTTCAAAAATTTTCAATTTTTGACATATCCGCAATTTTTAGAATATTCTTAGACCACTGCTCACCTTTGGATGGCAAAAACGACCTTTAGGATGGCACTTTTTTGAGGGAAACATTTATAAACCATTCTTTATTCCATAAATTATTGACTTATTAGAGGCCAGATTATGGGACGAATTAAAACAATGCTGATCAAACGGACAACAAAAGAAATTATGGCTAAATATAATGATGATTTCGTCGTTGATTTCGAACAGAATAAACGCGTACTTGATGCGAAGATGAAAATTTCTTCAAAAAAAATGCGCAATGTTATTGCAGGATACGCAACAAGACTGAAAAAACAAGGCAGGTGATTGCCATGGAAGAAGCAACAATAGATACGAGCAGGGATAACACCGTATTTGTCGGAACCAAACCATTCATGAATTATGTTACGGGACTCGTCATGCAATTCACGACCAAGAATGCTAACGAAGTATTTCTTAAAGCACGGGGAAAATTTATCAGTAAAGCAGTCGATATTGTTGAAGTAACGACCAAACGATTCATGAAAGACCAGATAAAAATCCATGATATCCGCACCAATTCTGAAGAGTTCACTAATAAAGAAGGCAGACTCGTACGCGTCTCGACCATCGAATTCGTGTTACGAAAAGCATAAATTTTTTATTCTTGTAATTTTTTAAATCATATTTCCAATAAAGAAAAGTTTTTTAAACATCTGGCTATTTCATGATTTCACGGGCGCGTGGCTCAGCTTGGATAGAGCGACTGGCTTCGGACCAGTAGGTCGGGGGTTCAAATCCTCCCGCGCTCACTTTCTTATTTTTTAGTATTCAAATAATCGTTCTGATTTATCTCATTTTAGGGGTTGTCGGAAAATAAACTCGTGTTTTTAGCATCGCTCGTATATTGTTTGTGTATTTTAAGGAAAACTGTTCCATTTGCATGTCAGAAATTAAAAATTTCTGATCACGATCAAAAATTTCATTTTTGACGATTCTGAACAGTTTTCTTCAACCAGTATAGCGGATACTCGCACATTGATGCTAAAACTATTTTCTGACAACCCCCTCATTTTATAAAAATTTATAAAGTCGTTTATCAATATCCTCATTCAGATGAAACTCATCATCAATATCCCTTGTTATAATGAAGAAAAAACATTACCTCTTGTTCTCAAGGAGATTCCCCGCAAGATTCCGGGAATCAGTGCTATCGAAGTCCAAATTGTTGATGACGGCTCAACAGATAAGACTGTTGAAGTCGCACGAAAGTTTGGATGCCACATCATTACACATAAACAGAATTTAGGTCTTGGGGTGGCATTTGCGCACGGAATTGAAGCAGCACTTAATCGGGGATGCGATATTTTTGTAAACACCGATGGCGATAATCAATATCCTTCTGGATATATTAAATATTTAGTTAAGCCCATACTTGATGGCTCATCAGATATTGTTATTGGCAACAGAACTCCATGGAAAGTAAAATATTTCTCACCCTTAAAGAGAACAATTCAATTTTTCGGGAATATGTTAGCGCGCAATATTGCAAGCTCTGATGTACCGGATATGGTTTCAGGATTTAGGGCGTATAATAAAGAATCATTACTTAAATTGAATGTGACTACAAAATTTTCCTATGTTATAGACACTATCGCACAGGCATCGAAGAAGGGATTAAAAATTATATCTGTAGATATTCGAACGAATGCACCTACACGTAAATCTCGATTGTCTAAGAACTTATTCCAGCACATGAAAAAATCCTTTGCAAATATTGTACAATTATATATTACTTATGAACCATTCAAGACATTCCTGTTTCTATCAATGATTTTTATTGTGCCGGGAGTTATATTAGTTGCACGTTTTTTATGGTATTATTTTCACGAAGTAGATTCCGGGCATATACAATCACTCATCATTGCAGCAATAGGATTTATTTTAGGAGCAATATTGTTTAGTTTAGGAGTAATTGCTGAGTTAATCAGGACCAACAGGCGGTTGATTGAAGAACAATTATATTTGAAAAAGAAGGAGTTATATAAGAGAAAATGAATGATTGCTCATACGTGCATAGTAAATGCAATCATCTCACAATGTACTATTATCTGACATCAGGTTTTAGGCTTTTTCGCTACAATAAGAAATCCTACTCCTAAAGGAAATCTTACTCCCGCACATATCATGCTATTCTCTATACGCATTATCCACGTTAATAGCTTATTGAGAAATTTTGGGGCATATTCCAGACTATTCTGCGGTTTATACCATTTTTGTAATATAAATATTATTGATGCAGGTATGAACGTGAAGAAATACCGGTATGTCAATACCTGTATCTTCATCCCTGACCTTGTGATGATATGTCTTATGCGTTTCCGAGAATAACGCCGTTCATGCATTGCAAGATCATCATCTGCACTCCACAAAAATTCGAAAGCCGGAGTCGTCAGTATAAGAATGCCTCCGGGTTTTAAATATCTCCCGAAATGATGTATAGCCGCCTGATCGTCCCGTATATGCTCTATCAATTCTATTGCGACGATCGCATCAAAGTAATTTCTGTATTTTAATGAGTTTACATCTTTAAGGAATAACTTGGTGTAGTCACATTTTCTCGCCTGTGCTATAGCTGAGCTGTTCAAATCTACACCATATACTCTCCCGAAACTACTTAATGTTACGCAATTGAAGCCGGTGCCACATCCTGCATCAAGTATTTTCAAATTTGAACGTTTGCCAAAATGTTTAAGAAAAATCTTTTCAAGCAGGTCACGCCTGGCCTGTACATACCAGAAATCTTCATTGAATTTTGAATATAGCTTAAAGTTAGATTTTTTCATAATGATACTACACTCCATCAATATCCAATCATGAATTATTGACAAAATATTGATTATACCAAATCTGGAAACAAAGCATATTCCAGAATTTTCTTGAACTATGTAAATTTCTATCTTTTAACTCCGACTTTAATCTCAAAATTTCATCAACGCCAAATACGTTTTGAGTTCTTATATATCGAGGAGTAAATAGAAAATCATATTTATTCAACACATCCCGCGTTAGCCACCTGTTTATAGGTACATGAAATCCTTGTTTTTTACGATATACGATCTCTTTAGGCAGATACTTGACTGCAATCTTCTTGAATAAATATTTTGTTGTTCCAAACCGAATCTTTTGACTGCTCGGCATCTTATTCATGCAATTAACTAGCCTATAGTCTAGTAATGGCACCCGACATTCCTGCGCGTTAAGCATCGTCATCTTGTCTGTCTTCATGAGATAGGATTCTGCAAGCAAAGTATTCTGCTCATACACCATACAATCATTTAATACATCTGTTGCGCGGGAAAATCCTGAAGTAAGAACACATCTGGGGTCGTTATCCCTACTTACCGTATCTTCTTGAACATTCATGTCTGGAGTGATCTTATTTTTAGTCTTATCTTTAGTACCTCTATGATCACCATACAACAATAGAGAATCTATTTCTGAATCAGTAAATATCGACATCACTGAATCATATCTCTTCTGTAACGTGTCAGCGCAAAGGAGTTTCTCAAATTTTTTAAACCCTTCTTTCTTATACTCTGAACTATATTTATAAAATTTATTCAACATCCTATCAGGGATTGTATTCGGCAATTTAGCCAGAGATTTCTTTACAAATCCAGGAACATGTCTTAGCTGATGTGCGATCTTCAAGAATCTATACTGATCATAACCCCCGAAGACTTCATCACCCCCATCACCACTCAAGGCCACAGTGATATATTTTTTTGACCTATGAGACAGATAATATAGGGGCATGATGGCCGGATCGCCGTGAGGCTCATCCATCTGATAGAGTAAAGTATCCATCTTGTCCAGAAAATTCATATCGAGATAGAACTGGTGATGGTTGGTTGAAAACAAGTCAGACACTTGCTGAGAATATGAAGACTCATTATATGGTGCGCCTTCTTCAAAATCTATAGAAAATGTATGCAGCGCATCATTTCCTCCACCTGAATTCTCCTGATTCTTTTTTATCAAAGCGACAATCATACTACTATCAAGCCCTCCGGACAAGAACACCCCTAATGGTACATCAGTCATCAATTGCATCTGGACAGATTCAAGAAGAAGCTTTTCTATGATATCCTTATTGATATGACCATCGGGAATTCCATACTCCAACGTATACGGTATAATCTTCAAATCTTTTTTCTCCAAATCAAATATCGCATAAGTGGATTTCTCAAGTCTGAAGATATTTCGAAATATCGTCGACTTACCGAATATATAGCGATACTTGAAAAAAGCATCTAGTGCCGTCATATTTATATTTCTTGGCATATCATACTGGAGAATTGCCTTTATCTCTGAGGCAAAAATAAAATTTCCACATATATCCGAATAGTAATATAGCGGTTTAACACCCATACTGTCCCGCGCTAAAAACAGCAATTTTTTTTTCGTATCATAGATACAGAACGCAAATATCCCATTGAACTTCTGAAGACAATCAAAACCATATGCTTCGTATGCGTGAAGTATGACTTCACTGTCAGTATCAGATTGAAACCTGTGTCCTTGAGCCTCCAAATCTTTACGCAATCCCTTGAAATTATATATCTCTCCGTTAAAGGATAGAATGATTGTTCTATCCTCATTAAATAAGGGTTGTTTGCCTCTCTCTGACAAGTCAATGATGGATAATCTTTGATGTCCAAGCATGATGTTATCATCAAAATAATATCCTGTGGAATCCGGACCTCTATGTGCGAGACATTGAGACATATTATTAAAAAGAACTCTATCTTCAAAATTAAATCCGAATATGCCGCACATGGTGTTTTATTAATAAAATTAATATTAAATCATATTGTTTATTATTCTTTCTCACCCATAATTTGATTACTGTATTTTCCGCATTTGTCTCCGAAATAGGCGATGATTTTACTATCCTGCCAGAATTCTACGACTTCACATTGGTTGGAGCAGTCTTTACAGGTAAAACTCGTAGTCTTAAATTCGTGTCCCGTGACATTAAATCCTTTGAATTTAGTTGTTGTGACTTTTGCTTCGCGCGCAAGAAGCGCCGAACCGATTGCGCCCATGACATGAAAATATTTGGGTACAATAACACCGAATCCGATGTGTTTTGCAAATGCGCGCCGGATACCGACATTTGCTGCAACACCACCCTGAAAGACGACAGGCTTTTTGATATTTTTACCTTTCGCAACAGTACTAAAATAATTACGCACCAAGGCTTCACAGAGCCCATTAATAATATCATTAATCGTATATCCTAATTGTTGTTTGTGAACCATATCAGACTCTGCAAATACCGTACATCGCCCTGCAATACGTACATCGGACTTGGATTTTAATGCGCGATTCCCAAATTCTTCGATGGGGATTCCTAATCGTGATGCCTGCTGGTCAAGAAAACTTCCTGTTCCTGCTGCGCAGACATTATTCATTGCAAAATCAGTCACAATACTGTCCTGCAGTGTCATAATTTTTGAATCCTGCCCGCCGATTTCAATAATAGTTTTTGCATGGGGGTAGAAATGCGTTGTTGCAACTGCGTGCGCAGTAATCTCATTTTTTACAATATCTGCGCCGACCATTGCAGCAATAAGATAGCGCGCACTTCCGGTCACTCCGACGCCAAGAACTTTTGAATCTTTTGGGAGTTGTGGTGCGATTTCTTTGAGTCCGGTTTTTACTGAAGTTAATGGATCACCATGAGTGCGAATATATGTTACCCCTTTAACATTTCCTTTTTCATCGAGAAGTACAACATTCGTACTGACTGACCCGACATCAATTCCCAGATAATAGTTCATGTTTTCCCTTCCTGTTTTCCTTTCCGTATTTTTATGAGATCGACAAATGCTTCAATGCGTATCGTAAATCCTGCATCACCAGTCTGTTCATCAATTGGTAAATAGAGTATGGGGATGTGATAATCCTCGCCGAGTTTTGGCAAAATATTTCTGACAGTAATTTCCGGCATACACGTAAAGGGATAGATGTGGATGAGTCCGTCATATCCTTCTTCAGCGTATCGTATCGCATCTTTTACGGTGTGTTCAGCAAACCCCGCAACATTATGTTTTAAATATTTTTTTGATTCATTTTCCAGAAGCATCTCGCGTGGACTCTTAATCATGGCGCCGCCAATAGCACCGCCCATCATATGACTAAATTTCAGGCTTTGATCCACATAAACCCCCATATCTAATAACCGCTCATAAATATTATTATTGATTGCTTTTTCATTCAGGCAATAGACATCACCAATGACTGCAATTTTTAGTACATTCTGCATATTGGCTTTGGGAAGTTCTTCAAACTCTTTTTTCATGAACCCATTTAACAGATAAATCCCGGTGATGGAATCTTTTTCATCAATCTTTTTTTCCCATCGATGCTTGAATGTTTCTGCACGTCGTTTATTCACTGCAAGATAAATTTCACGATACTGTTCTTCGAGCCGATCAAGTATTAACAATTTTTGTCGTCCTAAAAGGAGTGCACTTGCTGCCTGCCTAAGGGTAAGTTTGGGATTATATTTTTTAAATTTCGCAACAATACGATTGGGTTTTGCACTGTCGAATCGTATGATTTCAAATTCGTGTCCTGTTTTTTTCATGATATATTCTTGGGCTTGCGCAAAGTCTTCGAGTTGGCAGGTAAATTGTGCATTTCCACCGAGCATGATAAATAGTTTTGCGCCATTCTCCAGTGCCTGTTTGAGCATCCCAACAGAGACTTTGAATGGAAAGCACGCAAATTCTGGTGCATAAAAGACTCCTTTAGTAATGGTTGTCGTCGTAACCGGAAGAAGCGTGATAGGTTCCAAACCGACCCCTCGCAAGAATGCATCAGTCGCGATGTCTGAATTTCCTACACGATAAAATGCTGCCTTTACTTTAGTCATGAAGATACTCCTGTTTTTATCTCCTCTTCTCTTTTCTCCGCTTTGTTCTTTTTAATTCCTTTCTGTACATCCTTTTTCTGTTCTCCAATTTTTTTTCGTTCAATCATATCAAGAAATGCTTCAAGACGGGTAATAACACCCACATCTCCGGAATGTTCATCAACCGTTAATGTCATGAATGGTTTTGCGGCCACATGTACTTCCATATATTCTTTGACGAGTGAATCTGATGAACAACTAAAGGGTGTCATATAGATAATACCATCAACATCCTTCATTGAAGAGTATTTGATTGTTGCAGCAAGAATACGATTACCGAGGTTCCAATGCGTTTTTTTATGGATCTTTGCAAGGATAGTTTTTACCTCATCAAAGGTGAGCATATCAGAGGTGAAGATTCGAATATTTTTCTTTTCAAGTTTTTGAATAAGATCAGAACTCGTATATTCATCATTGAATGTATAGCTATGCCCGATAACTGCAATTGTCTTTTCAGTATGGACATGTTTTTCCCGACCACGCAATGCGTCTTCAAAACGTGCCCCTTCCTTGATATGCTTATCAAATTGTTCTTGCGCCTGCACCGCTTTAGTATATGCATTATAAATTTTGAGTGGGTTTGCATCAACATTAAATGCGATTTCTCTGAGCGCATACAAAAATGAACTATACGGCGAATTCATATCAATATCCACGGACAAAAGTTTGACTGACATATTTGCTTTAACCATGTCTGGCGCGCCAATAAGTTTTGGACAGATATAAGAGCCTTGATGGGTTGAGATGATATAGGGTAAAAAGATATAATCCACGCGATTTTTCAGATTGATGACATGACCATAAAGAAGTTTAATCGGGAGGCATAATTCATTATTGCTTGCAGAGAGTCCGTCAGAAAGGATTTTTCGGTTCGTCTTCTCACTTATAATGACTTCGCAACCAATCTCTCGAAAGAATGTCTCATAGAGTGGTGCATAATTATAATAGAATAATGCACGGGGAATCCCGATGCGTAGTTTCTTATCCTCAGCCATAAATGCATTAAAAACACAGTATTCTTAAAGATTATGGTTTGTGCGCTCCAAGTCTGCAGAAGGAATGAATCTCATTAGCAAAGTGTTATTTTTGACGCCATCATCAACAAGATTTATAAATTTAGTAGTTTAATAGTATATTATGATAAAAATAGTTTTTATTGATATGAGCAGAACATTAGTTAAAGGTAGTGGTGCAAACTCTGGAGCAGATTTTTTAGGAAAAGGAAATGTGTATACAAATATTTATTCTGACTATACATCTGGAAAAATCGATATGGAAGAACTACTAACAAAAACTTTTGCATGTTGGAAAGGATTAAAAATTAGTGATTTACCTAAAGTGTATGCAAGATTTGAATTCAATGATGGGGTAAAGGAGACAATTAGGAAAATGAAGAAAAAGGGAATAAAAATAATGTTATTAACCAATATTCCGACACATTTAGGAAAATTATTTCAAGAAAAATTAGATTTTGATTATATTGGAGGAACAACTCTGGAAGTAAAAGATGGAATTTTTACAGGTAGAATATTAGAATTTGGTCATGATAAAGCAACAGAAGCTATGAAAATATTAAAAAAAGAAAAAATATCTCCCAATGACGCTATTTCTATTGGTGATAGAAAAGATGACGCAAAAGTTTTTGAAAAAGTGAAGTTTGGGATTGCTTATAATGGTGATGAAGTAGCCAAAAAAACTGCCAAATATCAAATTACTGATTTTAGAGATCTTCTAAATATTATTGAGAAAGAATCATAAAGCGTCAAAAAAATAAAATTAAACATAACATCTATTACGCATAATTATATACCATCAATATGTTTCTTAATTATCAATCAATAAAACTCCACTTCCCCTTCCAGATAAATCCCTTTCTCGAGTTTGACTGGTCTCCAGGAATCCAGAATAAGTGTTGCATTGAGCCAGTCTGCAACTTGTTGTGGGTTGCCGATGGTCGCTGAGAGTCCGATGATCTGCACATGTTTAAGGAGTATTTTGAGCAGGGTGATGATGACTTCCAGGGTCGGACCGCGGCTTGAATCATTGAGAAGATGGATCTCGTCGATAATGACGACCTTTATTTTTGAGAGCCAGGGAGTCTTGTGCCTAATGAGCGAATCAAATTTTTCTGACGTCGTGATAATCAAATCATATTTGTCAAGATAGGAATCATCACTGTCAACATCTCCTGAAGTTATCGCGGTCTTAAATTCGTGCATTGTTGAAAAGAATTTATATTTTTCAGAAGCAAGTGCTTTCAACGGGACAACATAGACACATTTACCTTTATCATGAAATATCGCATTCATGATCGCAAGTTCAGCAACGAGTGTCTTGCCTGACGCTGTTGGCGTACAGATCAGAAGGTTTTTGTCCTGAAATATCCCTGCATCAATCGCTTTATGCTGTGCAGGCCGGAGTGTTGTGATACGCGGCTCTAATTTTGCATAAATATTTTTAGGAATTTTTGATTGGTATTTGGAGAGTTCCATGAGAATAGTGTTACGATGTATTGTCTTACATCTCCTCAATCGGTTCAATCCCTAAGAGTTTCATCCCTGAAGATAAAACTTCGCGGATACAATAGATGAGAGCGAGTCTTGCCTTCATCACTTTTTCTTCAGCGATGAGTATGGGATGTGCATGATAGAATTCATTGAATTTCTGGGTCAGTTCGAGAAGGTAACGCGCAAGTGTCGAGGGTTTGAATTCGAACGCAGAGCTTTCAATGACTTGCGGATATTTTGCAAGAATCTTGACAAGTTCAAGTTCATTAGTTTCAATGAGTAATTCAAGGGATGGATGCGCGATAAATGATTCAATATCAGTCACTTCTTTATCTTTTGCAAGTTTTCTAAAGATAGAATTGATACGTGCATAACTATATTCAATATAGGGACCTGTTTCTCCGTCGAATGATACAGATTCTTTCGGATTGAATACGAAGTTTCGCAGGGGATCGAATTTGAGAAAGAAGAATCGCAGTGCAGACATGGTAATGATCTGTGCGCGTTTTTCAATTTCGCCTGTGGGGAGATGTTCATAACGTTTTTCTAGTTCTTCACGTGCAATCGCACTGACTTGTTCGATAAGTGCATCAGTATCTACAACGTTTCCTTCACGGGATTTCATCTTCCCCTCAGGAAGTTCAATCATTCCATAGGAAAAATGATAACACTTTTCGCCAAATGACCAACCAAGTTTTTTGAATACTTCAAATAATACTTTGAAATGATATTCTTGTTCATTGCCGACAACATAAACCATCTCATCAAAATGATAATCCTGATGACGCAAGTGTGCCATATAGATATCCTGGGTGATATAGACTGAGGTTCCGTTGCTTCGCAGCAAAACTTTTTTTCCAAGGTTCTGTGGTTCAAGATCAATAATGACTGCACCTGTCTCATCTTTTTGGAATATCCCTTTTTTGAGTCCGTCTAAAATAATCTCTTTTCCACCGAGATAGGTCTCTGATTCAAAATATTCTTTTTCAATAGTAAAATTTAGTTTATTGTAAGTCTCCTGGAATCCTTGCAGTGCCCATGTATTCATCTTCTTCCACAAGCTGCGAATTTCTGAGTCATGTTCTTCCCATTTAAGGAGCATGGATTGGATATCTTTTTCAACATTCGCGTCAGACTCTTCTAATTTCGAGTATGCGACATAATAGTCTCCGACAAAGTGATCAGGTTTTCTTCCTGTCGATTGCGGTGTTGCACCATTTCCTAATCTCTGGTATGCAAGCATGGATTTACAGATATGCACGCCGCGATCATTGACCACATTCACAATATGGACCTCTTTACCGGCGAACCGCAAGATATTTGCAAGCGATTGTCCAAGAAGCATATTACGCAAGTGTCCTAAATGGAGTGGTTTATTCGTATTTGGCCCGGGAGATTCGATAAGAACAATGGTTGGCATTTTTTCCTGCGACCCATAGCACTCTTTTTTTTGCATGATATTTTTGAGTGTTGATGAAACTAACGTGTTTTTATTGACGAAGAAATTAAGATAGGGACCTGTTGCGATGATGCGTTCAATATGGGGATGACCTTTTACAAGATGTTTTGCAATGAGTTTATCCTGTAATTCAAGTGCGATTGCCGCAGGAGACTTCTTGAGCTTTTTTGCAAAAAGAAAACAGGGAAGCGCATAGTCTCCGAGTTGTTGATCATTCGGTACTTCGATAAGTTCCAGGAGAGATTTTTTCTCGAGGCCGAGGTCATGATGCAACAATTCTGCAATATGTTCTTTAAAATCCATGTTCAATGAATACAATGCTAAATTATAAATGTTATGATGCGACAAGAATGAAACAAACTATTTTTTTGGATACTCGCAATATGTCAAGAACCACCGGTCACAGACCGTTGGCATAACTGCTTAGTTAATGAAATATTATGTAATTCTTGACGCAAAGAAAAGCAGAGCTTTTCTTGCGCACAAAATCATTGATTTTGTTGCGCTCAGAATTCCACGACCGGTGATTCCTGAGCACAACAGATTCCACTCCGATCACCCATCATAGATGAGTGTAATTCTGTTGTTTAAATGAGCATACTATCCCTCTTCTTTGATTGATATGGAATACAGAAAATATCCCAACAAAACACTGCGTCACTGGCTCTCGTTCCCGTTTATCTGGTTCATGATTGCGCCATCAGTCATTTTTGATATCTGTCTTGAGATCTATCATCATATCTGTTTTCCATTATACGAGATCCCAATTGTAAAACGTTCACACTATATCAAGATTGATCGTTATCGATTGCAGTATTTGAAGTGGTATGATAAAATCAATTGTATATACTGCGGGTATGTAAACGGTCTTATGCATTATGCAGTGCGGATTACCGGTGATACAGAAACATATTGGTGCGGAATCAGGCATCAACCAACACCAAATTTTCATGAACCAAAACATCATGCAGGTTTTGCGGCATATGGTGATAAGAAGGCATTTAGGAAAAAGTATTGTAGACTAAAAAAAGAATAGAAAAAGAACAAGAAAAATCTGCTATCGCAAATCAAAAATTTTTAAGTTGTATAAAAGTATTCTATACTTTATATACAATTAAAAAAAGAAATTAAAAATTTATTGTGGTGGTGATTGATTACCGGACGATGCAGATTTCCTCTTTTTTCTGTTGCGCAGGAACATATAACCACCTACTACTAATGCTAAGATCACTATGACCACAGTCCATACCCAGGTTTTTGGTAATGTTCCATCTTTATTCGTGATGTATTTGATTCCACTTGTATTTGTTTCATTCTCATCGATAGTAACTTTAGGGGTTGTACTTGAAGGAGTTGCGGTAGTATTTGGTGTCTGAGTAGTTGTGGGTCTTGCTACAGCTGTTCCAGGAGCAGGTTTTGCAGCAATGGCAAAATAACTGAATCCTGGCGATGTAGCCTTGAAGTATACACTGGTATTATCCATTCGATCCACAAGTGTTGATAATAGTACCCATTTATTTCCTGTATATCGATAAAGACTCACACCATCAAATGAGATATTGTTTTGTGTGAACCAACTCTTCGGGACCTTAAAATTAATAATTACACTCTTAATTGCATCATCAGTGATATTTGTCTTATTGACTTCAAGATAATTATAGACCTTCCCTGTGAGTGTTTCTGCAAATACCGGTTGCTCTCCTGCCTTCAAGAGTTTTACTGTAAGCACTACACTCTTATTGATGAATGGGTTCTTAAGATCCATATCAAACTGCGTGAATGGGATGAGCGCGTTTTTTAATGTCACAGTATTGACTCCTGCATTCAAGGTTTGAAGTGTTTTCGTATCCTCATATGATGTGATTGTTCCGGCAGCGCCACCCCCACCGCCTCCACCACTACTGCTACTAGAATTATTCTCTTCTGCAACTGCATTAACAGTCACACTTACTGATTTAGTATTGTCTGAAGCAGACTTCTGTGGGCTTGTTGCAGATATTCCGACACTAATGGTTTTACTTCCAGTACTTGTGGATTCTACAACCCACTGGGTTGATGATGCTCCGCTGATTGTTCCAATAGTTCTTGGATCCGCGCCCGATACGAGCGTCAATCCTGATGGTAACGTGAGATCTGCAATTACGCCTTGGAATGTTCCTGAAGGAGTGAGTGTTAATGTCACAGTCACAGAATCTCCTTCTGTAATGCTTGATGATGAAACACTCAAGTCCTTAGTCCAGGTTGGTTGTTCTACAACAACAACTTGACTTCCCGAAGTCAATGCAGTTGCTTGTGTTGACCCACTTATCGCGCCGATACTGATAAATGGCGGATTATATGTCCCTGTCTGTGTTGCAGTAAGTGTAAATGTTGCTGTCTGCTGTTCATTAGTTGCACCAGTAAATGTTTTTGAAATAGTACATGTACTGCAGCCTAAGCCAGATTTTGGTGCCAATGTTATATCAACATTTCCACTTATATTCGTACTGGTTACTGTTACAGGAATATTAAGGGTTCCCTGATTATAGATTTGAGAGTCATAACTTCCGAGGCTTAATGTTATTGTGCCTGCATATACTATTGATGATGCAATAGTGCAAATCGCTAATACCATAAAAAGTATTAGTAGTTTCTTTGTTATTGATGAGTTTTTTGTCATGTTTCTCGAGCCTCTTTTATTGGAATGCACCAGGACCATCTAATGGGTCGCATGCGCCAGTGCCTTCTGTTCCGCCGAATCCTGCAGGTATCCATGTACATGTTTCATTGAGTGCACTACATGCAGCTTCAAAATCATCGAATGCGCCACAGATTGCACAAGTATCTTGTGCTGGTCTTAGCTGTCCATCGATTAATCCAAGAGTTCCGTTAACAATCCAGATGCAGTCATTATTCTCACATTCAGTTAAGGTTGTATTTGAAAATTCGCCACACTCTTCAATTCGTTTCTGGAATTCATCATCAAATCCTGGTCCTCCACCACCAAATCCGCCGCCACTGTCTCCTCCTTTAAAGAATCCTCCACAATCAGGCATGGAACCACCAGAACCTCCTTCTCCAGGTATAGGATTACCAGAACCTCCTCCTGATCCCCCATTGTTTTGTTCTCCGGGTGCATACCAGAATGATTTAGTGACTGATTCATATTTTGTACCATTCTCACCACTACTATCTATTATCTTAAACTTAATTGTTGGTTGTGATGACGTAACTGCAGACAAATTAATATCGAGATATCCTACACCACTGGTGATGATTCCATCACTCGTAGTCACATTAATATCTTCCTCCTGCATTATTCCACAATCCCAACTGGTTCCTGTAGCTTTTTCTACAGTGATGTTTCCATTAATTAATGAACCATCAAAATTCTTTGCCTGGACCCATAATGATAATGTGGTGATATTCTCTCCGAAATTGACACCTTGCTTATTCTTGAATATATTCAATATTCCACTACCAATATTATAACTTGTTATGGTAAATGGATAGCTCTCTCTTCCAACATCGATCCCATTTTCAGACATATTAAATTGGGGATTTCCAGCGCAATTATTAATTTCACCACCTTCTGCGTGGTCATAATCATAGGGCCCCCATTCGGAACCCATATTAACCCAACTATCGTCGAGTACCGGATCATCATCGAATTTTGCCCTCGTGATACTCCATGTCCCATCACACACATCATCAAATAAAATGATATAGTATGGTCTTGCAGATAATTCGCTTCCTCCTGGTCCCATATTACAATCATACAACTTGAATCTTATATCTTGCTCAGTAAATGTTGTTAGATAGTATGTTTCTCCATCACAAGACCAAGGCAATGGATAAACGATATTTCCGCCAAGTGTCAGATTTGACAAATAAACATATTGCTGCCAAGGATTGGCGCTCACAACTGCTTTGCCATTCAATTTAGCGATTGCTTGACCAAAACGGTAAGTGTATGTTTCTGATCTGTTTGCACTATTTACTACAAGCACTGTATCAAGCATTCCACTTCTCCCATCTAAATCATCCCTTGTACTGACATTATTGCTATTATAGATATAGAGGTCATAACCACTTCCATTAACATTTGTTAGTACTCTGACCCTTCCATCATTACCTTCTTCAAGATCAGTAATGACTATAGGGCTGGAGAGTGTTACTGTTTGCTTAAATTCATTGAGAACAACACCCGTATCATTGAGCGTAGAGATATTGAATAATCCCCAAAGGAATCGTTCTTCGGCAGTATAATGTACATTGTTATTCTCAATATCCCATCCATCACTCGACCAGGGGCATTGTTCCTGTACTGTCCATATCATGCTTCCGCTACTGGTATTAACACTGACGAGTGTTATATTCAGATCACATGACGAACCTGGCTCTGGCTCTAATACTGAATTACCAACAGATAACTGAAGTTGTGTTGCTGCAATACTTGCATTAGAGAACCGATATGTTATCTGCCCACCCATATCGCTGGTTACTGTCACAAGATTACTAAGATTCCACACCGCACCAGTAATGTCTATATTCTGTAATCGCCAATCATCCATTGTCGGATCCTTTAATAATACTGGTGCACTGGAATTACTCATATTGACCCATAATTCCCTGAATCTCCAATCATCCACATGACAGATATTAGGATCACCCATATCATTATTCCGTGGCTCACAGCGTAGTTTCAATTCAGTTGAACCCAAAACACCTTCAACAGAATCATACCTAAATAAGTTATTTGCATTAGTGCTCCACTCCACCAATCCACCAACATTGCCTTTTTGACCGAATAGGTTACTAATAGAGAAACTTCTTAATTCTAACTTCGGATTATCCCACTCATTACCAGATGTAATATATTCCGCACCTTCCTGTACTTCAATAACCACAGAATATTCTCCACTGAGAACTCCACTCATATTAAGAGAGAGTAGTGCAATACCATTACTCGAAGTATTCGCAAGTGCAGGGGATGGAAGAGTGACTTCTTCAAGATCCATCTTTCCAAATGATTGGAATGTACGGATAGCCACTGTCTTATTCGCGATTCCAGCTTTAGTGCTTGGGCTTGCTATCATGACAGGGATTTTAACAGTTGATCCTAATTGGAATATTCCAAGATTTTTTCCTGGCCATCCTGCCTTATTAGTTGTAGTGACTAATCGATAACTTCCTATACCATTAGTTTCAGAATAGATAATATTCAATAGGTATACTGGATCTGCACTGCTATTAAATTTTATATCTCCGGCGCCATTACCACTAAATCCATTATAGGAATCCACACCCGCACTCATATTTCTTGATGGAGACATCAAAAGTGTATCGTACGTGCCATTAGTTACCCTATCTATTAATAGCATAACATATTCTTCACACACCCACGGACCTGAGGGATTTCCTTGATTTTCAAGATTACAATTATATTTTCCATCATCATCTAAATCAATATTTGCCCACTGATCATCCCAGAATTTATCTTCGTTATCTCCATCCTTGTTGCCTGCAAAGAGGAATACCCCGCTTTTGGACAATGATTTATTCACAAGATACTGGTAGGAATACTCTATCTCCACACTACCCTGTCCTGTTCCTGCACTTTTCGTACGGGTCCGTATGACTCCATTCACTGATCGCAATGTTATCTTTCCAAGACCAACATCAATAGCAGTGATTTGCCAGAGATATCCATTAGTATCAGTAAATGTACTAGTTAATCCTAATGGGCCATAGGCTGCATTACTGAAGTTTGCATGCACTTGATACCCGCCAGTCCAACTATCATTATAATAATTGACATACACCTTTGGATTACTACTATTTGTCTTATCAAGCAAGAACACAGTCACAATATTATGCCCTTGGTCCCAATTATCATAGATAGTAGGTAGGCGTACCTCATTATCATACAAACAGTTCGTAACATTTGTTGGCTCAATAACATTGTCTGAACTGGTACCACAACTCTGGTCTGTGCTTAATGTGATATCCATTTTTTCTGTAAGCCGATTAACTGCAGGTATAATCCTCCAATCCTGAATTTCAGGGACAGTGATCGTATAAGATTCTGTCTTGAACCAATAATTTGTTGTTGCACTACCACCACTATTATCTGATACTTCAATTTGCATATCATAGGATGATTGCTCAAAACCAGTCAAATCTACTGTCAATAAACAATTATTAGCAGTGCACGTTACATTCTCTACAATCTCGTTCTTAGCTCCTCCAGTCTTATATGCTTTATCCCACATACCATTCTTGTTAATCCTTGTTACAGTTGCATGAGTGATATTATGGCCAGTTCCAGTAGGCGGCCATGTTGACCAATCAACAGAATCAAATGCAGTGATATTAATAGTCATATTACCATCAATCTCATAACTATGCTCCCAATTTTCTCCAAGATTATTTGCAAAAGTCACAAATGATCTGATACTCATTCCAGTTCTAGAAGTTTGTGTACCGTCAACTGTTGTTGCAGTGAACAATAAGTCATAGAATCCTGATTGTAATGCTGCAAATGCAGAAGCATTAATAGTGAATGTTCCCTGCCCATCAATAATTTGTGGAGTTGCAGTGATACTGATCTCTTTGGGTTGTTGCATCCAATTATCATCAGAACCCATATAATATGCTTTCGTGAGTGTAATGGTTGCATTTAAGTCATTATTAGCAAAGTCTCTTATCGTGACTTCAAACTGTCCATTTTGTGTCTTGCTCATCTCCCAATTCTTGTTCCATATCCAGAACATAAAATTCTGCACCATGAAACCCGAATAGATTGTCATACTATTATCGAGCGTATCAGTGGCTGTAAGTTTTAATTCATACCCACCTGCAGGCCAGCCAGTATCAGGCGCAGGAATAGTGATTGTACAGGTTGCGGGCCGTACAACTCCTCCTGATTGAGAATTATTTGAACTTTGGCCTGATGAACTATTATCACTCAACGTCGTACAACTCGTAGAGCCTGAAGCGCTTAATGTGATTGTTTCACCTGTCTCCCAATTCTTGATACTTACAGTCTCGACAGTCAAATCTGCTTTTCCACTACTAAATCCTGCAGAGTATGCTTCAACTTTCATTGTAACATTTGATGTTGAACCAAAATTACAGAAGAAATTTTTATCACCCATATCATTATTTCCACTGCAATAAGGATAGGCCCAGACTGTCCATAATTCTGTTCGGAACCATGCAGATCCTGTACCAGTCGCTGTTCCATTAGCGGTATTTACTTTTACTCTAAACTTAAGCGAATGGTCTCCAAGTGTTGCATTGCTGCTCGTAAATGATATTCCTTTACTATTTCCTGGTAAACTGATAGCAGTAATATTAGATATTTCATCAGTGATGACTCCATCACTTTGAGAATAGACTTCAATAATATTGAGTTCAGTAATATTTGCACTCGCAATCTCCCGGCCAGTTGCTGCATCATAGACATTGGTCTTGATACATACCCTCGCGCCAGGCGCGATACTGCCTGCGTATCCACCAGTCGCACAATTGACTGGTGTACCCCATGCAAATAATGTTGTGACATCAAGCCATTCTTTCAGTGTTGTTACACTTCCTGAAACATTTGCAGTCAATTCTAACATGTATGTTCCAGAATCTGGTGGTGTAGTAAATCTGATGGCGCATGCGTTCGCGCCAAACATATCATTCATCTCATTTTTTACCCAAAGCGGTGCACCTGCATCAATAAGCATTTGAGTAAGCGAAGAGACTGTGAAGTTTCCAAGATGATCAACATTCTTTTCATCATTAAACGCACTTAAATAGATGAGTGTTTCATCACAATCATTCGTAAGATTGCTAAGATTGATAAATTCATTAGTGGACAAGTCCCTGCCGCTGATAATGAGAAATCCCTCACTATTCGTCGGGAATCCACTGCCCTCTCCTTTTTCTGGACTGAATGCTTCCATGAATAGATTATTGCTTTTCACTGTAAACACATAATTTTTCTTCATTGTAGAATTTGCATATACGACTTTAAAGAATACTGTATATTCTCCGGTGAGTGTGTCATCAAGTGTAACATTCGCTCTGAAAATTTTATTCGCATCAGCAAGAAGCGGATATGGTGTTTCTATCCCTGTAGGATCAATGACCCGTGCAGTAACAGTAGCATTATCTGTAGAGACACCAGTATCTGCGTCAACAACAGATGCGCGAAGCACTACCGTCTGACCCTTCTGTGCTGTGGAGATGATGCTGCCATCAAGGGTTTCTACACCAATAGTCAATGTAAATTTCTGAACAAAATAAGAGATATGCGCAATATCACCCACGATAAGTTGATGCATACCGCCTGTCGTACTGATAAGTAAATTTTGGACAGTATAACCCTTCTGATATGCATTATTCAGAAATAATCTGATAGAAAGATCGCTCGGAGTTGTCGTCTCATTAGTCAAGTTTTCATAGATTCCAAAATCATTGATATGTTCTATAGACACTGTTGCAAGATCACTAATCGGACTGTCAGTACTATTTAATGCAAGTACGAAAAGCCCTGCCCACTCACTTCCTGTACCATAAAATAATGGTTCAATTTGTCGCAAGAGTATGGCAGTATTTCCTGCAGGATCAATATAGAATGTATTGAAATCAACCCCACCAAGACCTATTTTTGAATTCTCACCAATATACTGATATTGTACATTACTAAAATTATTTGTGGTACTGATAAATAAATCATCATATGTTTGCGTATTTTCATCTAATTGTGCAATCATATAATACGTCGTGCTATTATGCGTGAAGTTTCCATATTTTCGTGTTCCAGCAATTGAGCCGCTACTAGTAATTCCGACAGCGCTCTTGTTTGTCGATAAACTAATAATTTTGTATGATCCTGCTGCTGATGAAATGATGGCGAGTCTGATATCGCTGATGGGTGATATAATGATAGTTTTTGTGACTGAGGAATTAAGATAGCTTACGACAAGGGGATATTCTCCTATTGTGTTTGGAGCATTAAGGGTGGTCGTAAATGTTCCAGCACTATCTGTTGTTACGTTCGTAGTCACATTGTTAAGTAGGATACTGAGTGTTGTATTACTCACAATGCCTGCACTCGAGTATAGTGCTCCATCAATGATGATAGATTCATTGAGTGCATACATATTCTTGTCGAGTGTTACATCAATAACCTCATTTGCTGCAAGAACTGTTCCTGCAGTAAAACTGAAGACTGCAATGAGTACTATAAATAACCACGTCTTAGAATTCATCAAAACCACCTCACCCAAAATATTCACCTTAGCCATTATAATTAATTTCTGATAATATAAAAGTAAAGGATATAATGTGCCTTGAATGTGTAGGTATATAAAGTTTTTTATTTATAAATGGTTTTGGGTATAGAAATGATGGCGAATACACAAAAGAGTAGTTTAAAAAAATGTGATTGAAGAATAATAGTCATAAAAAAAGAAATAAAATAAAAACAAAAAAACAAGCAATAAAATAACTACTAATTAATAGTATGTAGTAAAGGACAATAGTCTTAGGACAAAGTTTATATATTAGTTCATCTCGAAGATAAGAGGTGATACTATGGTCTCAGGTAAAGAAAAAGAACGTGAATTAATCATAAAATTTTCTAAAGAAAACAA
>Ga0265292_1001130_pt1 | contig 25725 bp, 17 predicted proteins | sample Munlanlewell296A_FD_189080 | JGI IMG/M metagenome (GOLD analysis project Ga0265292, IMG submission 189080) | Leachate microbial communities from a municipal landfill in Southern Ontario, Canada - Leachate well 296A | ecosystem: Engineered > Solid waste > Landfill > Unclassified | place: Canada... | reverse complement strand
CAAGATCGGAAGCAATTTTAGTGTTAGAAACACCTTTTTCATGAAGTTCCCAAGCTACTACTATTTGAGTTTGATTTATCATGTCCATATTCTATATGGACTGTCGGATATTTACGGAAACATTGCGGATTAGAGTCGAAAAAAGTCCACAAATAAATTAACAACGGGGTAGATGATTGCCGATATTGCGCCCGTAACCATTAAAAGTATTAAAATATAGAGTCCGTATGGGGCAAGTTGCACCCATTGTACCGCCAATTTAGGAGGCAGAATTCCGTTTACAATTTTAAACCCGTCCAAAGGCTCCACAGGTATTAAGTTAAAAATTCCTAAAACGAGGTTGTACAGAATTATTGGGTACACGAATGTACTCATGATAGACAAAATTGTCATGACGGGTGTGGTCGCCATGACGGAAGAGGTTATTTTTAATAGGGTGGTTAAACCTATTGCCATAATAAAATTACTGGCTGGTCCTGCCAAAGAAATTAACGCGGCATCCCGTTTGGGATTTTTTAAATTATAGTAATTAACCGGAACAGCTTTACCCCAGCCAAAACCCACAAGAAGTAGAGCTAAAGTTCCCAAAGGATCAAGATGTGCCAGGGGGTTTAAACTTAGTCGCCCTAAATCTTTAGCAGTAGAGTCGCCCAATTTGTTGGCAACATATGCATGAGAAAACTCGTGAATCGTTACAGAAAGTAAAAGAGATATCGCTATAACAACAAAAAGCAGGGGATTTTGGGAAAGCGTGCTTAGAAGTCCGTGCATTTACACATTGTACACTAGATGGTAAAATTCAAAAACCAATTATGAAGCTGTCGCTAAATTATTTAACAGAAGTTCGCGAAGAGTTTAAGAATGTGAGCTGGCCTACTAAAACTGAGGCTACGCGCTTGACTCTTTTTGTGGTAGGTGGTAGTTTGCTAGTTGGACTTTTTGTGGGAGGGGTTGACGCCGGGCTCGTTAAGTTGTTGGGCGTTTTCCTTTTAAAATAGTATGGACGAAGATATAAACATAGTTTCAATATCCGATCTTCCTTCTGACGGGGCAAAGTGGTATGTGGTTCATACCTATTCCGGTCATGAAAACAAAGTGGCGGTAACGCTTAAGCAGCGGGCTTCTTCTTTGGGATTCCTGGATAGGGTTTTTAAGGTCTTAATTCCCACACAGAAGAAGATTGTGATAAGTGAAGGTAAAAGGAGGGAAGTGGATGAGCATATTTTACCTGGTTATGTAGTAATTTTAATGAAATTGTCTGACGAAGTATGGCATTTAGTTAGGTCGACCAGGGGAGTAACTGGTTTTGTAGGTGTTGGTAGCACCCCAACTCCGCTTCCGGAGTCCGAAGTTAGAACTTTAATGAAGTTTATGAGGATGGAGGCTCCCAAATTTGAGGCTAGATATTCGGTGGGTGACGCTGTTAAAATTATCGACGGACCCTGGAAAGATTTTATGGGTAAGGTAGACGAGGTTAATGATGAGCAGGGAAGAGTTAAAGTTTTGGTCTCTGTTTTTGAGCGGGAGACCCCTATGGAATTGGAGTTTGGTCAGGTGACCGCTTTATAGATACGAAAGAGTGTTATGGCAAAAGAGAAAAAGCTTAAAGCTTATGTAAAACTTAATATCCCGGCAGGAAAGGCTAATCCAGCGCCTCCCGTTGGTCCTTCTTTAGGTCAGCATGGTGTGCCTTTAATGGACTTTTGTAAAGAGTTTAACGCTAGAACAAAAGACATGGGTGATAATATTATACCTGTGGTGTTAACGGTGTACGAAGACAGGTCGTTTACTTTTATTACTAAAACCCCCGTTACCTCTAATTTAATCATGAAGGCAATTAATATCCAAAAAGGTTCAGGTGTGCCAAATAAGACTAAGGTTGGGAATATTACTAAAAAACAGGTGGAGGATATTGCCAAAATTAAAATGCCCGATCTTAACGCCAAAGGTCTAGAAGAGGCGGTTAAAGTGATAGAAGGAACGGCCAGATCCATGGGAGTTACCGTGTTATGAATATAGTTATGAACATAAATGATGCCATAGAGTTTGTTAAAAAGAACTGCAAGGCCAAGTTTGACTCCACTATAGAGGTGCATATCAATTGCGACTTAAATAAAGATAAGCAGGAGACCATTAGATTTAACATTACATTTCCTTATGGAACGGGGAAAAGTAAGAAAATAGCTGTTATGGCTTCTGTAAAAATTGACGGCGCTGACTTAGAGCTTAAGGAAGAAGATGTTGAAAAGCTAGAGAAAGGACAAATCAAGCCAAAAAGTGACTTTGACGTTTTAATAGTTGAACCCCGTTACATGTCAAAACTTGCTAAGGTGGCCAAAATTCTTGGACCTGCCGGTGTGATGCCTAATCCTAAGAATGGGACTGTGACGGAAGATGTGCAAAAAGCGGTTGAGTTGTTTAAAAAGGGTAGGGTAGAGGTTAGAAGTGAACCAAATGGCTCCATTATTCACACTATTTTAGGTAAAAAGAGCTTCACTACGCAATTATTGGTGGAGAACTATCAGGAGCTTATGAGTGCGCTATCTTTAAACAAACCCCAAAAGGCGCAAGCAGGGTGGATAAAAGAGGTTTTTATCTCTGCCACCATGAGTCCGTCGGTGAAAGTGCTTTAAACCTCCAAAAAAACTTCCGCCTTGTTTTCTTTGATTCTTAAAATGCCGTTGCTTATAACAAACTTTTGTTCGGATTTTAGCCCTTTGTCAATAATTATGTAATTTCTTATTAAAGATATAAAGTTGGCGTGTTCAGGTAGTATGTCAAACTCCCCCTTATCGTTTAAGCAGGTTACAGAGAGGGCGTCACCTTTAAAGTAGGTTTTTTTTCTACTTTTTACCAACACATTTAAATTTGAGGATCGCTTTACCATTATTTAACGGTCTCTTTTATACTACCGATATAGGCAAATTTATATGTTGGTATTTGATCGTGTTTTCCGGAGATAATATCCTTTACATCTTCAATAGTTTGTTTTACAGGTACAAAGACCCCCGGTTTACCGGTCTGGTCAGAGGAAACAAAGAAATTCTGTGTCATGTAGTTTTTTAATTTTTTTGATCTTTCATATAAAACTCTATCTTCTTCGGACAATTCTGTTTCTCCCACTAAGGACACAATCCTTTCTAAACTTGCAGCTTTTTTTAATAAAGCCTGAGATGCTAAAACAGTGTTGTAGTGTTCTGATCCCAGCATTTCTGCACTTACGGTATTTGATGACGACATTAGTACATCTATAGAAGGCATTAATCCCTGCCTATAAATATCTCTTGAAAGAACCACCGATGTGTCAAGATAATCAAATACGGACTGTACTGCCTGATCCAGGATATCGTCGGCGGGAAGATAGATGGCTTCTAAAGTAGTAATAAAATTGTCTCCCTTTGGCACTAATCGTTCGTGGAAATTTGCCATTTCTGATATCAAAGTGGCTTGGTAACCGTCTTCGGACGGGATGCTGCCTGTAAGCAAAGAGAGTTCGTTGCCGGCTTGGGCGTACCTAAAAACATTGTCGATAAAAAATAACACATCCTTGTGCATCTCATCCCTGAAATATGCAGCTACCGTAGCAGCTGCGTGCGACGTTAGGTACCTTACCGAAGGATTATCAGCCATTGTCCCAAAAATTAATGACACAGAGTCTAGTACTTTAGTTGATGCTAACTCTTTATACAGTTCGTGACCTTCCCTGGACCTTTCACCTACACCGCAGAAAACCGAAACATTCTTTTCTCTCTCTTTATTAATTATGTTATGTAGTATTTCACTAAGTAACATAGTTTTACCTACACCAGCACCTCCAAAAAATCCGGTTTTTCCACCTTTTATTATGGGACAGAATAAATCTATTGCTTTAACCCCCGTCTCTATTATCTGTTGATTAGCTTTAATATCTGACACTTTTGCTGTTTGGCTAAAAATTGAGCGTTCGATTACTCTGGATATTTCTCCGAGTCCATCTTTATCTTCGCCAAAAATATTCATGATTCTTGACAGTACGCTAGGTCCCACAGGTATCATCAAGGGTTTTTTTGTGTCGTAGACTACCGCTCCTCTAAAAAGCTCGTTATGTCCGGAAACCGCCATACATACCAAAACCTCGGGGCTTGACCATTTTATTCCCATGAGCTTGGTTTCGTGGTTATCTTTAAGAATTAGGATGCTATTGATCTGAGGTTTTTCCTGAGTTAAGAACTCTACCTCTACGATATAATCTTTTATTTTAATTACTTGTCCATAGTTTTCCATAATGCCTACTCCCAAAGTGCGGAGCTATATACTAACTCCAGCTGTTTTCTATTTTGTACTGCGTGTTTCATCTTTGTTGACAAAAACATGGTTTGTTGAAGAATTTTTGAGACATTTTGTGTAGCTGAATCCAGACCTAGCATTCTTGAGCCGTATTTAGCTAAAGCAGATTCGTGAATTGTTTGGTCAAAAAATGAGTACAAGAGTTGTTCTTCAAAGAATTTTAAGACCTTATCAATCGTTGGTTCGAAAAGGAAAAACAATGTTTCACCTTTATCGTTTTTCAGTTCTAGATTTTGAGTAACTTTTGTAATCGTTACAGGCTGCTCGATAATATTTTTAAAAATTCCATGATAAACTGTAACGTTTGCGTACTTAGATATATAGTCATAAATTTGTCTGATTGGCCTATCTAAATTGTCTGTTCCATCACTTAGACTAAAGTATTTGTACTGTATGGTCGGGTCTTGATTCTGCATCCATCTTTTACCCTGTTGTCCCACTATAACTAGATCACTTTTTGAGTTGACATTGTCTTTTACGAACTGATTGTATATTTCTTTCACTACTTTTCCGTAAAGACCTGTGTTAGCGCTTAGTAATACAGCAACGCTACCGCCTCCAACGCTATTAGAATATCTTGATATATATTTTTTCTCGCGCGTTAGTTTTTCTTGATAGCATCTCTGAGTTTCAAAATATATTTCTGACAGACTTTCGTAAAAATCGCGATTTTGTACTATGGTGTCCTTTACCCTCCTCGTTCTTGTGGCCGCTACCTGCTCATAGGTGTTGGTAATATCCTGAATAGCAGTCAAGTCGGTTATTCTATCTTTTACTTCTTTTTTTGTCATACTTAGATAAGATCCATATGTCTCGCACTCACGAGTCCAAGTAATTTGTTAAAGTCGTCGCACGAGGAAATCATAGCACTCACTTTGTTTTTGTAATCGTTGTTAGTTTGGTATCTGTTTACAACAGCGTCTACTTGATGCGATAAATTGTCGATATTTTGCTCCTTAAACACCTGACCCCAGATCAATGAAAATATAAGGATTTGTAGATTGGTGTTATATATCTGTCCGGCAGGCTGATTAAATAAGGTTTTGGTGATTTTTTCACCCATAGCTAGAGTTGATTTAATGCCCTCGTTTACTTCCGCACCAAAATGGATAAAACTCTCGGTTTTATCTAGTAACGACAAAAAGGTGCTTAACTCCCTTCCTACCGACCATTTTAATTTTGTCTGTGTTTGTCGTCCGACTCTGGTGACAGACAGAAAGTAATTAATGGCAGGCCTTTTACCTTGAAGGAAAAGTTCCTTGTCAAAAAAGATATGTCCGTCAGTTATTGACATTAAATTTGTTTGAATATATCCGGTAATATCGCCTTCTGTTGCTCCTGCTACCGGAAGACACGTTATAGCATTTATGCCTCTGCTAGTTTTAAAGTACCCAGCCCTTTCCAATAATCTGGAATGTGCGTAGAAAATATCTGCTGGATAGGACGACCTTCCCGGGAACTTTCTAGCCACTAGCGAGAGTTCTCTGTAAAACTTAGCATGATTTGTCATATCGTCTAAGACGATTAATACGTCGTTTCCCATCTCCATAAAATATTCAGCTATTGTCATGGCCGAATAGGGGGTTAAAAACACTAGTGCTGACGGATCAGACGAGTACGAAGCAACAACAACCGACCTTTCTTTAATCTGATTTTGATCCAAAAACTTTTCAACCTTTTTAATATCCAAAGCGTTTTTTCCTACCCCAGCGTATATGCAAATTGTACCTTGTTTGGCTTGATTTAACATAGTATGGAGGATAAAGTCTGTTTTGCCGGTTTTTCTATCGCCGATTACAAGTTCTCTTTGTCCTTTGCCCAGGGGTATAAGCATGTCAACAATGGACACACCCGTTTCAAAATATTGATTGATTTTAACCCTTTTCTCAATCCCTGCAGGTTTTGGATCTATGTTTAGGTATCTTTCGGGTACAAAACTTTCTAAGTCCTTGTACAAATTTTGACCCAGAGAGTCTACAGTTTTTCCAAGAAGGTAATCTCCCACGCCAATTTCTAATTTTTGATTAGTTCTGCAAACCTTCTCCCCTATGGTTGGAGGATTAAGGGAGAGTGCAACAACATCAATAAATTTTTCATCCATAGACATTATCTGTCCTACAATGCCGTTTTCTAGCAAGACAATTTCTTTTGGTTTAGCCGTGGGCAGGCCCCTTATCTTGATTATTGGGAGATTGTAGCTTTCCACATACCCAACCTCTCCCGTCTGATCCAAAAACTTGTTAAAATGCTCTTGTGTGTAACCTTTGTAGATATAATTAAGCATAAACTCTGTCCTTAATAATTTTATCCAGTGTGTAATTTGCATATTGACCTTGGTAGGACAGTATTAACCCGCTAGTAACGTTGTTTGATGCTGTTATATTAACGAGTAGACCGTTATTTACACATTCTGTTATCCAAGTGCATATTTTTTCATCGTACGCACCCGTAGAAAGGTTTGGAATATCTATCTTAACCTCCTCTAACTCTTTTAAGTCGGATAGGATCGAGATAAGGCTAGCTTGTTCAATTTTGTTACTCATATCCGGATAACACTCCAGAAACATTCTGTAGAGTAATGAGTACTTGTTTTGTATATCTAAGGGAGACGGAGGGTTGATTGTGGAGAAATCGTTCAGTAAACTGCCTAGTTGTTTCTCTATCTCCGCCTTGTTGCTTGTTGTTTTTACAAAGTTTGCAAGTTTAGTTCTTGCGATTTCACTGGGCATGTAATGACTATATAACGGGCTATTAAAAAATTCAAGTCAAGTATTGACATGAGAGGTAATTTTATTTACTATGGATAAAGTTTATCAAAAGCTTTTGTTACAAACATTGAAAGCCTTTTGAGAACCTGCCTTATGAGTACAAATACTGCCCAAAAATTTGACTTTCAAAATAATTCCAAACTTAGTGTTTCTGAGGCGTCGTTGTACCTTAAAATCACCCCCTCAACTTTAAGGCGTTTGGACAATGATGGGAAAATTGAATCGGAAAGACTTTCCAATGGATACAGACAATACAGTTTTGGCGACGTTGTTTCTTTAAAATTCTTTTTAGAGGAAGAAAAAGCACGCAAAAAGTATTTACGCAATGCAGCACCTTCGGTTAGTGTTAAAGCTCAAGATAAGGTTGTCAATCAACAAAAGGCCGTGGAGAAGCCCATTCCTGCAAATCCTGCAAAAGTCAGGAGCTCTTATCCCACATTTCCCACATTCTCGGTTCCACAGATCAAGTCTCTGAAAGCTCTTTCTTATGCGGGCTTGGCAGTATGTCTTATTCTGACAGTAACTGCTGGTTTTAGATTTATTTACGGCAAAGGAATTGGCGGGGCAGTGAAGTCGATTGCGACAAGGACGGAGACTTTAACATACTCTGGCGACATTGCAAATGTATTAGGCGATACATCTCAGATAAAGAATGAAGAACTTCATGTAAACATTTTGTCAGTATTTAACAGACCTTCAACATTTAAGGAAGGTATAACAACTACCGACGCAACTATGCAAAGGGCCTTATTTATAGGTGGGGCGGGAATGCAAGGTTTAAAATCCATAGATGAGATAACGGAAACAACCTTAGAAAAAGCTCTTGATGTTACAGGAGATGCACTTTCACCCGCCGGCGGAGGATTAAATAATGTAATAGTTAATAAAATCAAAGGTGTTCCTTTTGGCGAAATCGCGCCGGAGTCGGATTCTGTACTCATGGGTAATGGCGATGAGTGGCAAAGTATGTCAACAGAGGAAATTGTATCGTTGGGTGCTGTTTCAACTGGAACTTGGGAAGCCGATCCTGTTCAAATTGGCTTTGGCGGAACGGGTTTAGCCACTTATACCACGGGCGATATGATATATGCCAGCGCTGCAGACACTTTGGCACAACTTAACATAGGTACTACCAATCAGATACTTTCGTCCGTGGGAGGAATTCCCAAATGGGTAGCTGTGTCAGCGGTTTCCGGTGTAACCGGCACAGGGGTTGCCGGATATTTGTCATATTGGGACACAACAACAAACATTTCTTACACTACTGGCATGTATTGGGATGCCGCGGAACAAAGATTAGGGATTGGGAATGCCTCACCCGCATACAAACTGGATGTTACCGGAACAGCAGGATTCTCATCTACCATTCATGCTCCAAACATAGGTGTCGGTACAGATGACAGTGTTGTCATATTAAATACTTCAGGTAATTTTGTCACAGATGAGATCGACTCAAGAGTATGGGGAGCAACCTTACTTGATGGATCAAGCCTAACAGCTAATTATCTCACTAAGGTAACAGACGCCAATACTATAGCAAACTCTCTTATCTATGACAGCGGAGCAGCTATAGGTATAGGTACAACTTCTCCAAGTCAGATACTTGATGTAGTGGGAGCAGTGCGACTTGGAGCAAATGGAAGCGCTAACGATGTATTAAATACTACGGTAGGAGCAAATGCTCCATCGGGCATTTTATATTGGGGAGCAAGAACAGTTTGTGACTCATCAGGAAACTGTGCGGGCAGCGGCGCCGGGATTGGCGGATCCGGTACAACAAGTTACATCCCAAGATTCGCATCCCAGTACAACATTGAGAATTCAATTATGTATGACAATGGAACAAGTATTGGTATAGGTACAACTGCGCCGTCTGAAAAACTAGAACTTGCAGGCAACCTTAAGTTCTCCGGCACAGATCCAAATGTGTCAACCACCACAGGTTTTGATTTTGATCTTGGCGACTCTGCAGGATCGTACAACTTTGACATAAGAAATTCGGGCGACACCAACCTGTTTAGTCTTAATAGTCTTGGTTCGCTTACATTAGACGGAGCCTCCGGTTCAAGCGGCGCACTAACCTTTACGCCTACAGGAGCAACCGATGTCTTTACCATAAATAGAGCGGGTTCAGGTACAGGCGCTTCTTTTAGGGTGAATGACGCGGGATCAGGCGATCTTTCTCCCTTTATCGTGACTTCAACTGGTAATGTAGGAATAGGTACCACCAACCCATTAGCCATGTTATCGGTAGGGAACAACTCTCAGTATAGAGTAGATTCAAGTGGTAATTTAACAAGAATCAACAACATCGCATACTCCTGGCCATCATCTCAAGCAAGTCTTGCAGGAAGTATGTTATCTAATGATGCATCAGGTAACCTTGCTTGGTCATCACCAACAGGTAGTGGTACACAAGGATACTGGACTAGATTTGGAACAACACTCTTCCCATACACTCCAACAGACAATCTAGGTACATCAGGTAACCTTGGTGTTGGTACCACATCTCCAAAGACACTACTTGATGTCAATTCTCTATTTAATGTTCTTTCATCTGGCAACGTCGGCATCGGGACGACGAATCCGGGTTTTGCCCTAGATGTTAAAGGAACAATAAATAGCGCAGACCCTGCAACTCCTTATTATTCAAGAATGTATGCAAATGGCTCCTATGGATATTTTATAACGAACTCACCCGCAACATATTTTTCAGCTCCATTAAGAGTATCTGGTGGAGGTATAGGCAGTTATACTGGCGATGTATACATCCAAACTTCCGGTTCGACAATAATGACTGCAACAACTACCGGCAACGTCGGTATCGGAACTACTGCGCCAGGGGCGAAGTTGGATATTGAGATGGTTAATACTACCTCTGATACGCCTGGGAATGCGCTCGCTCTTCGTATTGCCAGAGTGGCAGCGGGTCAAATGTTTGGATTAAGAATAAGCTCAACGGGGAGTCAAGATTTGACTTTAGATAGGTACTACGGTGGAGCTTGGAGTCAAGCCGTTACATTACAAAGAAGCAGCGGCAACGTCGGCATCGGGACAGTGTCTCCTTCGGCTTTATTGGATGTGAATGGAACTGCATGGTTAAGAGGAACTGGGACAAGTGGGTTGTATGTAAATAGTTCTGGCAACGTCGGCATCGGGACGACGAGTCCGACCAATAAGTTATATGTTTCAGATACTTCTGGAACACCGTTATATGTCGATGGCGGAGTAAGTCAAGCAGTTTTTAAATACAACGCCATTGGCTGGACGTTAACCACCAAGTACGTCCTCGGTGGTATGGGCATCGAGAGCAACAATGCTTTGTCGTTAAATACGGGCGCGGCTAGTCCTATGTACTTCGGAACTAATTCAGCAGAACGGATGAGGCTTAGTGCAACTGGTGGTTTGTCTGTTGGAACGGCTACATGGAATGGGACAGACCCAGGGGTCGGGAATGTAGCAATTCAAGGCAACGTCGGCATCGGGACGACGGGACCTGGAGCGAAGTTGGAAGTCAGCGATGGAAATATTTTAACAGGCAGCACCTACGGATATACCGCTAAACGAACTGATGGTACAGCTGTTGGAAAGTTTTATGTCGCTGGAACCACTGATTATGTAACTTTGGATTCTATAGGTGGTGACCCACTTGTTCTCAAGACTAATGGGGCGTATCGGGCAATAATTGATAGCAGTGGAAATATGGGTCTCGGTGGTTCTGTTGCAGATGCGACATTTAGCGGTGCGTCAATGGTAATAAAATCTGGCAACGTCGGCATCGGGACGACGAGTCCATTAGCCATGCTTTCGGTAGGGAACAACTCTCAGTATAGAGTAGACTCAAGTGGTAACTTAACAAGAATTAACAATGTCCCGTACTCCTTCCCATCATCTCAAGCCACTATCAATGGAAGTATGTTATCTAATGATGCATCAGGTAACCTTGCCTGGTCATCACCAAGTGGTACAGGAACACAAGGATACTGGACTAGATTTGGAACAACACTCTTCCCATACACTCCAACAGACAATCTAGCTACATCAGGAAACATGGGTATAGGTACTACATCTCCAAAGACACTACTTGATGTTAATTCACTATTTAATGTCACATCAGCAGGCAACGTCGGCATCGGGACGACGGGGCCGACGGGGACTGGGCTTGGGGCTAACTTTAAGACATTGGAGTTGAGTGGCGTAGATGCTAATGTTTTTCTTCGTGGTAGCACCGATGCTTTCCTTACACTAAGCCATAGTGGTGCAGCTGCCGATGGTAAAAATTGGGATTTCTATGCGCTGGGAACAAAACTAGATTTTCGTTTAGTTAATGATGCGTACAGCGCTGCTACTAATTGGCTTGAGGTTGAACGCTCAGGGACAACGGTGACTGATGTATCAATACCGACCGGCAATGTCGGCATCGGGACGGCGGGACCATTGGCCAAGTTTCATGTTTATGGGGGAGATTTTTATTTGGGTAGTGGAGTTTACGGGGGTGATTGGGACACCACGCAACGTCGCGTTAGATTGTATGAAAGTAACAACTCAAGTCCTCAGTTTGATTTGGGTGCGGCATATTCAGCGGGCACTGGAGCTACCACATTTTTCAGGACGTTGGTAAATGGGGCTTCGAGTGGTGCGTATACTATTTCTGTTGGAAATGGTAGCGTCGTTACGAATAGTGGAGAACCAGCATCATTTGCGGAGGTTTTTAGGATTGATAATGCCGGCAACGTCGGCATCGGGACAGTGTCTCCTTCGGCTTTATTGGATGTGAATGGAACTGCATGGTTAAGAGGAACTGGGACAAGTGGGTTGTATGTAAATAGTAGCGGCAACGTCGGCATCGGGACGACGGGACCGGGGGCGTTACTTGATATAAGCAATGGGACTGCTGCCAAAATGTATTTAACAAAGACAGGCGCAGGTGCCGGAAGCGCAAGTTTGTATAATGACGGGAATTTACATATTAAATCGGCAGCTGGGACAGCAATGCTCTTGAATTTTGGAGTTCATAATATTATATATTTTGATGATGGTAATGATTATTTTGACCAGCCAAATGGGAAATGGATATTCAGCGGCAATATCGGCATCGGGACGACGAACCCCCTCTCGAAATTAGAAGTGAATGGAGTGGGTGCATTTAGTCTTGGCACTGCACTCCTTCCCTCTCACAGTTTCAGTGGGGACTTGAATACCGGGATGTGGAGTTCTGGTGCAGATACCATCAACTTCTCCACCCTAGCCTTAGAGAGGATGAGAATACAAAGTGACGGCAACGTCGGCATCGGGACGACAAGTCCGGGAACACTTCTTGAGGTTTATAACGGTCACATTGCTTTAAATATGCCCGCTACTACAGATAAGGCAATTGGGTTTAAAGAGGCTGGAACATTCAAGGGTTATTTACAATATATAGGTTCTTCTGATGGAGCTGCTCCTACTAGACAAGGTAATTTTGAAATAGAAACTGCGGCTAATGTTCCAATTACCTTTAGGCCAGCACTTTCTGAGGCAATGAGAATCACAACATCTGGCAACGTCGGCATCGGGACGACGGGACCAGCCACAAATTTGGAGGTCTACACTGCCGCTGGTAGCACAGAATCTAGAATAACTTCAGGTAGTTATCAATTTAGGTTCATTCAGAACTATCTCGGGACTGCTCAAATTCTAACGGGCACAGCCCAACCCCTCACCCTTAATACCAACAATACAGAGAGAATGAGAATTAGTGCTACTGGCGGTGTGTCAGTAGGAACTGCTACGTGGAGTGGAACAGACCCAGGGATAGGGAATGTAACAATACAAGGCAACGTCGGCATCGGGACAACGGCACCCCTCTCGAAATTAGAAGTCAATGGAGTTGGTTCTTTCTCCTTAGGTTCTGTTAGTCTACCCTCGCATAGTTTCAATGGGGACTTAGATACTGGAATGTGGTCAAGTGTAGCAAACACTCTTAATTTCTCCACAGGTGGAAGTGAAAGGTTAAGGATAGATACATCGGGCAACGTCGGCATCGGGACGACGGGACCTGGACAGTTACTCACTTTAAATCATGCCACCTCGACACTAATGCAATTTAGTAGGGCGGGAACAACCTTCGGTTACATTGGTACTGGCAATTCTTTGTTTACTGATGGAACTGTTACGGATTTTGGGATCGATGGAAATGCGGTTAATACTAATAAGTTACTCCTGGGTAACGGGGGAGTTTTGGCTATGACAATAAATAATGGCAACGTCGGCATCGGGACGACGAATCCGGGGGCAAAGTTGGGATTTGCGGCTGCTACTACTGCGGCGGGTGGAATTGATTTTGGTGGGGATGTTAATCTATATCGTTCAGTAGCAGATGTGTTAACAACAGGTGATACTTTCCGAGCAAATGTTCTTCAGTCAAACGTAACATGGAGCCCCACCGCAGGCGATGTGGGCGGCATCAGGTTTGTTTTGGGGTCAGGGGCAAACACTCAAATTACCGCTCCTTCTGCTGGTGCGCTTCAGTATCAAGGTGTCAGTGCTCAAACAAACTTCATCTTAAAAGCTGGAAGTGGCGTAACTCAAACTAGCAATCTGATGGAGTGGCAAAATAGCAGTGGGACGGGACTAGGGGCAATTGACAGTGCTGGCAACGTCGGCATCGGGACAGTGTCTCCTTCGGCTTTATTGGATGTGAATGGAACTGCATGGTTAAGAGGAACTGGGACAAGTGGGTTGTATGTAAATAGTAGTGGCAACGTCGGCATCGGGACGACGGGACCACTAGATGCGTTGCAACTTGGAAATGGGACAGCTCGTGCAAGACTAAGAATTGAAAGCTACGAAAACATCCAACCTTATCATATTGGGATGAAGCTTGGAACGGGAGGAATATATGTATGGATGGGGGCAACAGCCGAAGGTCACTTTCAATTTTCTGATCAAAATGGGAGTGCGTTGGTAACATTCCAACAAGCTGGCAATGTCGGCATCGGGACGACGGGACCTGCAGCAAGATTGCAAGTATGGAATACTGGCGTGCCTTATTCATATATTAATCTTAGGCCCGTGGACACAGATGTTTATCTTGATATGAAAAGAAATGCAAGTGGTAATTATCATGGTATCGGATTCTATGGAGGTTCTACCCGAGAATGGCTTATCGGCTACGAAGGTGGCGCGGGTATAAACTCTGACGATCTTCTTTTTAAAGGCACTGATGGCGTTTATAAAATGGTCATTCAACAAACCGGAAATATTGGCATGGGATACAATAATCCTGGAACAGCGAAATTAGCAATCAATGGCAACGTCGGCATCGGGACGACGAACCCCCTTTCGAAATTAGAAGTCAATGGAGTTGGTTCATTTAGTCTTGGTTCTGCACTGCTTCCGTCACATAGTTTCAATGGGGACTTAGATACTGGAATGTGGTCAAGTGTAGCAAACACTCTTAATTTCTCAACAGGTGGAAGTGAAAGGTTAAGGATAGATACATCGGGCAATGTCGGCATCGGGACGACGGGACCAGGGTATAAATTAGATGTAAACAGCACCATACGTAGCCAGACGACGGGTGGTGGCTATGGTTTTGTCCTCGGACCGGGTGGGACGGATAAATGGGGCATGCTAGCTGAAACGGACAATTCTTTCAATATTCGTGAAGTAGGAGTGGCCCACAGACTGACCATTTTAACTGGCGGCAACGTCGGCATAGGTACCACTAACCCCTTAGCAATGTTTTCAGTAGGGAACAACTCTCAGTATAGAGTGGACTCAAGCGGTAATCTTACCAGAATCAACAATGTTGCATACTCCTGGCCATCATCTCAAGCTACTATCACAGGAAGTATGTTATCTAATGATGCATCAGGTAATCTAGCTTGGTCATCACCAAGTGGTACAGGTACACAAGGCTACTGGACTAGATTTGGAACAACACTCTTCCCATACACTCCAACAGACAATCTAGGTACATCAGGAAACATGGGTATAGGTACCACATCTCCAAAGACACTACTTGATGTTAATTCTCTATTCAATGTTCTTTCATCTGGCAACGTAGGTATCGGGACTACGGCCCCATACACTAAATTAACTGTAGTTGGGGATGAAAGTTCTTATGGTACTGTGGCCAAGTTCTCGAGAGATTTGACGGGCACAGAGAAGTCCCTCTATATTAGGCCGGTCAGAGGAACCACTGTATATTTAGCTTCCAGTGGGGATCTTTCTTTTGCCACTGGCGCTAGTGACAATGCTATGGGTACTGAGAGGCTAACTATTACTTCTGGTGCTGGTAACGTTGGTATCGGGACGACAGGTCCAACAGGTAGATTTGCTGTCACCGATACATCTAATGCAGCAGCATCTTTAGTTCTCACCAACAACACAGCTACTACCCTGGGAGTAGGAATTAATACCATTGGAGTACTTGATCTTCAGTCAACTTCTCTCACAACAGGTAATTTCCTAAATATGGAATTAAACGCCCTAACATCCGGAAGGGGAATTAATTTAACCTCAACTTCAACAGGACTTACAGGAGATCTAGCAAACATTACAGCCTCAGGAAGCAACGCAGCAGTCACAGGAAGTGTTCTTAAGGTAGGACTAACAGGTGGAAGTGCTATAGGAACAGCGCTAAACATCACAACAGCGGGATCGTCAGGTTACGCATTAAGAGTCAATGATGATGGTACATACATAGACCAAACGCCATTCGTTGTTGACTACGCAGGTAACGTTGGTATTGGAATGTCAAACCCAGGTTCTAGACTTTATGTTAGGGGTTCAAGTTCAGTAGCCACCGTGGGCAGTTCCAATCTTTTAACCGCTGACGGTACTTTTGCTGCAAGTACCGGTTGGACAGAGGGAATCGGCTGGACAATTGGTTCGGGTGTAGCCACACATGCTACTGGTGTGGGCAATACAAATCCTCTATCTGGAACGTCAACTGCAACAACAACCTGGCGTGTCTATCAAATAAACTTTACTGTTGCTGTAACAACTGCTGGAGATGGTTTTACCGTTTCTTTAGGTAGTCAAGATTCTGGAAATACCATTACCACAGCAGGAGCAAAAACGATTTATGTTCGACCCTCTGCTAGCTCGGGCACACTTTCCTTTACTCCGGGTTCTGCCGGTACTTTTGTGGGTACCATTGATGATGTAACTATTTATGCTCTATCTAATTCAACCGCCGATGCTTCAATTGAAAGCAGCGACGGTAATGGAGTTGGTGGTCAAGGTAATCCTCTGGAAATCCGGGCTGGGGGCAGTAGTCTTGACAATCTTTTCATTGGAAACACGGCCGGACGCAATACTACTACCGGCTCAAGTAATACGGCATTAGGTGGTTATGCACTTGCCGTTAATACTACTGGTTATGGTAATTTGGCCGTTGGTACAAGCGCACTTACTGCCAATACCACTGGTTTCTACAACGCAGCATTTGGTCCCAATGCCCTTAGTAGTAATAGTACGGGGGACTCAAATACAGCAACCGGGTATCGGGCACTTACTGCCAATACCACTGGTTACAGAAATACAGCAACTGGCGATTATGCCCTTAGGTACAATACTACGGGCTATCTCAATACAGCTATTGGTGACTATGTCATGGCCGGTAACACTACAGGAGATTATAATACCGCAGTCGGTTCTGGAGCCTTAAATACTAATTCCACAGGATCAAGCAATGTTGCTCTAGGTTATCTTGCTGGCTATTATGAAACAGGATCAAATAAACTCTTTATAGATAACACTAATAGATCTAGCGAGGCCGATGGTAGAGTAAAAGCTTTGATTTACGGAATATTTGATGCCGCTGTTGCTAATCAGTATTTAACCGTTAACGGGCAACTACAAGTAACTGGTACAGGAAATAGTTACTTCAACGGCAACGTCGGCATCGGGACGACGGGGCCGGGGGCAAAACTAGATATAGTAGGTGGAGATATTGCACTTGATACCAACAAGAGTTTGTACTTTATTAGGTCGGATACAGGTATCAGCGCAAATAATAGCGGAGTCATAAACTTCTTAGTTCCAGCGAACGGCACTACTCGTGGTTTCAATTTTCTCTATGGTGCAACATCTCGGATGTTTGTGGATGGAACGAGTGGCAACGTCGGCATCGGGACGACGAGTCCGACGCAGAAATTATCGGTAATCGGGCAGGGTGTGTTTTTATCTAGTGCCGCTGTATATGACCCTGGTGATGCAGCTGGGCCGGCAATAAGAATTGGTTATAACACCGCTGGAGATTATGGTTATGTTTTTGCTAATAATACGGGACTTTTGAAAAAAAATTTGATTCTTCAGCTAGGAAACGACGGCGGCAACGTCGGCATCGGGACGGCGAGCCCCACCCGAATATTGGGACTTGGGGGACTGTCGGCAAGAAATATAGGAATGGAAAGAGGAACCGTGGCGGATACAGCAGGTTTCAATCTCACGGTGAACGCTGGTGGAGCCACCAGTGGCGCAACGGACAAAGCGGGTGGTAATCTTTTGCTTTCTTCAGGTATTTCTACTGGGACAGGTGGTTCAGAAATTCAATTCTGGACTGCGCCTGTGGCTGGTACTGGCACTGCTGACAATGCTCTGACGCAGAAAATGGTGATTACAACAGCTGGCAACGTCGGCATCGGGACGATAGCGCCATCGAGTTTGCTACATGTATACGAAGATTCTTCGCACGCTATATTGACTATTGAGTCTATAGAGACAGCAGCACACTCTCGTGTCCAGTTTAATACTAACGGGAGTGATTGGGAAATAGGAGCACGTGGTAGCACAGCAGATGTAATTAATTCGTTTTTCATCTATGACCAGGCAGCCTCAAACTATCGGATGGTGATTAACCCCAGCGGCAACGTCGGCATCGGGACGACGAATCCATTAGCCATGTTCTCCGTAGGGAACAACTCTCAGTATAGAGTAGACTCAAGCGGTAATCTAACAAGAATCAACAATGTCCCGTACTCCTGGCCATCGTCTCAAGCAAGTCTTATGGGAAGTATGTTATCTAATGATGCCTCAGGTAACCTTGCCTGGTCATCACCAAGTGGTACAGGAACTCAGGGCTACTGGACTAGATTTGGAACAACACTCTTCCCATACACACCAACAGACAATCTAGGTACATCAGGAAACATGGGTATAGGTACCACATCTCCAAAGACTCTCCTTGATGTTAATTCTCTATTTAATGTGACCTCAGCAGGGAATGTGGGGATTGGAACCACAGCCCCGCAGAAAGCTCTTGACGTTGTATCTCCATTGAACGATTTTGTTACAGTAGGCGCGCGGACCCTGGGTATTGGTGGATGGACAGGAGTTAGTTTTGGCTATCGAGCAGAAAGCAACCTGTATCGTAAGTCCGCGCTAGTCTTTGAACGAAAAGGTAACTCTGCCGAAGGAAGTATACACATTCTTAATGATGGCGGCGATGACTCAACTAATGCTAACCTAGCAGACGCACGGTTTACTATTCAATCTAATGGCAATATTGGTATTGGTACTACCGCGCCATCAACCTTGCTTGAACTTGTGGGTACATCTACACAGTTAAAATTAGGCTACAATTCAACCTATTACACCTCATTTAGCATTGACAGTACCGGAATGCTAACCCTAGCTCCAAATGGAACAACTGCTGCCACATTTAGCGACACTGCAAACACTTTTGCGCTGCCAACAAGCTTTACTGCATCAGGCGACGTTTCAATGGCATACGACTTGATTATGTCCAATCAAACGGCAAGCAATATTAAATCACTTGGTCCGCTCACAATAGAAGCAGGCGAAAGCTTTGAAAGCAACGATCTTACACTTAAAACATACAATCAAGGTAGCGTGGTGGTAAGTAATGCAGACGCGTCAACCACAGCTGCCGATCTTAACGGTATCAGCATAGCGACCACTGAAAACGGCATAATCACCACCGGCACAAGAAATATCTACGGTATCAACAGCTATCCCACTTCAACTGCTGCTTCCACTGGAGGTACTACCAATTTGTATGGAGCATATCTTAATCCTTCGCTAACAGCTGCTACCACAGGTAGCATTAACAACATCTATGGTGCTTATGTAACTGGTACGGGTACGCTCACTACCGGAGGTACTATTAATCAATACGGTGTATACATAGCCAATGGAACATCCGCAACTACCGGAACTTCAACTAAATATGGACTATATGTAGAATCGCCAACCGGTGCCACTAACAACTATGCTGCAATATTTGCAGGAGGTAATGTTGGCATCGGGACGACGGCTCCCGCAACAAAACTACAAGTTGATGGAACTCTTAGATTAAATAACTCAGGAAGATATTTTGACATTACTCCATCTTCAGGAGGTGGTAGTGATGTAATTATTAACACTAACGACTATATAACCTTTCAAACTGATGCTGGAGGCAGGGTTAGAATTAGCGATCAAGGAATGGCAATTGGTAACACTTATGTTACAAACTATAGCAATTCTCCTACTAACGGCTTAATCGTCGAAGGCAATGTCGGCATCGGGACGGCGAGTCCAGGATACATGTTGGATGTAAACGCAAACAATACTATTCCCCAAATACATTTTTCAAAGACAGCTGTTGACAGTGGGGGCTATATTGGAAGCAATTCAACCGCTAATTTTATTTTGTCAGGCGGAAGTTTATATAATGGCACAAACTGGGTAGCAAAAGCTACTGGCGCCAGTAGTATATCAGGTTCTTGGATGACAAGTGGAGATTTTATATTCTTCGCCGATACTGGATTAACTGTGGGAAATACCTTTACGCCGACAACGAGAATGTATATCAATTCGAGTGGCAACGTCGGCATCGGGACGATAACACCCCTTTCGAAATTAGGTGTCGTAGGGAATGCGTCAATAGGTGCAACATATGGTTCATTAGTGGGACCAACAAGTGGGTTGATAATAGAAGGCAACGTCGGCATCGGGACGACGAGTCCGGGAACTGCTCTACAAGTACAAGGAACTTCTGTTCAAGCAAGAGTTTACGATCCTGCAGGAGCAGACGTTAGGATCTTTGCAGACAGCAACAGAGGTTTAATTGGAACAGTAACAAACCACTATTTACAGCTATTTACAAACAATCTCGAAAGAATCAGAATAGCTGCGGATGGCAATGTCGGCATCGGGACGACGGGACCGGGGGCGAACCTGGATATATACCAATCAGGAAATGCAAATTTAAGAGTTACTGGTAGTTCATCTTCTAAACTACTACTTGGTGCTTCAAATGCCACAAGCGGACGAAGAAATTTTGGTCTAAAAGCCGAAAATGGATATTTAGGATTCAATGCATTTAGTGATGACTGGTCAAGCTTTACCCAATTAGATGCTATGGTATTTAATTACAACGGCAACGTCGGCATCGGGACGACGGGACCAACAAATAAATTTGATGTTACTACTGGAGACACAACCAGTTCAGCCGTTCATATTGGAGAAATAATTAACGAGGGTGGCTGGATTACATCAACGGTGGATAATCAATTCTTAATGTCTGGCGGGGCTGAATATGTTTCCGGCAACTGGACAGCAAGGTCAACTGCGGCTTCAATTTTAAATTTTGGGTCCGGGATAGTCGCCTTTAGGACTGATAGTGGTCTTACCGATGGTTCTACATTTACTCCAACTGAAAGGATGAGAATTGATACATCGGGCAACGTCGGCATCGGGACGACGGCTCCCTCTTCTAAATTAGAAGTCGCCGGTCGAATCGAGATGGCTACCTGGACTGCAGATGGGGACGTTGCAGTATTCAAAAACAACGCAACCGGCGCACTTGGACTCACATCCTCTGATGTCCGCCTAAAAAAGAACCTCACCCCAATCACAAACGCTCTCTCAATCGTCCGAAGCTTACATGGTTATACTTACAATACCTTAGACGAGTCTGATGGCAGCAAGAAGCGTTTAGGAGTACTCGCGCAAGACCTTATGCCAATCCTTCCGGAAGCCACCTTTGCCTTTAATGTAGAAGGCTCCCAAGAAACATATTACGGCGTGCACTATGAGAAGCTAACTGCTTTATTGGTGGAGGGAATTAAGGAGCAGCAGATGCAAATTGACACTGTAACCGGGTTGGTGGAAAATCTCACGAATCCACCTGACAACCCCCAGAACGAACCAACTAGTGATACCGTCTTCCTTTTTACTCGTGAGATGTACCAATCCACCTCCGACAATATCGTCGCCCTGCAGAGTGATCTCGATTCTGTAAAAGCTCAACTTGCACTCGTCATGGCGGGTGAAAGCGCGCAATCCAGCGAGTCATCGTCCTCCGTCATGGCGGATACACCGTCCGTTATCTTAGTCGCCATGGAAAAAATCTACAACGAATTTAAGTTAACCATGGAAGCTCTAGGCTTGGTAAAAGGGGAGGATGGCGGTTTGATTTTGCAAAACTCTTTGAATGTGTTGGGTGATGCTACTTTTGCAAACATTAATGTGACCGGAAAGCTCGCCTCCGGATTTTTGGAGATCGATGGGATGGGGGAGAAGGGAGCCAGCATCGGAACCATCAGCGGTGATTTATTCATAATGCCCCAGTCAAGCGGTCAAATAGCATTTTTGGGTGAGAAGATTGTGATGGATAAAAAAGGAAATCTGTTAATAAATGAAGGTGTTATAAAAGGAAATAAGTCGTTTAGGGATGCGGTGGTGTTGGCGGTAGGGGAGACAGTGATTGATGTACCCAAGCAGTGGGAAAGCGCTCCCACCTCCGTGGTGGTAACTCCTTCTTATAACTCTAAAGTTTGGGTGGATCAGATAAGTGCCAACGGATTTGTAATTCACATAGATACCCCGTCGACCAAAGAAGAAACACTGTACTGGATTGCCATTTGGTAATCTCTATTGTCATTTTACAAAAGACGATGTAGTATCCTAAAAACAATATGAAAAATGTTGCAAAACACCAAACGATTTTCGCCTTTATCGACAGTCAGAACTTAAACCTTGGTACATCGAAAGACCTTTATAACAAGAATGGAAGAAAAATCTATACAGGCTGGAAGTTGGATTTTAATAAATTTAGGCGATATTTGCAGGACAAATTTCGTATAAATAAGGCTTTTCTTTTTATTGGATACATAAAAGATCGTCAAAGTCTTTACGATGCGCTAAAGTCTTACGGATACACACTTATTTTCAAACCCACAGTTACTGATAGCACCGGAAAGCCAAAGGGTAATGTGGACGCAGAGTTAGTTTTGCACAGTTGTGCCGTTGAGTTTAATAACTACGATAAAGCAGTAGTGATTTCGGGTGATGGGGATTTTTATTGTCTTTACGAATATCTGGAAAAGCACCAAAAATTACTACACATTATCCTGCCTAACAGAAAAACTGCATCGATGTTGTTAAATCGTTTTGAGAAATATCAGGTTGAGTTGGTTAGAGATAGAGAAAAAATTGAGTACAAGGTGATATAAAGCCGGGGTAAAGAGCCGGGGGGTAAAACGCTGGGATAATAAAACGGGAGACGTGGCGTTCTACCACTTAAGTAGACGGTCGTTTCTCCCTTATGATGTGTTCATGTTAGCAAAGTTTTTGGAGAAAGTCAACAGTCAAAAAAATAAAAAAAATGGGCGACATAAAAGAAAAAAGCGCCCTGCCCGAGCGGGAAAATCCGCCCACGCCAGACAATTCAATAGAACCGGTAAAGGTTTACCTATCGTCAAAACCCATGGTGGACTCGCTTTGCTGTCCCCATTGTCAGTCAAAAAAATTTGTAAAGAGGGGAGTGAGAAAAAACAAACTGGAGGAAGTTCAGCTTTACCTTTGTAGTGTTTGTAACAAAACCTTTACGCCAAGAGCTGTAAAAGGACGACATTATCCCCTGGAGACCATTTTTGAAGCCATTTCTATTTACAATTTGGGCTATTCATTTGAGGAAACCGCCAAAATTATCAACACTAGAAAGCAGGTTGACGCTAATTTAAGTCCGTCAACCATTTCTGGTTGGGTGGAAGAATTTAAGGAAAATATTCCATATTTAAAAATGCGACCTTATACCACGCAATTAGCCACACCCAAAGAAATGGTGCAAACGGCCACGCTGGCACATCAACAGCTTTATCGATATCGCTTTCATTCGGCAAAGTGTAAGTTAATAATAAAGAGCGACTATTCAAATCGCAATTTTATTTCGCTCATGGAGTATTTGCAGATGGTGCCGGCGGAATGTCCTCACCAGTTTTTTCAGGAAGGGGAACGGGCTTCCGAGTCGTCCCTAACATTTTCCAAAACAAACATGATTGTAAGGTCCAAGCAAAACTATGCCACAAAATTGGCGAATTTCTTTTTGCAGGGGGCAAAGCAAAGAAAAGACCGTCATGACTTGCTGGAGAAGTTCTTTTTATATAACGACTCTGTAACGGTTGCCACCGAGGTTCCTGTTTATATTACAAAAGAGGATTTAGAGCACTTGCAATTAAAGCTTGGGTTTGAAATCCACCACGCGGCAAACAATGCGTTGCAGGAGTCAGGCAATAAGAATTCAGCAACAGACGCAACTTCTGCATTGGGGTGGCCCAAAATCATTACCGGTCACATTGATCTTGTTCAGATAAGAAACGGACAGGTGCATATTATGGACTACAAACCCAACGCTCAAAAAGAGCAACCCATTGATCAACTCACGCTTTACGCCATGGCGCTTTCTCGTCTTACCGGTTTGCGACTTTTTGAGTTTAAATGCGCGTGGTTTGATGAAAACAATTACTTTGAATTCTTCCCTCTACATGTTTTATACAAGCCTAATAAGGTTAAAAGAAGAAGAAATGTGGGTACAAAAGAAGGTATGTATAAAATTAATAGTCGGGTGGATAAAGTCGATTCGCTTGCCCCGTCAAAGGTGAGATTATGAGTTATAGTTACCCGGCAAAGAATTATGCCCAACAAACTTATGGATCGTCGTTTAGAACTTTTACCCCCAAGTCGCCCGTAAAGTCTTTTAGAGATTTGGAGGTGTATCAAAAGTCGCTCTTTTTGGGAGTGGCGGTGTGTAAAGAGGTGCAAAAAAACCTTGAGAACGGTGATTCTTCCGCCCTAAAAGTTTCTCTGGCTGACAAATTATGCCAAACCGCTTTAGGAATGTCTCAAAACATTGCTACGGCGCATTCTTTAAGGTTTGGCGACGCGGGCGAGGGGATAAAAATTCTAGAAAAAGCCATGTTAAGTTGCAATTTATTGTGCGTTTACCTGGAGCAGTTTCAGGGGTTTCTTGGTGTTGGGGATATTGATCCAACATTCTTTGAGGAAAAAATTAAGGAGGCGTTGGTAATAAGAGGAAAAACCATGCGACTTCAAGCCTCGTGGAAAAAGTTTTCTGCTGTTAAGCAGTAGTTGTAGTGATGAGTCATCCGCAAGCACTACCGGTACTGATCTGCTAACTAGCCTAAAGGCACTATATGACAACTTTGTCCAGCTAACAGAGGTTTTGGGACTTAAGAATGTGGACGGGGAGTTTGTAGTAGAGTCATCCATGAATGTATTGGGTGATGTAACTTTGTCGAACGTAGCAATTACTGGCGATCTCGCTGCCGGAATGCTAAAGTCTAAATTGTGGGTCCCGCATGTTATAACACCGCCACTGGAGTTCTTAATGACACAATATGTAACGCGCAGACATTATATGTCCAAAAGACCCTGGCCGGAAACATGAGAGGAGCCATTACGGTTACGGCAGGGCAGGGGAGTATGAGAATTGCCAATTGGTAAATTTGACAAGGTATATAATTTATGTATACTTTAGTCCATGAATAAGATAGGTAGAACAGATGTTATAAATATAAAGGTGGAGTCGCAAATCAAAAGAGACGCTATGATCTTAGCGGAGGAGCTGGGTTTTACTTTGAGTTCCGTAATGAACGCTTTTTTAAAGCAATTTATTAGAATCCGCTCCGTAAACTTTAGCATGAAGGAAGAGGAAGCTTTTACACCTTACGCTTTAGAGATGCTTAAAGGTTCAGACGATGCTGTTAAACACGGTCGCGTAAAGTCCTTTCACAACATGGATTCTATGAGGTCGTACCTGGATAAACTAATTTCTGCCGACAAAGAATAATGAAGCCGTTAGTAGTTGAGTTCTCGGACTCTTTTGATAAGCAACTTAGAAAGTCGCCCGTGCAAATTAAAAAAGCCTTTAAAGAGCGTGTGCTACTGTTTTATACAGACCCTATCAGTCCTCCATTAAATAACCATAAATTAAAAGGAAGAATGGGTTTGTATAGGAGCATAAATGTAACGGGGGATTGGCGGGCGCTTTATACAATAAGAGAACTGGATGGCGGAGAGGCTGTGGTTTTTGAATTGTTAGGAACACATAGTCAATTATATAAATAGAAGCTACTTATAATGGATGGGCAAATGTTTGACGCCAAAAGCAAGTCTTTGGAGTCTGACTTGTCATCCGAAGTGACTTATGTGGTTAAAGAGTCAGACAGTTCCGTAGGTTACAAGCAGGTGGAGCTGCATGAGTTTCTAGTCTAAGTTAGTATATACGCATTGAAATATACAATTTTGTATAGTATACTGCACACATGCGATACAAAAATCTAGAAAAAAAGGTGTTTGCGACTCATGAAATGGCAGTAGTCCTTAATTACAA
>Ga0265292_1001129_pt1 | contig 25742 bp, 24 predicted proteins | sample Munlanlewell296A_FD_189080 | JGI IMG/M metagenome (GOLD analysis project Ga0265292, IMG submission 189080) | Leachate microbial communities from a municipal landfill in Southern Ontario, Canada - Leachate well 296A | ecosystem: Engineered > Solid waste > Landfill > Unclassified | place: Canada... | reverse complement strand
CTCTTGATGCAATGAAATATTTAAATCTGCTTGGATTTGAATCGGAACGGCCCACAATAAAAAACGTTGACGCAGCAGATGACGGTTACGGAAGAAGACTTGGACTGCATGCATATCGTTCTCATCCAATATTTGATGGACTAAACGGCGGGGCTTACATTTTCAATCCAACAAAAGATCAGAGAACTCGTCAAATTGGATTTTTCGAAAACTCTATTCCTAAAAACGGAAAAGTTATTGCAGTTGATTGGGCATACATTACCTTAAAAGAAAATGCAAAACTTATTATCGAACACGAAATTGGTAAAGGGAAAATTTTATCAATAGGTGCTTATACTTATTATGGATTGGAAAATAATAACCGCGCTCATCTGGAATTATTTACGAACAACTGTCTTAAATATCTTGCTGGTAGTTTGAAATATGAACCGACAAAAACATTTTATTGGAATTATTCTCCTGCCACAGTTTATGAATTAAAAAGAAAATCTGATCCGGTGAAATTCGATTCATCAAGAAAATGGGAAAGAAATTCTAATTCGATAAAATTGGAAAAAGAAAAAGGAACCGATAATTATTGGAATGTTGCAGGGCAAAAAATTCTTGTAATGGGAAAAGAAAAATCCGGCATTGATGAAATTTGGGCACATCCGTTTATGGCATTAAGGGACTATGAAGCAGGGCTTTTATTTGATGAAAAAGATTCGGTTGTTTGGTTGAAAAATTTCCAACCGAAAATTGAAGTAAGACCTGAATCCTTTTCGCGCATTTACAAAATTAACAACTCAACTCTTCGTGAAATTATTGTTGCATCAACCAAAGAATCTCAGGCTGTGGTTCATTATGAATATGAAGGTGTAACATCAGCGAAGCTTGTAATTAAATTTTACAGCAACTTCCGATTTATGTGGCCTTATTCCGAAAGAACAACCGGAAGTATCGGTTATTCTGTTAACTCTTCAGGCAATGCTTTCTCTTTCGTTGATAAAAATAATTTTTCTTTACTAGCCGGTTCGAATAGAAACTTTTCAAATTACATTATAGGTCAATACAGCGGATTTAAAAAATCCGCGTCAGAATTTAAAGGCATTAAAACAGACAAATTATTGGTCGGTGCATTTGCAGAGATTGATCTAAAGAAAAAAGATTATGCCGATTTTGTTGTTAGTGCTTCAATGGAAAGCCATTTGACTTATGATATGTTATCACCGGAAAAAATTTATAAAGATGCTTTAAGCTATACACAAAAATTTTTGAACAACTCATTAATGATAACAACACCGGATAAAGATTTTAACGAAGGATATAAATGGGCATTGATCGGTACGGACAGATTTTTTGTTAATACTCCGGGACTTGGAAAATCTCTTGTGGCAGGATATTCAACAACAGCGCAAGGATGGGACGGCGGACACAAAGTTAACGGGAGACCCGGTTACGGTTGGTATTTCGGCCGCGACGGATGCTGGAGCGGTTTTGCTCTTTTGGATTATGGCGATTTTGAAAAAGTGAAATCAGTGCTTGAATTTTTTAATAAGTACCAGGATCTATCGGGTAAAATTTTTCACGAGTTAACAACATCGGGGGCTATACATTATGATTCATCGGATGCAACACCGCTTTATATAATTCTTGCCGGAAAGTATTTGCATCATACGGGTGATGTTGAATTCATCAAGAAGAATTGGTCATATATAAAGAAGGCAATTGATTTTTGTTATTCAACCGATACAGACGGAGATCATTTAATTGAAAATACAAATGTCGGGCATGGCTGGGTTGAAGGTGGCGGACTTTATACGGCACACACGGAAATTTACCTTGCCGCTTGCTGGGCAGAAGCTCTTAGGCAAGCAAGTTATATGGCAGAACAAATTGGACTGAGTGCAGAACGTAGAACGTATAGAGATGAGTTTGAAAAAGTTAAAAAAATAATTAATACAGATTTTTGGAACGAGCAAGAAAACTTTTTAAGCTTTTCGAAATTGAAAAACGAAAAATATAATTCAGAAAAAACAGTTCTTTCCGCAGTACCGGTATATTTTGAAATGATAGATTCCGCGAAAGCAAAAAAAGTAGCGGATGCTTATGCAGAGAATTATTTTTCTTCAGATTGGGGAGTGAGAATATTGCGCGAAGACAGTCCAATTTTCAATCCGCGCGGATATCATACTGGAAGTGTTTGGCCTTTGTTTACTGGCTGGGCTGCACTTGCTGAATTCAAGAATGAAAATTATGTGCAAGGTTATTCTCATATAATGAACAACTTACTCGTCTATAAAAATTGGCAGCTTGGATTTGTTGAAGAAGTGTTAAACGGCGCTGAATATAAACCAGGAGGAGTTTGTTCGCACCAAGCATGGAGCGAGACCATGGTGTTGCAGCCTACGATAGAAGGAATGCTTGGATTAGAAGTTGATGCGGCAAATAATAAAATAAAATTTTCTCCGCGTTTACCGGCAGATTGGGATTTTATCAAAGTGGAGAGAATAAAGATCGGAAATGATTTTATTAATTTTGAAATGAAGCGAATAAATGGAAAATATTTCTACAACTTTACACCCACTTCATCTAAACAGATCCGCATCGAATTTTATCCTTTATTTCCGCTTGGAACGGAATTTCAAAAAGTGGAAATAAATGGTAAACCGACTGAAATAGAGAAACAAAATTATAAGTCAATAAATCTTTCATTCGCGTTGAATAGAACATCGAAGATAGAAATTGATTATAAAAACGGTATTTCTGTTTTACCTGTTGTTTCTCATCCAATGCCGAATGACAAATCCGAAGGTTTTAGAATTCTTTCCGATAAGTTGGAAGGAGACGCTTATATAATTGAAGTCCAAGGAATAAGCGGTACAACGAAGACACTGGAAGTTTATCGAAACGGAAAAATTGAAAAAGTTGAAGTTAAATTTGAAAAATCAGATAACAAATACATCAATAAAACGGTTAAACTAAAAATAGAACGCTGATTATTATGATTGTCTATGATTTATTAAGATCATAAACGAGCATAATTATCATAGAAAATCTGCGTTCCATTCAACAAGGCAGCTATGAAAAAACTTATTTTATTTTTTTTTATCACCAAATTAATCTTGGCACAACAACTCAAAGTTTCCGATCCTTATCTGGCATTCAAAGCAAAACAAAACGATCCGCTTTATACAACGTACACTGCAGCAATGGAACGATCAAGATTGTACGGCGACAAAGGTTACAAGATGGATAATTACTCGGAACATCTTCCGATCAATTATAGTGGAGATCAGGCAGGAAAATTTTATTGTATTTGGAAAGTTGATCAGGTAATTGTTATGAACACCGGTGAGTTCTATGAAAAACCGGTTGTTACTTCTTCATTCCCCGATATGATGATTATGGAATATTCTCCGTTCAAAGGAATAAAAGTACAGGAAACTTTTTTTGTTTACAGCTCTTCCATCGCTCTTGTGAATCTGCAAATCAAAAACACGGATAAAATAAATCACAACATTGAATTGTATCCGGTTCTAGAGATCGGCAATGATTCATTGTTTATCAAAGATTATGATAAAATTCATAATGGATATATAACCGAACATCATGAATCGAAATACAGATTAATAAATTCTCTCTATAAGAATGCACCTTACCCAACGGAAACACGAGATTACTTTACTTCCAACTTTACTGCATATTCATATGGTGGCTATCACAAATCTCTCGAAGATTTTTACATTACGATCAAAACAGATTTTTATGCCGAGAAAAGGAACGATTCACTCAATCACAAAAAAGAAGGACTGGTAAATTTTATTTCTCTTCACGGGAAATATTCTTTGAAACCGGGCGAAGAAATTAATGTAAAGTATTTCCGCGGTTGGCAGGATCAAAAAGAAGATTTGCAAAAACTCGTTGAAGAAATCGAACGACTTAAAACCGAGCCGCTTCAAAAATATGTTGATGCAAATGTGAAATTGTTTTCTCAAATCCCACGCATCAAATTCAAAACTCAGGACGAAAAACTTGTTTATCTCGGCGCATTCAACCTTGCACGAGGATGTTTTTATCCTCCAACGGAAAAGACTAATTATAATTTTTATGTTTTCTCACGCCAGCCCTTATGGGGCTGGGGACACGGACATCAAGTTCTTCATGAATCGCTAAGTATGCTCGCTTATGCATATCTTGATCCAAAGTCTGCAGAAAATTCTCAGCGCGTTTACATGGAACAGCAAAGAGAGGACGGATTAATTGCATACCGCCACGGTCCGCGCGGTTTGCAAGATTATCCTCACTTCAGTAAAGAGCTTAACAAAGAGATGTCAACGACATCAGCGCCTTTTTTCAGCTGGATAAATTGGGAAGTTTACAAGGTTAATAAAGACAAAAGATTTCTTTTGGATGCATACAATAGCGGGGAAAAATATATTAAATGGTTGATCAACAATCGCGATCTTGATAAAGATGGATTGTATGAATGGGGACCTTACGGAATTATAGAAAACGTCCGCGATTGGTATAATGCTGTATTTCAAGTGAGTGCAGAAAGATATCTCAACGTTGATAAAGAAGATATTTCCGATGAGCTCGAATGTCTTGATCTTACATTAATGATTGTAAAAGAAACTCGCACACTTTCTGAGATGGCAAAAGAACTTGGAATGAAAGATGCTTCGCGTGCATGGGTAAAAATTGCCGACTTAACTTCAGAACTTGTTAATCAAAAAATGTGGGATGACAGCAGCAAGTTTTATTATTCGATCAATAAGAAAGATCATTCATTCAAATATCTTACACGCGATTTACAGAGAATGGAGATAATTGGATTTCTTGCGTTGTGGGCAGAAGCTGCGCCTAAGGATAGAGCGGAACAACTTGTAAAACATTTACTCGATTCGAAAAAATTCTGGCGTAAGTATGGAATTCCAACTCTTGCCGCCGATGATACGTGGTACACTCCTTATGTTGATTACTGCTGCAAGTGGAATGGTCCTGTTTGGCTGTTGTGGGATTATATGGTTCTTGACGGATTGAAAAAATACGGTTACAACAAAATTGCAAATCAACTTGCAGATAAAATGATGCTTGCTGTTACAACACAATTAAAAAAGAATCATAATTTTTGGGAATCATACAGTCCGGATAATGAAGTGCTAAACTCTCCGCCAAATTATATTTGGGATTCAATCATGGCGAGGGTACTTATTGAGAAATATAAAAAATAGAACGCTGATTATTATGATCGATTAAGATTAATCATGATAAATCATAACCATCATAAAAAATCTGTGTTCCATTAAAAAATTAAAATAGAGAAGGGTCATGAAAAATTACAAATCTGTTTTTCTGTTGTTAACAATACTTTTGACGAATCTTTCAGCACAAACCGGATTGATCAACAAATTCGAAATCAAACAGAACAATCTAACTATCACACGTCCCGCACAACCAAATCAATATATGGATAAGATCGGGCAGAAAGCGGCGTTGCTGGGATATGAGAACGGCTCATTTGAACTGTGGATTTGGCCGTGGAAAGTTCTGCGCAATTTTGAAATACAATTCTTTGTTGGAACAACTACACAGCCGATCCTTGCAAAAGATATATTGAGAGATATTTCAGTTACGCCGGAAGCGACAACACTCACATTTGTTTACGAATCATTCACGGTGAAAGAAATAATATTTATCCCGCACGATAAACCCGGCGCAATAATCCTATTAGATGTTAACACAACAACACCACTTACAATCGTTCCCGGATTTATGCCTGTTATGCAGCCGCAATGGCCTGCGGGAATCGGCGGGCAATATAGTTACTGGGATGACGGAATGAATGCGTATGTAATTTCCGAATCTCAACAGAGAGGATTATTTTTATGCGGATCACCTGTTGCACAACAAATGGCTGCGCCGCCGGCACACATGTTTGCAGATAATCCGATTCAATTCAAAATAGAAATTAAACCCGGCGATGCAAAAAATAATTTTATCCCAATAGCAATTGCCGGAAGTCCCGTTAAAATAAAATATGATTCAGTGAAAGCAGTTTATAAAAATCTTCTTGGCAACATTGAAATGTTCTACAAAAAGAATTGTGAGTATTACGAGAATCTCCGTAGCTCAACAGTAGAAATTATTACACCGGATGAAAAATTAAATCTTGCTTTCGAGTACGGAAAAGTTGCTCTCAATAATTTGGTAGTTGATAATCCAACTCTCGGAAAAGGTTTAGTTGCAGGTTACGGATTAAGCGGCGGTGGTGGACGACCGGGATTTGCGTGGTACTTCGGTGGTGATGCATTCATCAATTCTCTTGCAATAAACAGTTACGGTGATTATTCAACCGTACGTGATGCGCTTGAGTTTACACAAAAATGGCAGAGGCAGGAAAACTTTCCGATAAGAAAAAAGAATCCAAACGATAAAGTGATTGATGTGGGAAAAATGGCGCACGAACTTTCTCAAAGCGATGGATTGGTTGATTGGTGGAATGATTATCATTTTGGATATAATCATGCGGATACTTCTCCGTGGTATTTAGTTGCGATTGGAGATTACTTTAGAAAAACCGGGAATATAGAGTTTATAAAAAAAAGCTGGAAGTCAATTGTGCAAGCATATAAATGGAGTTTAAGCAAAGACAGCAACGGAGATGGTTTGATGGATCTAAAAGGTGCCGGGCTCGGTGTTCTTGAATTTGGTTCGCTCGTAAAAATTTTTAATGACAACTACACACAAAGTTTATGGACACAAGGAATTAAAGAAGTAAACTTGATGGCAAAGTACGTTGGTGATAAAGAAATTGAAACTGAAACGGAAAAACTTTTTCCGAAAGCACAGCAAGCATTAGAAAAAATATTTTGGATTGATGATCTTGGTTTCTACAGTTTCGGAGCCGCCGAAGACGGAAAGCAAGTCAGAGATAAAAATATTTATTCTTCCGCTTCAATTCTTTTTGGTTTGATGAACAACGAGCGGAGTGTAAGTACAATCAAAAAATTTAATGAAAGCGATATGGTTACGGATTGGGGTGTGCGAAATCTTTCGAATAAATCTTCTATGTACGAACCGACTAATTATAATTATGGAACGATATGGCCGTTCACCTCTTATTTTATTGGTGCTGCGCAATTCTATACACATTTTAATCTTCAAGGTTTAGAAACTGTCCGCAAGACGGCTCAACATGCATTCGATTATGGAACCGGAATCGTTCCGGAAGTTTTTTCCGGTGATATTAACACAAAGCTAGGAGAAGCTTATCACGATCAAGGATTCAGCATAAGCGGTTATGTTTTTCCGTTAATGCAAGGATTGATTGGACTCAATGTTGATGCACTTAATAACAAAATTACTCTTGCGCCCAAATTACCGGCTGATTGGAATTTTTTGAAAGTGAATAATATCAAACTTGGAAATACAGTGGCGAGTGCAGAGTGTAGAGTGCAGAATGGTGAAATGAAATTGCTAATAGATGTGAATAGTGAAAAAGAAATCGAATTCGAATACAATCCAGATTTTGAATTAGGTGTTGAAATTAATTCCGTAATGTTAAATGGAAAGAAGTTGGACTATGAATTGGAAAAACACGAGCAGGCTTATCAGCTTAAAACAAATTTCAAAGCTAAAGAGAAAGATGAATTAGTAATCAATTATAAACCATCAATTGGAATTTATTTGCTCTCATCAACTACTCCGATCGGTGCGACAAACGAAGGACTGAAGATTATTTCTCAAAAGTTAGATGGGAAGAAACTTATAATTAGCTGCGAAGGTAAAGCGAACAGAAATTATGAGTTAGGAGTTATGAATTATGAATTAATCGGGAAAGTTATCGGTGCGGAATTTAAAGAGGGTAAATTAATTATTAACATTTCCGGCAGCGGAGAAGAATTTATTAAACATGATGTTGTAATTGAAAAAAAATAACACCGGAATAAATCAACAACTCATACACAAGGATAGGACAATATCAACAAAAAAATTTTATATTTTATAAAATCGTATTAGGAAGAATAGATCTATTTTAATAAATTTTAGTTGTGACAGGCAGTGATTACGAATTATTTTTATTTATAGGTGCATGCTACCAATAACTTTAGAAATCCCAAATCAAATCAATCTTTTTCAAACAAGAGAGAGCAGCTTCCCTCATTTTGAATTGCAAGTTATTAATGAAGGACTTTTCCCTGAAGTCCGGCTTTATTACTTAGAGAATAAAAAAGCGCGAAGAACAAAAGTACATGGGAAAAAATATTTAAGGGAAAAATATATTTCTTCTTTAAAAAGGAATGGCAGCTCGCTATCTGTCGAATATCCGCATGTAATTAAGTTAGCAGTTTGATTTAGTTTCAACAAAAAAATCTTTTCGAAAAGGCACAAATCGAATATTCTCTTTTCATTCTATAATTTTCAACCGAAAAAATGATCATCTTATTTATTCTTCGCGGAACAAAGAGGCATTCTGGTTCATCTAATGTGTGTAAAAGATAGTTCGACTAGGAAACCAACTATGAAAGTTAATGATAGCACTTTGATTACTATTGAGAAGTATTTTTATGAAGGGAAAATCTCACGTGTAGTGATCAAATCTCAGCAAAATAATTATTGGATGGATTTGCCGGTAAATTCTTTTTGGGCAAGATCATTTGTAACCGCAGTTATTTCTATGATGAAAGCTGGTTCAACAATAATAACTGATCTGAATATTGCTGTTGTAAAACAATAAGTGTTTTAAGTGTAAAAGTTATTAGTTCATAAATACAGTTAAAGAAAATGGAATTTAAAATTAAAGGACAAGAACTTCTTACCAAGATCGAAGAACTTATCAAAGAAGGAAATGCGCGACACATAATAATTAAAGACGATAAAGGCAGAACCTATATAGAAATTCCGGTTACAGTTGGTTTGATAGGGACTTTATTTGCGCCGGTTGTTGCCGCCGTTGGTGCACTTGCAAGCGTTGCAGCAAATTTTACAATTGAGGTGATTAAAAAGGAAGAGGAATAACAATCTTAAACCGAGAAGAATTAACAGCCCATCCCAACCCTTCCCGAAGGGAAGGGCTTTTTAAAAATTTGAGAGATTTTAAAATTTAATTTTTATCTGATAAAGTGAGGCATATCGAAAGGAATTTCGAGCGATAACTCAACAAGACCTTTCATCTCACCGTTCTTATAATACGGCGATTGGTAAATTAATTTTTTGATTCCGTTCTTTTCAATTGTGTAAACGTTTGGTTTCTTTTGATCCATTATTTGTTTTATCTTTTCATTTGATGCAGCGGTATGACATTCAAATAAATTTTTTCCGATCAAAGCATAACCACCGTCATCGGCAAATGTAGCTACTGATTTTTCATTCATATCAGTAATAATTCCGTTTTTGTCACACACAGTAACTGCTGCAGGAAATTCTTTTGTCCAATTCATTTGTTCTCCGGTTATTCTTTTTGAAATATAAACAGTTGCGACAGAGCAATCCGCAGTATGAAATTATTCCGGTCATTACTTTGCAATTATATATTTATAAATATCCAAACGCCGCGATGAAAAACGCTATTAGAGTTGAGTGACGAATTATACCGTAATTATTATAATATATCACCAGCCTCTAGAATAAACATTGGTTCTACAGCTAAATCTTTTATTGAGTTTATTCTTTCCCAATTATTTTGAACATTTAAAACGTCTATAATTTCAGTAGTAAATCCTCTTGATATTGTTTTACCAGTTAATTCATCTTTAAAACCAGACAGTTTTTGAATAGGTAATTCCCCAAAATATAATCTGCTTTCAACAATTAAATTCAATTTTATATTTAATTCTTGATAACGATTATTAGATTTAATTTTTGTTACACCTTTCGTTAATTCTAGGTTATCATATTTTCCAGCTTCAATTGGGTATTGATTATCGTTCCAATTCTTCTTCATTATATCATATATTGTCCCCAATTCACAGTCATTTGTATTGTATATCGTCAAACTCTGCGGCTCATTAAATGGGAAATCAACTATTTCAATATTCCCAGAAAAGGCAAAACTATATTTTTGGGGACCAATAAATTTGCATACAATAGGAATATATGCCATAACTTGCCAATCGTGGTCACCAGTATCAACTAGGCGATAAAGATTTAGACCAACTTTCTCACCTCTTCTTTTTGCAGTTTTTGTAAAACCGCTAGCTGAAACAACTACACCTTTATTTGCGTGAATATCTTGAATCATTCCAATAAACGCTTCAATATCTTTAACATCGACTGGTCTAGAATAATCTTTGCAATCAATAGCAACAAGAATGTCATAGTTACCAATTGATTGTCTCACTGAAATATCTATTTGTCTAATAGTTCCGGTTTCTTGACCAATAATTTTATCATCAAGTTTTACTACTGCGTCCGGAGCTAATTCTTCTTGCACTTTTTTAACTAGCTCTTCAAACCTTTTCCATTTCACAGAAGTCATAATTTATTCCTTGTCTCCGTGCCAACGCCAAGCTCTTCTAAAACCAAGTTTTTCAGCTTCTGCAACTGTTGATACATAGCATTCATTTCTTTCCTTTTCAATAGTTGTTCTATCGTATTGCTGATCAAATGGTAAATGATAGATTTTAGAACCATCGCGATAAGAAACATTACATTTTATAGAAGGATACTTCTTAAAAGGAAAATGATCTATTACATTAATACCTAGGATATTCGCAAAATCTCTTGCGGTTTCCGAAAGCGACGCAGAAGTAATAAGGGCTGCAGTAATCTGTTTATTTTTTAGCATCGTAGGGAAAAAATCCAATTGAGGAACAGTTTGATTGCTAACGTGCTTGATAAAATATTCTACAGTGGTTCCAAATAATTGGTTAATATGCTTCTCATGAATTGCTTTTTCCTCTCTCCAATACTTGCACTGAACTATTTCTATACTATTATTCTTTTTACAGATCAAATCTCGTCCAAGATCTTCCAATCCTTTTTCTATTCCTTGGTAGTATACAGAATAATCCTTTTGTTCGTATAAATAACCTATGTAGCGTTCATAATCCTTGCCTATTTGCCAAGGACTTTTCTTTTTAGTCCAAAACCTATCTAACGCTTTTTGGTTACGTTCAGTAACGGTAAGTTTTTCATATTCACCTTGAGTCAGATAAGAACGAACAGGGTCTATTTCCTCATCATCTGTTGCAGTTTGCTGGAATGTCTGCACTAGAAGTTCATCTATGTCTTCTCCTACAAAATCTGAAAGCCACGGAAACAATGCCTCATAGTATTTTATAAGATTCCTTGTTATAATAAATTTTTTATGAAATTCTCTTTTTTCGCGAGCAAGTTCTTTAACTCGTTCAGCACTTGAGATTGCGGGGCGTAATTTGTTTTGAAGAAACTCTGCTATTTTTAGATCACGAAATTCAAAATATTGAGAGATTGCATCTGCCAACCAAGGGAAGCCTAGTGTCTTTTCTTTGACAATTTTATCAATTGCGGATTCAACCGATTTGATTTTTTCTAGATTCTCATTCGTTTGGTTATAAAGTGATTGAATTCTATCACTGAGATTATCGACCTTAATAAGTTTGTCTATTAAGTTTTGCAATTGTGTCGAAAATTCTTTCATTTCTAATAACGTCTTCTAAAAATATATTTTCGTGGTTTATTGTTATTCCTTTTCCCCCTTTGTGCTGTCTTATCAGCTATTACGAATTGTTCCACCGACGGAAATTCTTGAGAGAATAATATTTTATACTTATCATCAATACGTGATAGTGTTGAAGAGTATAAAGAATCCAACCGATTTAATTCAGAATCTGCAACTAAAAAGTCAATTGAATTAATCTCTGGGGCTAGACTTCTCAAACGATTAAGATATTTAAAATAAGTAACAAGCTTATAAATTGTTGTGACAATGAATGCTATTAAATAAATTCCAACATAAAAGCTGATAAAGATTAGAATAGTTTCCAATATGAGAAACTCCTTTATTATTCAGTGCAAACGGTATAACTATTAATTAACCCACCATTATTTTTCTTTACAACATTTTAAGTAAAATAGTTTAGTTACTAAAAGAACAATTCCAAACTCACAGAATAATTTCTTATCGGTGCAATGTTACCGATGAACTCCACATAGTTGTAGTTAAAAATATTTTTTGCATTCAAATAAATTTTTGCCGGGACTGATTCCATTAAAAAATTATATCCGAAACTTAGATCGGTAACATATATCGGAACGCGCTTATCGCCATCTACAACTAAGGCAATCGGCGGTTGAGTTATTAAGTCATCTATCTCATCAATTCTGCTCATGTATCTAAAATCAATTCCAATATCGAAAGGAAATGGTGTAATTCTAACCTGACTGTTAAAAGAATGCTGCGGGCGGTATTTCAAAAATTTATCATTAGAAAGATTTCTTGCCCACATAAAATTATATCCGAGATTTACTGAAACAAGATCCGGCACTAAATAAAAATTAGAACCGACTTCAATCCCCTCGATTCTCGCTTTCGGTACATTTATAAATTGAATCTCTGCGTTCTTTGTCAAATTAGGTTCTATGTAATTGTTATAGTTTGTTAGATAAGCGGAAACATCAAGTGAAAAGAGTTTATCCGGTTGGTAATTACATCCGGCTTCGACCGACATACTTGTCTCGGCAGACAAATTAGTATTCCCGATGATTTTAAAACCACCCGTTACCGTAGTTGTATTGAAAACTTCCGATGGAGTCGGCGCTCTGAAACCGGTTCCGAAAGACGCCCGCAAAATAAAATCTTTAGCGGCTTTGTAATTAAATCCTAATTTAGGCGTTACGGCATTGGCATTGTTTAGAGAATCCAACTTCATGTAATCGTATCGTAAACCGATAGATGCAATTAAATTGGTAATTCCTTTGAATTCGATTTGTGAATAAACCCCAGCACCAAAAAATTTTGGACTCTGGAAAATGTTTGAAGATATTTTGGAGTATGACGCTTCAATGCCTGAAGTAAGAACTACGTTATTCGAAAGAATAATATTAGTAAGCAGTTCATTTCTAAAAAGATTTGCAGTAGATGTAGTTAGTTCAATACCTCTTCCGTCAAATTTTGTGTAATAAAAACTTGATTTCAATTCGGCATAAAAATCTTTGCTGAAATAGTGATGGTAAATTAATCCGGTTAGAAAACGGTTTGACTCTACAGTGTTGCCGTTATCTTCATCTTTTGGAACGAGCGCATTGCGTGAATCTTTCCAATATAAAAAGTTGCCGCGGTTCATGTTAAGATAATCGGCAAAAAAAGTTAATCGGTCTTGCAAGTTGATATCATAGTTTAATTTCATATAACCGAGATACCGTTTTGCATAATCGTTTTGGCGGTAACTCATGTTGTCGAATTTTTTAAAAGAAAAAGTATAACCAAGTTTTTCTGCCGTGCCGGAATGCGTAATCTCTAATCCGTAGAAATTGCGCATAGCGTCATCCCACTTCCAGAAATCATATGCGGGTTTATCGTACATCCCAATATAAGAACGGAAATGTGTGATTGAATTTTTAACATTTGATCTTGTTAAAATATTTATCACTCCGCCGATCGCAGTAGAACCATAAAGAGAACTTGCCGGACCTTTTATAATCTCAACGCGTTCAATATCGGCTGTGGGAATCAATTCCCAAACAATTTCACCTGTATCACCCGAGTAGATTGGAATACCGTTTACTGCAACTAAAACACGGGCGCCGGTTCCTTTACTGTATCCGCTTGAACCGCGAATGCTTGGCTGTTCAAGATTCATCTGCACTCCGGGCACTTTACGAAGCATGTCATCAAAGGTTAAGAAATTGTTGCGGGAAATAAAATCCGAAGAAATAATAGCTGTGCTAACTGTTAGATCCTGAACTTTCTGTTCGTATTTGCTTGCGCTGACAATTATTTGTTCTGTTTGAATCGCTTCTTCAGTTAATACTATTATTAATGGTTTTGTTTCTGAATCAAAAGAAATAGAAAGATTTTTTTTAGCAAAGCCGATCATAGAAACTTCCAACGTGTATTCTCCGTAAGGAATATTTCTAATTTCAAAACTTCCGTTACGCATTGATGCTGCACCATACTGAGTTCCGACAACAATTACATTTACACCTTCCAAAATTTCATTCTTATCGGTAATAACTTTTCCTTTGATAGAAGAAGTTTGAGCGAAGTTATAAACTGATGAAATCAACATTAAAGCAATTAAAAATTTTTTCATTTTATTCTCACTTTTATTTCACGCTTTGAAAATAAAATCCGGAAACGAAACTACTTTGGCGGTTGTGGCGGTGGATTGTTAAAATCAACATTGACATCAATCCCGGTGGTTATTTTCCCTTTTTGTAATGTCATTGTTCCGGGTTTTGATTTATCACCGTTATTATAATAAACACCCACAATAAACCAATCATCTCTATTAAGAGAAATACTCGGTGTTTTAGATTGAGCAACAACTATGTATTTGTATGTTCCGTCTGCAAGTGTAAAAGAGAAGAAATTATTCATAACTGAATTGTAAATAAATTCTTGACTCTTGTACGGGATAGAATCAACTACAAATGCAAGATTTTGAAATGAAAAATCGTCAACACTTTTTATCTCATTTTTAAATACAACAATATGAGTTCGTGTTATTCCGGCGGGCCAATTACCTGTAAAAGTAACTTTTCCACGGAAGCCGATTATTTCTGATTCAGGAGATTTTTCAGGTTCCGGTTCAATTCCTTTATCGCATCCGGAAATAAAATAGAGCATGCAGCAAATTATAAGTAACAAAAATGTTTTGTACATGACATCCTTCCATTCTTATAACACATCTAATATAATAGAACTCTAAGAACAAATCACCTTAGATTTGTATAATCACAAAAAATGAATTTGATTTTTATTTTGAGTAGATTTTTACAAAGTCAATTTATATTGTAATACTTGAATTTTCTACAACGAGGTTATTGCAGTGATCAGCAGCTATTCGAAATATGTGACCATCTTTTTTTCTGTCATATACGTCACCTCTGCTTTTATTTTTGCACAGTCTTTAGAATCTCGCCAAGAAATTTTGTTTAAGCAGATTAAAATTGAAGACGGTCTTTCACAAAGCACGAGTTATTGTATAATTCAAGATAAAAAAGGATTTCTTTGGTTTGGAACTGCTAACGGGTTGAACCGTTATGACGGATATAATTTTACTGTATTTACGGATCACCGGATTATTTGGTGGCAAAAGTTGTTTAAGCAAAATATTGGATTATTCGGAAAAAGAAGAATGCCTTATCAACAATTCCTCTGATTCTCTGTCTGAACAATTTTAATTTAGCATGAAAACTTTCGATAGCCGCATTGGTAGCTCCGTTCTCAAAATAATTTAAGATACCTCCGAGATGACGTTTTATTGTTTGCGCAGCTACTTTCATTTCTTTCAAAGTTAGATAAGCTTGGAGTGGATGTTGTACTTATGGATATTGGTCTGCCGGGTATGAGTGGTATTGATGGTATTGCCAAAGCAAAAAAAATAAAACTGGAATTAAATATTTTAATGCTAACAATTTATGAGGATAGTCAGTCGGTATTCAAAGCCTTGTGTGCCGGTGCATGCGGCTACCTTGTTAAAAAAACTCCCCCAAGCAGATTACTTGAAGCCATCAAAGATGCAAATGAAGGCGGAGCGCCGATGAGTTCATTGATCGCACGTCAGGTAATAAATGTATTTCGTCAAACACAGGGAAAAATTTCTGAAGAAAAAGAAATTGAATTATCAACTCGGGAAATTGAAGTGTTAACTTCATTATCTGATGGAAATAACTATCAAGAAATTGCAGGCCGACTTTTCATTGCTGTTGATACAGTCCGCCATCATATAAAAAATATATATCGAAAGCTCCATGTTCACTCACAATCGGAAGCAGTGGCAAAAGCCATCCGCAAAGGACTTATCTAGATACTGGATACTAGTTTTCGGAAGCTGGCAATAATTATTTTCTAATCAATATTTAATCAAGTATCCAGTATCCAGAATCAAGCATCCGGAACAACCGCATAAACATGTAGGTCAACACCAAATTCTATCACCTTTCTATAAAAAACCACACAATTGTGCGGTTTACAAACGCACATCAAATAATTAAATACAACCCAGAAAATGAGATAATCCAAACAAATAAAATAACAATCAATTAGGAAGGCAACATGGAAAATCTTAATCAAAGCAATAACCCAATTGCCGAATTGATCAGCGATGATCTCTACTCTCTGCTTACAAGCAGAGGGTTAATTGATGAGAAATCCGTACGTGATTATATCATCAGAAAAAAATTCAAGGATTTAAGAACCCAAAAAGTCAGTGCAAGTAATGCTATCGAATCTCTTAGAGAAGATTATCCTTATCTGCAATTTGATACGATCCGTAAAATAGTTTATCAACCAAGAAACTAACCAATAAATCTCCTCTTAGAAAAGCAACCGGAGTATTCTGATTTATTCTGCGCTCCGGTTTTTTATTTTTCATCTTCACATTCGCAGTCTTTTCCTGTCCTTGCTTTTTCAAACGCTTCTTTCCCTTCTTTGAAAGAGAAATAAGCAATTAAAAAAGCTCCGAGAGAATCGATCCCGCCCAATCCGGTTAGCTCATAACCAAGACTTGCAGCAAGAAGAATAATTGAAAGATAAAGACAAGTTTTTGTACAATTCGCATCAGCCACCAAAGCTCTTGAGTTCAATGCCTTACCAACTTTCATTTTGAAAAATATTAATGCAGACATTGTGATTATCGAAATAAGAGAAATCACAATTCCCCAATATGTTGTTTCCGGTTTATGGTTGATATAAATATTGAAGATTGCTGTTGCAGTCAAACCTGCTACTAAAATATAAAAAGCTGTCCCGGTAATTCTTAATGCAGTTTTTTCGAACTCATCCCGTTCTTCACCTTTATTTTTTATTCTTATCAGCATGTGCCAGATGCCGATACCGGATATGACTTCTACAAAAGAATCTACACCGAAACCAAAAAGAGAAATGGTTTCGTCATGTATTCCAAAATAGACCGAGATTAATCCTTCTACCAGATTATAAAATACAGTGATGATTGCAAGTATAACTGCATACTTGTACAAATTTGTTTTATCAGTTTTCAATTAAGCCAGTCTTTCTTTTATTTAAGATTAAGCAGGTAAAGATATTAGAGAACTAAAAATGAACGACATAAAAAGAATGACGGCAATAATACTCAATACCATCAGAACTAATTGGATAATGATTAGGATTTTGATGATACGGAAATATTTTCCCTGTTGTTCAAAACCCAAACGAAGTGAGGCAACGTTATTAGTAGTTCTAAAAATTGAAAATTGATCCGCCGCTTCACGTATCCGCATTCCAATAAAAATCATAGGCACACCGATCAATGCACCAATGATCGTTAAACAATTAATTGCGCCGTAAATGATTGTGAACATTCCTACGAATCTCATATCCTTTGTCATTGATTCAAATGCGTATTGGAAGGGGCTTGGCGGTTTAATTGTGGTATTGGATTCCAGATTTAATTCATCAAGATTTTCCATAACAATTCTCCAATTAAATTAAATATTGGTTAAGAAAAGAAATCTAAATTGTGGAGCTGAAGGGATTCGAACCCTCGGCCTATTCGTTGCGAACGAATCGCTCTCCCAACTGAGCTACAGCCCCTTATTGAAAAACAGAATAAATTCGCAATATTTTTCTCGAGTAATATAGCTTTTGGAAAATCGTTCAGTGGATCATTCAATTAATTACTGAACATTTTACTTAACGTTTCACAATGCAGAGAACACAGATATAGAAAAACCACCCAAAGAAAATCAGAGGCGTTGCGTTCCTCATTAAACTCTAAATGGCTTTTCAAATTAAACTTTTTATGCGCAACGGCTTTTGGTTTTTTTCTTAATTGAACTTAACTGCTAGAAATGATTTATGCAAATAGACAAGAGTGTGTTAGAATTGTGTTAAAGAAATTTCTCGATTATTCTAGGGTTGTTAAGGAGGTCTGATTAAAGTCGGTAAAGTTGGCATTGGAATACGTTTTATATATGCGTTGCCATTATGATTGCAAACTATTTTCACTGAGTTGGTTTGGAAAGTCAACAGAGTAGCATGGAATGCAGATAGAATTTTCTCTTGTAGAACTTGATCTTCCTCCACGTCTATTATCTTCATTCCAATATCTTTAGCTATCTCTTTATTAATATGTTTGCCGTGAGTTTTAAAATTATCATGTGTGGATAAATACTCAGAAATAAATTCAGCCTTAACTCCATCCTCACCTTTAAACATAAAATTTTCCAGCCAATTTTTTACTAAATCCCGCCCAAAATCAATTTGATTCTGACATTGAACTAATAAAGCAGGTCCATATTGACTAAGCATAGGAAACCATGAATTAAGATTTTTGGGATTTGTAGCGCAATCTTCTTGGGCTTTCTTAAATTGCTGAAGAATAGCATGTGCAGGAACAACTTGAATCCCTATGGATGTATTCAGAATAAACTGTGGATCAATGGGACCGATAAAAGAATGTTTACCCATAATAATCTCATCAGCACAACAAGCTAACATTGTGCCTGCAGACATGGCTGCTTGTGGAATAATAATTCTTATATGGTCAAATTTTTGTCGTAGATAAGTAACAATAGAATCAGTAGCTTCAGCTGAACCACCACCGGTATGTATCATTAAGTCTAATTCTCTTCCCTGTAGACCATGTATTGATTCCATAAAAGCTTGAAGATCTTCGTCGTTTAATGAGATCAAATTTGCAGGCATATCACCACTTGTCCAACGAGAAGCATAGATAATGGTATTACGATGAGTATAGTCAAATAATTCTTTTATGTATTTATTACGAATGGTGTCAAACGCAATAGGGTTTCCTCTACTGAGCTCTTGATTAATTTCGTTTAATATTTGTCCCCAGGTTGGCATTTTTTAATTATTGGAATGATTTGAAGCAATTGGAAGAGGATGATCATTTAATAAATTTAGAAAATTAATATATTCTTCAGTATCAATACAAGTTGAGTTAAAACTATCAAGCGTTTCTTGAAGAGCCGGATAAGTTTCGATGGCCTTCTGTTTAAGCTCCTCGAAAGCTTTTTGTAACTCATTTATATCCTTGTTATCTGACATATATAGCTCATAGAATTGTTATGAAATTAATTAAATATAAATTGCCACTATTCTGTGGCTTTTTCGATAAACATTTCCCATCTTTGTATGCGATATTAATGATTCATGAACACTTTGTCAACCCATAGTTTCACGATTGTTTCATTTTCTTGTATTATAGCTTAAAAACTTAATCCCCAATTCGTTTCCTGCTGTAAAGTATGTCATCAATATTTTCCATAATATTTCTCCGATTTTAATTAAAGATCATCTAAGAATAAAAAAGAAAAAATGTGGAGCTGAAGGGATTCTGCCAAAGGCATTCCTTCGGAAGAACCCTCGACTTATTTTGTTGAGCTCACATTTTTTGTGGAGTTGAGCGGGCTCGAACCGCCAACCTTTTCGTTGCGAACGAGATGCTCTCCCAGTTGAGCTACAACCCCTTGATTATTATTAACTAAAGACATTAAAAATTTAATTTTTAAGCCCTTCCTTAATTTAATAAACAGTTGTAAAAGAATTAAATAGCAGAGTATTGAAAAAGAAAATCTTGATCTTGGAAGAAAGATAAGTTACATTTTATACGGATTTCGGATGATAGTTTTCACAATTCACTGAAAATTATATTTATCTGAAAAGGAGGATTGCTATGAAAAAGGCGATTGCTCTATTAACGTTTACCATTTTCTTGTTTGTTTCCATCAATAGTTCAAAATCAATTTCTATTGATTCATCTTCAGATTTAATAATTCAAACCGCTAAAACACAAAACAGTGCAGGCCGTAATTTAATTGAAGGTTTTCACAAATTAACTAGCGATAAAAATTTGAAGAGCGGACTTCACACAATATTTAAAAGCGCTAATGGAACTATGTATTGTGTAAAACTAAAAAATGGTAAGGTTGATAAGCTGATTGTTACATCAAGCGAAGGGAATCAAATTAAACCAAAAATTATTAAAAGCAGCGGTAAAAATAATCAGTGCACAGTTTGCGTTACTATATCTAAAAAACCGCTTGTTGAAGAATGCTGGGAATGGTTTTGCAACTAGGTAAAGCGATGCTATTTAATTTGATTTACCTTTTGGATTGAGATAAGCGTTTTGAATTATTTGTTATCTGATCAACAAAGATTTCAAAGCTTGAGGGGGTTTATTGCTCATCAGCAAAGATAAAATCCTTTGCTTAAAAAAATTTGTTTGAATACAGACCCGCTATTTTAGATCTGTTCCATTTTTCCTTTCGATAAATCACGGTATATCATTTGACCCATCACCGCATTCTTTATTAGATTAGTAAAAGAATATATTCTTAATAGGAGAACAAAATGGAATACAATTATCTCGGTCGAACCGGCTTAAAGGTTAGTAAAATTTGTCTTGGCACCATGAACTTTGGTCCATACACAAATGAGAATGATAGTTTTAGTATTATGAACAAAGCATTGGAATTGGGAATTAATTTTTTTGATACTGCAAATGTTTACGGCACTATGTGGGATGCCGGCGGTGTTGGTAACACGGAAAAAATTATTGGACGCTGGCTTGCCGAAGATAAATCACGCCGTAATAAAATTGTACTGGCAACTAAAGCTTACGGCAGTATGAGCAAAGCACCAAATGAATCAAAACTTTCAGCGCATCATATTCGTAAAGCATGTGAAGACAGTTTGAAAAGAATGCAGACCGATCACATTGACCTTTATCAAATGCATCACATTGACCGCGATACACCGTGGGCGGAAATCTATCAAGCGATGGAACAACTTGTGCGCGAGGGAAAGATCACTTATGTGGGAAGCAGCAACTTTGCCGCTTGGAATATTGCTGAAGCTCAGATGATTGCAGATCAAAGAAATTTTTTAGGAATTGTTTCCGAGCAAAGTATTTACAGTTTACGGAATCGCCAAATCGAACTGGAAGTTATTCCGGCATGTAAACGTTTTGGTGTTGGATTAATTCCGTGGAGTCCGATGGGCGGCGGAATCTTATGTGGAGTACTTGAAAAAGTAAAAGAAGGCAGAAGAACAGAAAAGCCGTTACAAAAATCAGCCGAGAAACTTCGTCCGCAAATTCAAGCATATGAAAATTTATGCAAAGAGATCGGACAAAAACCGGCTGATGTTGCACTTGCATGGATTCTTAATAATCCGGTTGTAACTTCGCCAATAGTTGGACCAAGAACAATTCAGCAATTAGAAGAAAATGTTAAATCACTTGAAATTAAATTAAGCGAAGAAACATTAAAAAAACTTGATGAGATTTGGCCGGGTCCCGGCAATCAAGCACCGGAAGCGTATGCATGGTAAAGCAGCGATCAGCAGTCAGCTATCGGCTTTCAGCTTTTAACATTTATTAAATTGGCTGGAGTAAATTATTTTTTTAATTTTTAGTCAAGAGTCTTACAAATGAATTTGGAGAATAAATGAAACATCAAAAGGCAATTCTGATTCTGCTTCTTGCAGTAATTGGGTTCGTATTTAACTTTTCAGACATAAATGCACAGAAGAAAAGACTCACCTATAAACAAGTTTATGAAGGCGGTGGAGGAATGCGTGGCGGAATGGGTATGATGATGCGCGGCGGTTCTCTCGGCTGGATTGATGAAGAGCATTATCTCGAAATGAAAGCAGATCCTACAAAACCAGGTTCACAACCGGTTATGATGAAAACAAATGTGGAAGACGGTAAATCGGAAATTTACAATGATAATAGTGGTATTCAATTACCGGAAGGATTTTCGCTGGATCGTCCTCTTGGAGTAACAAAAGATTACAATTATTATCTGATCAACCAAAAAAACAATCTTTACTATTACTCACGTCCAGAAAATAGTTTCAAGCAATTAACTAAAGATGATACACCTGAAAAAGTTGCTAAACTTTCTCCAGATGGTAAAAAAGTTGCTTACGTAAAAAATTATAATCTCTATGTATTTGATGTAGATAAAGAAAAAGAAATACAGATAACTAATGATGGCGGCGGATTGATTTACAACGGCTGGGCGTCTTGGGTTTATATGGAAGAAATTTTAGGGCGTACTACTAAATACTCTGCATTCTGGTGGTCGCCGAAAAGTGATAAGATCGCATTCTTGAGATTTGATGATAATCCGGTGCCCGAATTTCCTCTCTTCCGTGCTGATGGAGTGCATGGTGAGCTTGAACACCAACGATATCCAAAACCCGGTGATCCTAATCCTTATGTAAAGTTTGGAATTGCAAACCTACCTACCGGACAGGCAGGCATTGCTGATGAAAAAATTGTTTGGGCAGACTTTGATGAAAAGGCAGATCAATACATTGCTTGGCCCACATGGACAAAAGATAATAAACTTACTGTTCAATGGATGAATCGCGCTCAAGACAACATTATTATTTATTGGATTGACACTAACACAGGAAAGAAGACCGAACTCTACAACGAAAAACAAAAAGAGTGGGTTGAATGGTTTGAAAATATCTACTTCTTTGATAATGGAAGCGGATTGTTATTAAAATCTAACGTTGACGGGTGGGACCATCTCTATTATTATGATTTAAAAGGAAAATTAATTAAGAGATTGACTCAGGGTGACTGGCAAGTATCGGATATTCATTATGTAGATGAAGCAAATAAAAAAGTTTATTTCCATAGCCCGATGAAAAACAGTACGGATAGATATTTGTGTGTAGTCGGTTTAGACGGAAAAGGATTAAAACAAATCACAACATTTCCAGGCACTCATAGCTGCTCTGTTTCGCCAAAAGGAAAATATTATTTAGATACTTACAGCAATATAACAACTCCCTCCAAAACAGAACTTTACAAGATGGAAGGAAAATTAATTAGAACACTTTCCGAACCAAGAAATACTCAGAGCGATGAATATGAGATGGCAAAAGTAGAATTGTTTACAATCCCTTCGGGAGACGGTTATAATTTACCTGCAATATGGTATCTGCCTGCTGATTTTGATCCGAATAAAAAATATGCGGTAATATTTAATGAATACGGAGGACCAAATTCTGCATCAGTAAGAAATTCATATCCGTTTGGCTTAGCCCAGAGTTATATGGCGCAAAATGGTATCATATCTATTTCTGTTGATCATCGCGGAACAGGACACTTTGGGAAAAAAGGTGTTGCATTGATGCATCGAAATCTTGGTAAATGGGAGATGAATGATTATGCCGCTGCCGTAAAATGGCTTAGGACAAAATCTTTTATTGATAGCACAAGGATTGGAATTACCGGCGGAAGTTACGGCGGCTATGTTTCTGCACTTGCATTAACAAAAGAAGCTGATTATTTCACTCATGGAATTGCTGAGTATGGTGTAATGGACTGGAAACTTTATGACAATGTTTACACCGAGCGTTACATGGACACTCCTACTGAAAATCCCGATGGATATAAAGCCGGCTCTGTTTTGAGTTACGTTGATAAATTCAAAGGCAAGATGCTTATAACACATGGTACAATGGATGATAATGTTCACATGCAAAACTCAATTCAATTTATTACCGAACTACAAAAACAAAACAAAAATTTTGAAATGATGCTCTACCCAAATTTTAGACATGGAGTTGGAATGCCTCACGCAACACGAGAACGCGTAAAGTTCTGGTTTAAATATTTACTTGGTAGAGAATTAGACACAAATAAAGATTGATAATTTAAAATCTTGCTCTTGCTCGTGATCTTAATCTTGATCAAGAGCATGAGCACGATCATGAGAAAGAGGTTGAAAGGGAATAATGAACGAGTATAATACTAATCCCAAAGAATATCATCCACGGATGCACAGCGCAGAACATCTTCTTAACGGAACAATGGATAAAATGTTTCAACGCGGAAGAGCATTCAGTGCGCATATCGAAAAGAAAAAATCAAAATGTGATTATCACTTTGACCGCGATCTAACAGCGAAGGAAATCCAAACGATTGAAGAAATAGTCAACAAACAAATTACATTAGATCTTCCGGTTACAGAGTGTTTTGTTAGCCGTGATGAAGCCGTGGGAAGATTTAATCTTTCACGTCTGCCCGAAGAAGCAGGGAAGAATCTTCGCGTTATCAGTATCGGAGAGTATGATAATTGTTTATGCAGCGGACCTCATGTAACATCAACAAAAGAGATCGGCACTTTCAAAATCATTTCGACAAGTTTTGAAAATGGAGTATTAAGAATTCGTTTTAAAATTTCGGAGACAAAATGAAAATAAACATTACAATCATCATCTTATTGTTAGCTTTAACGGCTTCTGCTCAAAACAAAAAAAATATTGGTCCGTATTATTCGGAAAAAGAAGAGAAAGAAATTTTGAAAGTAATGGAGAACCAAGCAAAAGCCTGGAACAAGGGGAGTGTTGAAGGATACATGCATGGTTATTGGAAATCGGATTCTCTCCGTTTTGTTGCTAAGATCGGTGTGCAATATGGATGGAATATGACTTTTGATATGTATAAGAAAAATTATAATAGTAAAGAAGAAATGGGCTCACTAAGTCTCAAAGCCGTTGCGTTAGAATTTATGAATAAAAACGTTGTATTTATGATCGGACGGTGGCAGATCGAAGGTAAAAAAAGTGTAGGCGGGCATTACACTCAGATTTGGAAGAAAATAAACGGCAAGTGGGTAATAACCGTAGATCATACTTCATAATTGAAATAAGACTTTAAAGTAAAACAACCACACTTCACATTTGAAAAATCAATTTTTCAGCATTAATTTTGCACATGTAAATTTACGGAGCTTTCAAATGCCTGAAGAACTTTACGTTAATATTAAATTCAAGAACCGCAAAACCGGCGAACTAAAAGATGGTTATGTTCGCGTTCCCAATGTCGAAAAATATTCCAACGGTTTAAAAAAATATTTCGATGTTCACCAATTCAGGATATGTGAAAAGAGAATAGTTAGTAAGGAAGAATTTGAAAAGAAAGGTAAAGCTTAGTTTTATATAAATGAAAAAACCAACGTGATATTATTTAAAAGCTTTGATAAATAACTTTTGCGATCAGAAAATTTATGCAATCCTCAAATGCTCTTCGAAAATCCCGGATTATTACAGAAATTTAAAATCCAACCGTGTATATATAGTTGCTTCAATTAATAAAGTAGATAATATAAAAAACATTGCAGAGACAGATTCTCTCGATGGCAGATCGAATTTTATTCCTTTTCGGGTTCAATACCCCGAAGCTTGCTTCGTCATTCCCGCATGTTTTAAGCGGGAATCCATTAAAACTCTGATGGACTCCCGATAAAAGCATTCGGGAGTGACAAGGGAATACCCCGCTTCGCCTCGGCGAATTGCTGCGGGGATGCTTTGTTAATGGGAACAATTCTATTCTTTTAACTGAAAATTGTCTTGCCCTTGCAGAAATTCCGATTTATTCATCTCTATACTAAAAACTTATCGAAGTATTAGAAACAAAAATATGTGACCGGCATAGTTTGTGCCTTTAGTTGTTAATACGTCGTTAGGGAAATTCAAATATTTAAGCGGCTTCGCAACTATCAATAAAAGGTCGAACCTGATATAATTCTGATTGAATTTCATCTTTTGTTAAACCCGAATTCAAAGTAAACGAATAACGTCATTTAAGATGTATCTT
>Ga0265292_1001128_pt1 | contig 25776 bp, 24 predicted proteins | sample Munlanlewell296A_FD_189080 | JGI IMG/M metagenome (GOLD analysis project Ga0265292, IMG submission 189080) | Leachate microbial communities from a municipal landfill in Southern Ontario, Canada - Leachate well 296A | ecosystem: Engineered > Solid waste > Landfill > Unclassified | place: Canada... | reverse complement strand
ACAAGTGAGTTGTAAATTCCAATAACTAAAACTGCAATAACTGCAAATAATGCAAGAATTGGTAGTACCACAAAAATCACCTCCTAAACAAATTAATTAAGTAATTAAGTTTCTAAAATATTATACAGTGAAATTTTATCTTGACTTTAACTCTTTTACAAACTTTTCGTAACTTAAAGTATTTAAAATATTCTCTTTTGTCACCCAGCCTCTTCTTGCATTCTCAATTCCATATCTCATAAATAACAGTTCATCTGTAGAATGAGCATCTGAGCCTATTATTAACTTTACCCCCCATTCCATTGCTGTTTTTATCAAATCATCCGGAAGATCTAATCTAAATGGTTGTCCATTAATCTCCAAGATTATATTTTTATCTCTTGCAGCTTCAAATACTTTATTCCAATCAGGATCAATAGGGTCCCTTTCATTTAGCATTCTTCCTGATGGATGGGAAATAATATTTACATAAGGATTTTCCATTGCAGTAAGTATTCGCTCAGTTACTGTCTTTTTATCCTGATTAAATGCTGTATGAACCCCTGCAATAACAAAATCTAAATTCTTTAAGATATCATCAGGAAGTCCAAGTGAGTTATCAACAAGAATATTTACTTCATACCCATATAATACCTTTACCTTATCTTGAGACTGGTTTATCTCATCTATCTTCTTTCTTGTGTCACTTATCATCTTAAGAACTGTTCCTAAACCTCTTGATTGAATACTTGGTGCATGATCTGTTATTCCAATGTATTCATAACCTAGATCTGTTGCAGCTTGAACCATTTCTTCAATTGTGTTTACTCCATCAGATGCTGTGGTGTGCATATGTATATCTCCCTTTATATCTTTAATTTCAATTAGTTTAGGAAGTTTATTCTTAGATGCTGCTTCAACTTCATAGTTTCCATGTCTTATCTCAGGAGGAATATAAGGAAGACCAAGTTCTTTATAGAAATCTTCTTCATTTGAAAATTCTTTTATTTCATCACCTCTTTTTATTCCATATTCAGACAAAGACATTCCTTTATTTAGTGCATAGTTTCTAAGAAGGATGTTATGTTGTTTTGATCCAGTAAAGTACTGAAGCATTGATCCATAAGCTTGAGGCGTACTTACTCTAATATCCACCTGAACATCATTTTTTAACACTACACTTGCTTTTTTATCTCCGGTTGCAATAACATCTCCTATTTCAGGAAATTTAAGAAAGTGTTTTATTACCTTCTCAGGATTATTGGTAGCAATTGGAATATCTAAATCTCCAATTGTTGCATTTCTTCTTCTAAAGGATCCAGCGGCCTCTATCTGTTCTACATCTTTACACTTGTTCATGTAAGTAATTATTCTTGAGACTATTTGTTCTGCCTGAGGAAGAAGAAATCTTGTTTTTGAGTTTTTAGTCATTTTCTGTTCTTCTATTGCTTCAAGAATAGATTTTTCCATTTTTTCTCCAAATCCTTCCAAGATTTGTATTTTTCCCTTTTCTGCATTTTCTTTTAGTTTATCTAAGGCTGTTTCTCTGTTTGTAAGTTTAAAAGCTGCAGCTAGTTTAAATGCTCTTTTAGCTCCTACTCCTCTTAGACCTATTAAAGAAAACATGCCTTCTGGTAAATCTTCTTTTATTTGTTCAAATTCTTCTACTTTTCCACTGCTAAATAGTTCATTTAGATGGGATTCTATTCCTACTCCAATACCAGGTATTTCTCCAAGTCTTTTGTTCTGCCAAAGATCGTAAATAGAGACAGTTAGGTTATCTAAAATAGAAATAGCGTTCTGATAAGCTCTTATTCTAAAAGGGTTTACTTCTTTTATTTCCAATGCAGCAAGTATTTCTTTAAGTGTAGTTACTACTTCTTTGTTTGAGAGGTTTTTACCTTTCATGTTGTTATTTTAGCATTATTAAGCCATATCAACTTGCTAATTAATGAAATAACCTATATAATATCGGTATCCAAATAAAAACCTTGTAAAAGCGGAGTTAAAATGAAACTCAAGGAATTAAAGTTTTTCTGCGCCTTAGATCTTGTTATATCACTATACATATTCATTTACTTTGTTGTTCTAGCATACGGAGGTTGAATAAGTATCCTGGTCTAACCAAAAGCCCTTGTTTTTAAAACCGAGGGCTTTTTCGTTTGTTGAATTGAAAAAGAAGATAATAACCTATATAATCGACTTAAGTTTAACGTATAAAGGAGAGAAATGAAGAGATTCTTAAAAGAAGCTTTAAGAGTGTCGTTCTTGTTAGCCGTAATGATCGCCATATGTGTGCTAGGTGCGTGGATTTTTGTCTCCTCTTCCGCAGGATATCCAATTGAATTGACTTGGGATAAAGTAGCAAAAGTTTTTCCTGAATTTCTTAAGGATTTTCTTGCCCCAGAAAAACTGGTGGGAGCATTTATTTTCACACTTGTTGTTATGGCATTTTACGGCGTCATGTACTTAGTCGGGCTTGGAATATCTAAGGCGCCTAAGAATATTCAGAAAATAATTATTGTTACAGGTGGAATTCTTATACTTCTGGCTGCAATTAGTATTTTCTTTATCTGATCACTAAGGGATACTTTACTAAAAGTGTCCCTTTTTGTTGATAAAATACTACTGTGTTGTTATTTTAGCATTATTTGAGGATCTATAAGAGTTGAAAATAGCTTAAATAACCTATATAATGCAAAACTAAATAAGAATAAAAGGAGGAGGTGCTAATGGAGATCACAATCTGGAAATCAGAAACAAAGCCAATGAACTTCGTTCGTGTAATCACGTGTAGCGGAGATCGTTACATCAAAAATGCAATTAGCAGGGTAAACAACATTTCCAACGAGAAACTGTATAACCGAAGTACCATATACAGATTTAGCATTGGATCCAATCCCAAAAGCAGAAAGTATAGACTTTATACTCTGCTAAGGAAATTAAACTTTAGACCAGCAAACCCAATAATGGCTGGCGCTGTAAGTTACTTTAATCCAAAAAACCTAGTAAGATTAAATATCGGAAAGAGGTTTCTTGAGATTTGTAACTGAAATAAAAAGCCCTTGGTTAATAAATCGAGGGCTTTTCTCAATTTATTGATAAAAAAAGTCTTTATTGATAAGATACTACTGTATTAGTGTGGGGCCGTAGCTCAGCCCGGTTAGAGCGCTGCACTGTCACTGCAGAGGTCGCGGGTTCGAGTCCCGTCGGCCCCGCCACTAAAGTTAACTAAATTCTACAAATAGCTAGTTAAAATAGATTATTCTTATTGAAAATTTTGAACTTAGTTTTAAAATAACTTCAATGAATAAAACATTACCTAGAAATGATTATGTAACTAGAAGTGAACTTACAGAAACGCTAAGTACTATTAAAAGATCTGTCATTAACATAGAAGCAAAAATAAATATCTACTCTGATATGTACCAGGACAATAAGTGGAATAACACTAAATTAGCAAATAGGGTAAATAGAATTGAAAAACACATAGGAGTTACACCTCCTGAGGAATTTCTAATCTCCGGACTATAACAAATAAACAAATAAATCACTAATCCAAATTGCTTTAATACCCCACTCACTTGTGGTACTTTATGCTCATCCCTGCCCCGTATATTATTTTTATTAAGGGGGTGTAAACATTATCTACAATGGCTGATACTAAAAAAACTCCAAAAGATGGATTAGCATTAGTGGTAGGTGGTCTTTTTATTCTAGCTTTGGTATTTGCTACTTATAATTATTTCAATAAAGGAAAGGAATCAAAAGAAGGTGAACTTACATCAGATCAAGAAACAATATTCCAAAAAGAAGGTGAAGAAGGAAGTTTAAACGGAGAGGGTGTTACAGAATCAAGAAAAGGACAAGCCCTGGGAACTGGCGGCCCAGTACAAACAAGCCAAACATGGGTAGCAACAGACTATAAACAAGGAGATATAAAAAAACCTAATCATACAGTAAAGACGGGTGATACACTTTGGGAAATCGCTGAGGCAGTATATGGTAACGGGTCACAATGGACAAAGATACTTGAAGCTAATAAATCTTCAATTGGATTTCTTCCAAATGGATCTCAAGCTTTAATTATTCCGGGACAGGTACTAAACCTTCCGTAAAGATACTCTGTTTAGCTAAATAGATAAGTCATACACCACACACCCACAAGGGTGTGTGACTTTTTGTATTGAAAGTAAGTTATAATATTCATAAGTGCGGGCGTGGCTTAGTGGTAAAGCGTCTCCTTCCCAAGGAGAAGATCGCGGGTTCGAGTCCCGTCGCCCGCTCCAGAAGGTTGAAGTTCCGATAGACCCGTCTCCCTACCGAGAAGTTTGAAGTTCCGTGTGACCCGAGTGCCCTTTCCTTAAATATCATAATAATTTCGTCTATTTTTCGTGTCCCAGAGAGTTGTTTCCAGACCCGTCGGACCCTAGGTGAAGTTCAAAGTTCCGACCACTTCAAGAAAGTTGCTGTTGCTTGATGAACAAAAACCCTTTTTTTTAAAACACACATCCCTTAAATAAATGAAGTTATTACTGTGTTTAATTCTATATCAAGTAATCAAAGAGCACTAGGATCTACACACTCACATTAAGGTTGTATACAATCGAAAATGTGTACGTTAGAATTAATTTATGATTGAGGGTGTAAACAAGAGTAACGTAAATTCTACAATCGAAGAGAGTGACCAAGATAATACAAGCTTTACCAAAGATCTTAATATCGATAATACTGTAAAGAAGGATGCTAGAAATACAACTAAATTCATTCTCATTTTTACAGGTGTAGGAACTATAGCAATCATTATCTTTTTTCATTTTTTTATAAAAATTTCGTCTTCTAAAGACGAGGGTGTAGTTTCAAACGAAGAAAATAGAGTTGTTTCTAATGGAAATCAAGGCGAATGGGTTACTTACGAAACTCCTAGAATAAAGATAGCCTATCCGATTAAGTATAAGGTATCCTCCTGTTCTGACTTGGCTAAGACATCTCCAGGTTACTGGGAAGATGTTTATAGTGGAAAAATAACAGAAGCCCAACTTGACGAAAAACTCAAAACCGAACTTAAAATCGAAAACGAATCCACTGTGATACTAAAATATGCTGATAAAGAAAACGAGGTATGGGTAGCAATTAATGTTTCCAAGCGTGAAAAAAATGCCCAAGGTGCCACAATAGCAGGAGAGGGTAGCTGCAGTTATACTTCCGACAGTGGTAGATGGGTAGGAAACGGAAACACAATCCGTAGTTATAACTTATACATCAAGGGTATTGGAGATGCTTCTGTCTTCGACTGGTTGGAGAATAAAAATGTTGTATATGGGGCAATTGATGAGAAAAACATTCTTTCATTCTCTCCTAATGACGGAGTTTTTTCTTGTACTCAAGACACCACTAGATGTGTATCTCTAAGATTTAGAGTAAGCTCACAAGAACTATATAAAAAGGAAACAGATAATATAACTGGAATACTAAACTCTATAGAGGTCAAAGATTTTTAAATCGAAGTGGTGCAATAGTAATTTTACACAATGAATCTTGCCGTAAATACTTTTTGGGGAACTGCGAGATGCTTTCCTCTTTTTTACACTAAGCGTATATTTTTACACTATCTCATTTGTCTCATTTCTAGCCTGGAGAGTATACTTGCTTGTAGGATTTGCAGACCCGAATGGTGCTCCAGAAGTTTAAAATTCCGACTACTTCTATAAAGCTACCGTTGCTTGTTAATTCATAAAAAAAGCAATATTCTATATATTATGGCCCCACCAAAAAATCTAGAAGGACTAGTTAAAAAACTAAATATAATAAAGGACATGGGTTTTGTTAAAACCCATCGTGCACATGACACAGGTATAGGTAAGACCCTTGAGGATTTATTAGAAATTCCTGAAAATAATCTAAGATTACCTGATGTGGGTGAGGTAGAGTTAAAGGCGAAGAGGTTGGAATCTGGAAGCATGCTTACAATAGCAACAAAATCCCCAATGCCCAAAGGTGCAAACAGGGCTCTATTTGAATCATGTAAGTACTTAGATAAAGAGGGTTGTTATAATCTGCACTCAACAGTGTGCGGTTCGAGATCTAATTCACAAGGATTAAAAGCCATGGTTTTAAGAGACAGTGTGTCTATAGAAAACCCAAACAGTGTCGTGGTGTATTGGGCTATTTCAGTATTTAACGATTTAGTCTCAAAATCAAATCAAATTCTTTTAGTTTTAGCTGTTACAAAAGGTGAGCGGAAAACAATGAATGAGTGTTTTCATTTTACTGAAGCTTATTTACTTTCCACTTTAAACAAAGAAAAGTTTGCTGGGGCGATAACAAATGACAAATTAAAAATAGATTTTAGGATAGGTGTATATAGATCAGGAAAATACAAAGGTAAGTATCATGACCACGGAACAGGTTTCAGAATAAGTAAAAGGGACTTTCTAGAGTTATTTAACTCTTATAAAAAACTTATTTAAGTTTTTTAAGTATTAAAATACTTTCCTTTAACATTGTTTCCTCTAATACCCCAACTATATTAGTCGGGGATGTCTTACTTGGCATTCTTTTTCCTGGAATATTCCTTACAATTATCTCCTCGGTACTAAAACCTATATTTTCAGCGAGCTCGGCAATTATAAAGTCTGTTGGAATTCTTACTTGCTTTACCAATCTATTACCAATTACGATACAAAAGTATTTGTTCTTTTTAAGAATTTTGTGAGCTTGCCTTATACACTTTTCCAAGCCAATAAAAAAGCTCAAAACATCTCCGGCCCTTTTTCTATCTCTTTGACTAATTTTTTCTAAAGCCTCAACCAAATAACTGGACTTCAAAGGATTCTTCGAACCTGTAACAGCCCTACCTCCTAATAGCTCATTATCAATACCTGAGGCATCATTTGGATCCTTATAAATACCTACCCACTGTGCAGAAAGTCTAGAAAACTGGCCATATGCGACAGTAGTTCTACTGTCTCCGTAAGGTGGAGAAGTAACTATACAATCTATAGAATTTTCCTTTATCCCGTTAACTTTTGATGAGTCGCCTAAAAGAGGTTTTACCCACGTGTTTTTTTCGACAACTTTATAGTATTCCGTCATACCTACAATATTAGATTCAACCTTCTTCTTAAAGAGCTCCAAAACATTTGGATTGTGTATCTCTAACTTTTCTTTTTTAATTCTTACCAATTTAAACTCACCATTTTTAGTATTTGAAGCTGACCTAACAACCTCACTAAAAGCTACCATAAAAAACTGTTTAATATCTTTGTCTTTTATATCGAGAATAACCTTTTTTAATCGGGACAAGTCTGCTATTACACCTTCTTTAAACCAGAACTCTAAGTTATTAAATTCTGGCCTTTTAATATCTTCTGGTCTCACCTTTGAATAATCGTTCTTGATTTCTATATAAGTCTTGGTTAGAGCATAAGGATTTAATTCTTTTGTTTTCACCTTTGCAAGAAATATTGCGAATGGATTTAAATCGATACCGTACGCATTTCTACCAAGAAGTCTGCTTTCAACAAGAGTAGTTCCTGAGCCACAAAAAATATCACAAACTGTATCACCCTCTTTGCTGTATGTTTGTAACAATCTTCTAGCCACCTGAGGAATAAACATTGCAGGATAGTTATGTAGTCCGTGTGTATAAGATTTAGTTTTTTCGCCACGAAAGTCCCAAGAGTAGTCGATTTTACGTTGGTACTTTGTATCTGATGCTCTTTCCTTATCTTGTCTAGTTTCCAAATTCCTAATAACTTTAATTACAACACCTCTAATTTCAACTTCTTTTCTGTAAATGGGAAATAAATCCATATTTGCGGGCTGTAATCTAATTCGATCCTTCTCTCTATAAAATTTTTTCAAGGTAGCTTGTTCTTCATCTACTATTGCAACCACAGTTTGTCCGTTTTCCGCAATTTCTTGTTTTCTTAAAACTACAATATCCCCATCAAATATCCCTTCATCAATCATGCTATTTCCAACCACTCTTAAAGCATAAAGCTGACCAGATTTGCCAACTTCATTAAGTGTTACAGAAATATACTCATCTGGATTTTCAATTGCTTCTATAGGTTGCCCAGCCGAAATTCTGCCAAGCAAGGGAATATTAACGGTTCGTACCTCTTGAAATGGCGCTGTTGATCTTGGTTGATTGAATTCCTTTTGTAAATATCCCTCGTCTTGAAGCCTTTGAATATGGTAATGGATCGTTGAAACAGCAGAAAGCCCTAAATGTTTTTTTATTTCTTCTAAGGAAGGGGAAACATCATTCTTTTCCTTATAGGCTATTATATATTTTAGTACTTGCGTCTGTCTTTTATTTAACATATTGATAGGCAAATAAAGAGTAGTATAATAATACTATCGAAAGTATTTCGAAAGTCAATGTATTTGTTTTATGGAGGTTATTATGGTGAATGTACATTTCTATGGTAACCGAAAAGACGGTTACGGAATTGAAAAGAAAAGCATTAGAAGTCTTAATCCGTATAAGAATCTTTTTGAGAAAAAACCAAAACTTATTGTAGGTATACCACTTGATCTGACAAAGAATAAAGAGTTATTAAGAAAAATTGGGTTTAGCTCCTTACTGGAAGAGGGAGAAGTTGTCTTACCAAATTACATTTTTGGCACTAAATCACTGTTTAACGCAGAGGGAAAATATAAAATACACAAAGACCAACCTTTAGAGACTGCTTATCGCGTAGCCGAATGGCACTGGGAAGAATTTAATGGCCCTTATGACACAATCTCGAGATCAAAGCTTGTCGATATTCCTTATAAGAGATATCCAAGAACCTTTATCGAACCTCCAAGCATAGAGCTAAAACTTGTGAAAGACAGCGATGGTAACTGTATGATTATTAGCCCAGAAATTCCTGTAAAAGAAGAGGGGCTTGTAATAAATTCGATCAATTTGTTTCTAGAAATCTTTGGAGAGTGTCAGTTTTTCACAGAAGATTTGGAACCTCTCAGCAAAATTCCTGTTCGCAGGCTTAATTGGAAAATATTACCTAGAGGTAAAAGGCCATGGGAACAATTAAAAAAAGAGGTTGGGAATTTAATAAAGGAAGCTCCAAAGGGAAATCAGGTTGTTATTGAGCATAGGCTTGAAACTATAAATAATTTTGATCCGGAATTTGCCGCCATAGGCGAGGCAGGATTTAGAGGATATATTATTTTAGGGTTTCCGCAGAAAAAAGTTTTCATGCTAGAGAGTCTGTATTATGGTAACGCAACCTATATTTTTGACAAAAATTGGGAGGAATTATCAAGACTGTCTAAAGCGGAAATATTAAATAACAATCTCCAACAGGATAGAGTTATACACCGTGTAAACTGGGATTCGAGAATAAACATTCTTCTAAATTGATAGAAATACCTGCAGATGAAAAGAGGTGTGGTGGCAGTATAGTACTCTAGACAAGAAACATTAGGTGATATTAAGTTTAAATAGTGTACGACACTACCAACCAAAGGTATCCGTAACTTATAAGCAAAGGTCTTTAATGAAATCTGAAGAAATATATACAAAAGAAGTGATTAAGAACTATCTAAAAAAGATAGTTCCTGAAGGTTTTAAAATTGTACCTGGAAGCAATCCTCCAGACTACGATGTTTATATTGGAAAAGAGAAATATGCTCTTGAAATAACAAACGCAGAAACAGTAAATTCAAAAGGCCAAAAACGAAGGGAATTTACAGAACCCTTGTTTAGTTTAAGTGAAAGAGCAAATCAGTCAGATAAACTATCAAAAATAATTACAAACGATAAAACACTACTTTTGCGCATTAAAAGCAAAATCCAACATTTTCGCAAATTTGAGAAGGCACTTATGAATCCTGACTCCCAAAAGCTCGACGAGTATATAGCAACACTAGCTGCTTTTCCTGAAGTTGAAGTCAAAGTGTTGAGTAATTTCGTAGATAAAAAGAAAATACAGTTCAGTATCGGAGATAAGCTAGATGATCTTGATATTCAAAAGCAAATAACCATGATTGTAAAAAATATTTTTGAAGAGAAACAAAACAAACTGGAATATAAAAAAATAACATACCCAAGATGGTTAGGTATAAAAATTAATCATTTTTTTAATGGTGAGAAGTTTTGGAAACAAGCTGTGTACTCCCTTAATACTAATTATGGTTTCTGCCGCGTATTCTTTGTGAATCTAGAGGGAGGTATTTATGATTATCAACTTTAATCTATCCATTATTAGCCACAAGTTCAAATAGCATACAAAACCGCCAGCCACCTAATTTTAATTAAACTCCCACAGTATTATTGTTATTATCTGGCTGTTAATAGCTGTATTTCTTTGCATTAATGGGGAATAATTAAATAATGGCAACTGTATACAACCAGATAGGTTCTTTAACTGAATTACTATCAAAATGTAGCTATAAGGGTATTAACTTTAATTCATTTAAAGAAATAATCGAATTCTTAAATAATTACAAATCTTCGTTAAAACATTCCAAGGAAAAAGCTAAAGAGGACTTGAATAAAGAAATTGAAAACTTGAAAAGCGTGCTTAACGATGTTTTAGCTAAATATGAACTCAAGAACAAAGCTATATGTGATTTACTAGACAAACAATTAGCAGAGCTGGATTTACTGCTAAGTATCCCACAGGACAATAGTTCAAACCCATTTAAATTACTTTTCTATAGGTGTAGGTTTTTCCGAAATACAAAAAAACGAGAATACTTAAGTAGTAACTATGAAAAAGAAAAAGACAAATATTTAAAATCTACAAATGAAGCTATCAAGGAAATACAAGAACGTCTAGGGGATAGAGAATCCAATTACGATAAATGGGTGGAGAAATTATCAAATGAGTACATTTCCAGATCTAACTACATTCACTCAGTCTTAATGGAAAATAGCGCTTTCGTTTACGGTGCAAAAGGCGAACATATAGCCGTAGAAGAGTTAAAAAGGCTACCAGATTCCTCCTCTATTATTAATAACGTTTGTTATAAATTTCGTAAAGCTGTACACGATAGGAAAAACGATGATTGGATATACTCAGCACAAGTAGATCATGTTGTGGTAGGTCCAACCGGTATATTTCTTATAGAAACTAAGAACTGGAGTATGGAATCTACAGTTAACAAGGATTTATTCTCCCCGGTAAAACAAATAAATCGTTCTGGCCATGCGATATACATAGTTTTAAACGACGCAATAGAAAAAGGGCATCTTGGGGCTTTAAATAAGCAATGGGGAGCCAAAAGAGTATCTGTAAGAAAAATCATATTATTAACTGGTCATAAACCAAATGCAGAGTACCAATTTGTAAAATTGCTTAATTTATCCGAGATAAGAAATTATATTACACAGGGTGAGACTATATTTAACAATGAGGAGGTCAAAGCTCTTGTAGAATATTTCCTTGAAGATCACAGTAACTGCAATAATTATTACGAAGGTAGATCGTATCGTCGAAGTAATTATTCTTTTAGGCGTTGAGAGTATTATAAAACTCGCTACAGAAGGAGTTATTTTAATAAGTGGGGTAGATCCTAGAGGTTCTAACTTCATTTGTTATCATTTAGATATGAAAAATCTAAATCATAAAGAGTGGGTTCTTGAGCAGTTTCAGAATAGATATTTAAAAACTTGCTATCGAAATTCTCTACTTCATTTTTCGATTATTGAATCTTTTATTAAAAGTAAATCCAGCGATTCATTTAACAGTTATTCTTCATCATTAAAGTTTTTATTATGCTCATCTATAATTACTTCAAATGAATTTTGTCTCATGGACGAACTTGGAAAACCTAGAAACAAGCTTGTGCATAAAGTTATTAGAGAAAAACTAGATCAACATCAGATCGGTTTAATAATCAATGAGCTTATGACTTTATGCAAAAGAGCTTATAAGGAAGTTAGCTTTATAAAGGGAATGCTAGCTAATGATTATGGCTTTGATGTTAATAGTATAAAATAACCCTATGACATACAAACTCTCACCATCAGACTTTGCATATATTTACGAAGAATGTAAACATTGTTTCTATTTAAAGATAAAAGAAGGTATTCCTAGACCTTCTATGCCCTTTCCTGGAGTATTTAGTGCATTAAATACAAGAATTCAAGGAAGTTTAATTAATAAAAACTTAAAAACATTATCTTCTAATCTTCCTGATTGTGAAGTAGAAAAACAAGAAGGATTTGTTGAATCAATACTTATTCCTAATACTTCATGTTTCATTAAAGGAAAATATGATCTTTTATGTAGAAATAGTGATAATACATATACTCTTATTGATTTAAAAATATCTCAACCTGATGAAGAAAAGATAGAAAAATATAAAACACAGCTAACTGCATATAAATTCTCAATGGAAAATCCTAAATATGAAAAACCAATAAAAATAACAAGGACGGGTCTTTTAATCTTCTATCCAGATACACTTTCTTTTGAGAATAATACAGTTGATATAAACTTCCCTCCTAAATGGATGGAAATACCTGCAGATGATAATCGTTTCATTTCTTTTATCAAAGAAGTAGATAATTTACTAAATGGACCAATTCCTGAAGAAAATCCTGATTGTGGATTTTGTAAATATGCAGATTCAAGAAATGAAAGAGCTTAAGATATCAGGATTGTTATCTAAATCTACTTTTACATAAGAACTTAGTTTATTTTTACTCTTAAGCAACTCCTCATCATTAAATGAAAGGGTATCGTCAAACCAAAGAAAGTCTTCATCCATATTAATAGCTTCTGCTTTAAAGTACTTTCAACTAGTTGGTTTTATTTTAACTATTAAATTAGTAATTTCTGGAGAGACAAACTTATTCATATAGGAAACTGCTGTTGTAGCATCTCCATCGCAGTGAGTTGTTAACCAATAAACATCGTGATTTTTAATCATATGTCCCAGGAATTGTTTTAAATGATTCGCAGGTTTCATTTCAAGATTAACACCGTTAATATAAGGGCTTATTATTGTGTCATCAATATCAAGATAGATCTTCATAGATTTATTATAATGTATAACCTCTTTTTATACTGTCTTATTTGTCTCATTTCTATCCTGAAGAGTATGCTGACCTACAGGGTTTCCAGACCCGAATGGAGCTCCAGAAGTTCAAAGTTCCGACTGTACCGTCCCCCTACCGAGAAGTCTAAAGTTCCGTGTGTCCCGCAAACACCTTGTCACTTCTTGTTAAAACCGTTATCAATATTTTAAAACCAAACCACGATTTACATTGTTGTTGTCCTATAATTGCTGGGTATTTAAAAAAACTCCATATCTTAGTGTATAAATCCTAAGGACATGGAGTCTGAGTAAAGCGATATCATTTGCGAAGCACAAACACAAAAAGATCTTTAGAATTGAAGTAACTGTCAGCACTACTAAGGTATGCGTCAAGCCAGAGTCCATCGTGTGCAGAATGCTCCACGGAGAATAGCATCGAATCGCCAACGGAATTTTTGATAAGCTCCGTGGCAATTGTAAGAGACTCATGGACGGGCTGATCGGTATACTTCTCACGCAGTTTGGGACCCATCTCTTCAGGACATAAATATAGACCCCGCTCGTTACCGGCCTTGTAGATGTTTCTTAGTTGAGTACCTTGTGGATAACCTAGCTCTTCAACAGAGGGAACCACCAGATCCAAAGACTGCTTAAACTTGCTCAACTCTATCTTGTTGAGGATATCACGCGCCCGATTCGAAACCACCGCACCAGATGCTTCAATGCCCTTAAGTAGGGATGTGATGTTTTCATCTAAGCCAATTTCAATTTCTCTAAATATTGTAGAGATTTGAGTTCTCATAATTTTCTCCTTTTTTCCTTTTAATAGGTGAATATTACGGTGAGTATATTATAAGTGGTTATAAGAGTCAATTTACGAAATATGATCTTATTGTTTTTTTTATACTGTCTCATTTGTCTCATTTCTAGCCTGGAGAGTATACTAATTTACAGGGTTTGCAGACCCGAATGGTGCTCCAGAAGTTCAAAGTTCCGATAGACCCGTCGCCCTGACGAGAAGTCTAAAGTTCAAATAGACCCGAATGCCCTATCCTCAAATATCATAATAATTTCGTCTATTTTTCGTGTCCCAGAGAGTTGTTTCCAGACCCGTCGGACCCTAGGTGAAATTCGAAGTTCCGCCCACTTCAAGAAAGTTGCTGTTGCTTGATACAAACCAAATGAATGTTTTACCAACAACAATGTTAAAATAGTAGTAATGCCCCAAGGACTTACATTTACCGAAGCCCAGAAGAGGCTAACTGAATATGGGTTTAATGAAATAGTAGAAGTATCAAAATCTACCCCACTTAAAATCCTATTACGGCAAATAAAAAGTAATTTTGTTATTTATATGCTCTCAATCGCAGTAGCTATTTCTTTTTTTGTGGGAAAACCAATAACAGCTTACACAATCCTCATTGTTATATTTATTGTCATATTTGTGGGGTTCTTTCAAGAGTACAAAGCAGAAGAATCTATTAACAGTTTAAGGAAAATGCTGATGTCTATTTCTATAGCGTATAGAGATGGAAAGAAAAAGGAAATACCATCCAGAGATATTGTGCCAGAAGATATTATTCTTTTGGGAAATGGAGAAAAAATTCCTGCTGATTGTGAGCTATTGGAGTCCTTTGACCTAAGAGTAAACGAGAGTGCTTTAACAGGTGAATCAAAAGAAATTGCAAAAATAGCAAAGGTTAACAACGAACAACAAATTGAAGATCTAAATAGAATCTTCATGGGTACATACATAGTTAATGGAAGATGCCTCGCAAGAGTAACTCATACAGGCATGAATACTAACTTTGGTAAAATTGCACACTTAATATCTACTGTAGAAAAAGAGTTACCCTTACAAAACAAAGTTAACTCTATTGCAAAGTATATGGTGACTATCGCTATAGTTACATCAATAGCTACTGGTGCTCTGATTGCCTTTAGGGCCCCTGCAATTAATACCGTTGTTTTAGTAGATATCTTAATATTAATGATTGCACTATCTGTTTCTGCATTTCCCGAGGGATTTCCAATAGTTTTAGCAACCACCTTAGCATTAGGTGCAAAACGTATGTCTGAAAAGAACGCTATAGTCAATAGAATGTCCATCATTGAAACGCTGGGGGAGGTAACAGTTATATGTTCAGATAAAACAGGCACAATAACCAGAGGGGAAATGACAGTAAAATTTATATTTACTGGTAATGAACTTTATGAGGTACAGGGGAGCGGTTTTGTAGCTCATGGAAAAATTACGAAAGGGGGTATCGAGGTTGATATAAACAAGCAACAGGATATAAAACAAATGATATTAGCCTCTATATTATGTAATAACTCCGAAATAGAACGAACTGGAGAAGATAATGACTATAGAGCAATGGGCTCTCCGACGGAAACGGCACTATTAATACTAGGTGCTAAGGTCGGAATTTTTAATGATACCTTTTTACATAATCGTGTAAATGAATACCCCTTTAATTCCGAGCGTAAAATGATGTCCGTTCTATACGTGCAGGATGGGAGGTATCACGTTTATGCCAAAGGTGCTCCAGAGATACTTCTTGAAAAATGTTCCAAAACCTACAATAACGGCAATGAAAAAGACCTTACAAACAAAGAAAGGGGGCGTATATATTCTTTACAGCAAGAGATGTCCAGTACAGCTTACAGAACACTGGCAATATGCTACAAGGAAGTTAGCGCCGATGATAAAAATTACAAAGAAGAAAATTTTACCTTTTTGGGCTTGGTAGCCATGGAAGATACCCCAAGAGAAGAAGTCGCAGAAGCAATAAAAACAGCTATGAGTGCGGGTATAAAGGTTTATATGGTTACAGGAGATAACAAAGAAACAGCACTTTCCATAGCTAAGCAAATTGGTCTTAGTGCTGACATTAAAACGTTAGACGGTAATGCAATAGATCAGCTTTCAGATGCAGAATTAGCAATAGTAGTTAAAGAAACCACAGTTTTTGCAAGAGTAAAACCAGAACATAAAATTCGTTTAGTGAAGATTTTCAAAGATTTAGGGGAAATTGTTGCCATGACAGGGGATGGTGTTAATGATGCTCCCGCACTGAAAGAAGCTCATGTAGGCATTGCTATGGGCAAAAACGGGACTGATGTTTCCCGTTCTGTCGCGGATCTCGTATTAAGGGATGATAATTTTGCAACTATTGTTTCTGCAATAGCAGAAGGCAGAACTGTTTATAACAATATTAGGAAGTTTGTAACTTACCAACTTAGCTGTAACTTAGCAGAACTAATTACTTTATTTTTGGGAGTTTTATTAGCGCCAACGCTTGGATGGCAAACACCACTTCTTGTATCTATACAAATACTGTTTATGAATTTAGTAACCGACAACTTACCTGCTCTAACACTAGGAGTCAATCCAACTTCAAGAGATATAATGGAGGATAAACCTAGAAATAATGGGGATATATTAAATAGTGAGTTATTAAAACTACTGTTGGCTACAGCATTTTGTATGGCTTTTACAACACTTTTTGCATATTTTATCTCCTTTAATGTTTTTGAATTAACTCTTGAAGTCAGTAGAACCGTGGCTTTACTAACATTAATACTAGTAGAAATTGCATCGGCATTTAGCTTTAGGTCATTTAGGAAAATGACGCTTACAAGATCCCTATTAGTTAATAAATACTTAGTAACTGCTTCTATTTTGTCGATTTGTTTTACTTTACTAATTATCTACACACCTCTTAATAAAATCTTGGAAACAACTCCGCTAAACGTCACGGGCTGGGTCATTGCATTAGTATGTAGCAGTTTAATTCTAATTCTTAATGACGTAATAAAGACAATGAACTTGAAAAATCCTAACTACATATCCAGTACTAAATAAAGTCTTATAGGTCCACAAAGCAAACTAAGTTTCGCATTATATATGTAAATAAATGCTATGAAACATCTACCTTTATCACTGTCTCATTTGTCTCATTTCTAGCCTGGGGAGTATACCTGGCTTGTGGGGTGACAGACTCGACTGGTGCTCCAGAAGTTCAAAGTTCCGATAGACCCGTCTCCCTACCGAGAAGTCTAAAGTTCCAACTGACCCGAGTGCCCTTTCCTTAAATATCATAATAATTTCGTTCTTTTTTCGTATCCCAGAGAATTGTTTCCAGACCCGTCGGACCCTAGGTGAAGTTCAAAGTTCCGACCACTCGAAATATGTTGCTGGTACTTGATGATAAAGAAGGTGTAATTTATTACCTAAAAATTTCCAGTTTATCGATTTCTTCTGTTATTTTTTTCTGTTCATCTTTTTTGAGTGAGGGATCCATCAGCTTTTCGACTAATCTAGGTTTACGCATTATTTCCTTTTTCTCCGATTGCGTAGCATTGGTGGAATCAACAAATTTATCAAGGAGATCATTAAACTCTTTCCTTTGTTTGTATGCACCATTTAAATGTGTATTCACGTAACCAAGGAATGTAGCCAATTTCTTTGCTAAAACATTTATATCATCCAGCACTTTTTTAGCCTCTGATAGTTTTATAATTAACTCCTTGAGATTAATTTCTTTGATACGGTCTTTGAAGTAGATGATAGTACCCACACAGATAGATACTGTCACTAAGGTTGCAAATACAACGTCACCAATATATTTAAGACAAAGAAGCACAGTAAATAATGTTAGCAAAACAGTAGGTATTAAAATGTACATATTACTATTATATCTCAGTCCTAAATGTTTAACTTCACTTTTCTGGAAGGCTTTTAATGTAGAGTTTCATATTTTTTAAATACAAAGGTTGTTTTATTAATGTAAATATTTCCCTTCTCTCTTGATTAGAACCAAACTTTAAAATATGTTTAGCAAATGTTTTTACATCAATTTCTTTTAGTTTCTCCTTTTCTTTCTCATCAGAACTATCTTCATTTAAAATTGCTTTGAATTTAGCGAATCTTGTATAAATTGGAGAACACTATCAACTACTTCGCTTTCATGGTTATCAAAACTATGCTCTGCACCCTCAATAACAACTGTTTTAACAAGGGGTGAAGATTTAAACTGTTTCTTAAATATATTTTGGGCATTAGTAACATTAGAAACGGGTAATATACCAGCGTCCTTTGTACCAAATACACCCAATACAGGTACCTTTGTATTATTTACCATACTCCAATCATGCTGACGGTCACTATAACAAAACACATTGCAGTTGGAACCTTCTCCAAAGAAATTTAAGTAAGTCTTAGCTGAGAAATAATACTCACCATCTACTTTTTCTGATAATAATGTTTCGCCCTTACCTTCATTAATAAATTTCTTGGATTCTAAAAGCATTCTTTCATGTAGTTCTTTATTAATTAATGTTAAACCCAACATATCAACTGGACTTATCAGAATTAATCCCTTTATGAAATCTAGGTTTTTCTTATTCATGAAATAGACAATTTTTGATGGAGCTAAACTGTGAGCTTGAATGAATATATTTTTATAACCAAGATCTTTAGCAAATTGTACCCAAGCACTTATATCTTCTACACTATCTTCAAATATTTCTAAGGCATTTCCATAATTAGGACATTCGTCAGGATCCTTTAAAAACATTGTAATCGATCCGGTACCTCTATGATTGCCAACGAGAAAAGCACAGTCATTTTTAGGAAACAAATCATGAAAACTCTGATACCACTTATTAGTATATGGATCTCCTCCCATACCATGAATATGAACTATTATATTTTCCTTCGAGTTTTTAGGTTCGGATAAGAATCCTGAAAGATGTAACTTATCAGAGGTAATAGTGTTAACTATTTTCATAAGCTCATTCTAGATAGTACCTTCTACAAAAGCAATAATTTATACAGTTAAGAAACTATATTCTCTTTTATATTGTCTCATTTGTCTCATTTCTAGCCTGGAGAGTATACTTTCTTGTGGGGTGACAGACCCGAATGGTGCTCCAGAAGTTCAAAGTTCCAATCAGTGATAAAATAATCTTATGAAAACATTGTTAATAACCGGAGGCAGTAGAGGTATTGGATTGGCGACTGTAAAAGAATTCCTAAATAACAAATATCGAGTGATTACGTCATCAACGTCCGGAAAAACGCCCCTGCAAAACGATAAATTGGTGACTTATCAATTGGATCTTGGAGACTCAAACAGCATCACAAATTTCGTAAAAAAACTAAAAGGTATAAAAATTGATGTTCTTATTAATAACGCGGGTTACGCAGACAAAACCGAAACAAAAGTGGATTCTAAGATACTCAGAAAAACTTTAGGTATTAACCTCATAGGAATGGTAGAACTAACTACTCAGTTGGAATCTTTAATAAACACCAACGGTGTCATCATCAATATTTCTTCGGGTTACGGCTCCTTATGTGACGATTTGGGAAACGAGTTTCCTTCCTACCGTATAGCTAAAGTAGCTATTAATATGTTTACCAGGAATTACTATGCAGATAAAGACATAAAGTCAAAAAACATAAAGGTTTATAGTTTTGATCCTGGATGGGTAAAAACTGACATGGGCGGTCCTGATGCAAATAGAGACCCTGAAGAACCAGCAGAAGAGTTACGTGAGCTTGCGGAATCTGGAAAAGAATCAGGTCTGTTTTATAAGGGACTCGAAGTTCGAAGCTGGTAAAATATTGCGGTTTCCAGACCCGACTGGTGCTCCAGAAGTTCAAAGTTCCGATAGACCCGTCGACTTAGCATCTCAGCTAAATTATTCAGATAACAGTATACTTACTTATGCTAAACTTAAATGTATGAGTATTCCTAATATTAAAATTTCCGATAACGTAGAAATTCCACAGCTTGGCCTTGGTACATGGCTAGTAAAAGAAGGGTCGGAATGTAAAAATGCTATTAAAACAGCTCTAGAAGTTGGTTATCGTCATTTTGATACCGCCCAAATATATGAGAATGAGCAATTTGTAGGAGAAGCTTTATCAGAAAGTTCTATTCCGCGCGATGAATTATTTATTACTACCAAGATTTGGAACGAGAACATGTTTTGGGATGATATTGAGCCCAGTCTTGACAAATCATTAGAAAAATTAAAGACCACCTACATTGACTTGTTATTACTACACTTTCCAGTTACTGAGCTGCGTCGTCCAGCATGGCACAGAATGCAAGATATTTATAAATCAGGAAAGGCTAAGGCTATTGGAGTAAGCAACTACACTACACAACACCTTGAAGAGTTACTAAATGAGTGTGAAATAAGACCTGCTGTGAATCAAGTTGAGTTACACGTCTATCTACAGCAACCTAAACTAGTTAATTATTGTCAAGATAATGGAATCTTATTAGAAGCGTATTCTCCTTTAGCTCATGGTTATGATATGAAAAATCAAACACTTGGTGCAATAGCTAGAAAGTACAACAAATCAATTGCTCAAGTTATGATTCGCTGGTGCATAGATAATGGATTTGTGGCTATTCCAAAATCAACACATCCTAATTATATTAAAGAAAATTTTGAAGTGTTTGATTTTAAACTTGACGAACAAGACTTAAGGCAGATTAAAACACTCGATAAGAACCTGAGAACTTGCTGGGATCCGACTCACATAGCATAAGGTTTTTGCATTGCCTATTTGTCTCATTTTTAGCCTGGAGAGTATACTTTTCTTGTGGAGTGATAGACCAAATAGACCCCAGTAGTTCAAAACTCTAAATAGTTATTCGGAGCTAGAAAATATTCTACCTACAATAGAAATACCATCTTGTTTCTTAATACAAAATATTTTAGTATCTGCACATGGTTAAAGAAAGTCTTGAAACCAAATTTTCCAAATTCTACAAAGAATTCATATCATTTAAAGATGAGATGAGAGATGTAAAAACCGACGTACTAGAAATAAAAGAAACTTTATCAAATCACACCCTAGCACTATTAAACATAGAAAATACAAACAATATTTATGGAGACATGTACGAAGCTAATAAAGAAGCAATAAGAAAATTGGATACAAGAGTAGCTAATTTAGAAAATAGCTAACGCTAATTCCCCTATTTCTTCTCATAATCTGATAAAATGTCATCTTAGAGGAACAATTTACCTTTTATTCCTATCTCTAGCCAGAGTAGCTCAATGGTAGAGCAAGTGTATCGTAAACACTAGGTTGAGGGTTCGATTCCCCCCTCTGGCTCCATAAACTGATAAAATAGACTCATGAAGATAACAAAAGCAGTAATTGCAGCAGGTGGACTAGGTACAAGATTTCTTCCAGCAACTAAAAGCGTTCCTAAAGAAATGCTTCCTATCATAGATAAACCAATCATTCATTATCTTGTTGAGGAATTAGCATTATCAGGAATAAAAGAAATAATCATAATTACAAGACCAGGATTTAATACATTTAATGAATACTTCAAGCCAGAAAAAAACATAGTAAAAGCACTTCAGAAATCAGGAAAAGAAGATCTTGCAAAGATACTCAAAAATATTCCAAAAATGGCTAAAATCATACTTAGACCTCAAGATTCAAATCTTCCTTATGGAAATGCATCTCCAATGCTTGCTGCAAAGAAATATATAAACAAAGGTGAAAGCTTTGCATACATGTTTGGGGATGATATGACGTTATCTAAAATTCCAGTAACTAAACAGCTTATTGATGTATTTAATAAACAAAAGGCAAAAGCAGTGCTAGCTGTTCAGAAAGTACCGTTAGAGGAAGTTAAATTATATGGAGTTGTAACTTATAAAAAAGGTGCTAAGTATAAGTATGAAATAGAAAACCTGGTAGAAAAACCATCTATCAAAGAGGCCCCATCTCAAATGGCTCAGTTTGGAAGATTTGTATTTTCTTATGAGGTAATAAAAGAGGCAGAAAACACTGCACTTGGGAAAGGAAATGAACTTTGGGTAGCAGATGTACTAAATAAAATGGTCCATGAAGGAAAAAAAGTTATAGCACAACCTATCAAAGGCGAATGGCTAACAACAGGAGACCCTTTAAGATTTATTAAAACAACTTTAAAGTTTGTAATGGAAAGACCTGAATTAAAAGAAGATTTACTAAATTTTGTTAAAAAAGAATTAAAGTAGCAGAGAACAATTAATTTTAATTAAATCCCAATATATGTTATTATTTCCCTATGACAGCAAGTAAAATGTCTATCCTTCCACCTGAAAGAATGACCGAATACCAACTAAGGCAAAGACTAAGATATACTCTTGGTGGTATTGGAGCAATTATTGTACTATCAGCCCTTGGTCTTTTTGTATTTGCTCCTCAGGTAGGATCTTTTTTTGGTTTCTTTTCTAAACATAGAAATGAAGAAGCCTATAAACCTACTGCAAAACCTACTCCCCCAGTATTTGTTAATCCACCTGAAGCAGTAAATAAAGAAACAATAAATTTATCTGGAAGATCTCTTGCTGGAACAACAATAAAAATCTACGTAAATGGTCCTGAGAGAGGAAGTACAACAACAGGATCTGACGGAATATTTAACTTTTCTGATATTAAGTTAACTTCAGGTAAAAATATGCTTTTTGCTAAAGCATTTGATGATAAAGGAAATGAAAGTGAAAAATCAGAGTTTTTAATTATCAATTACGATAAAGAAGCTCCAAAGATAGAGCTTATTAGCCCTAAAGATGGAGATACAGTTAGGAATTTAAATAAAAGAATAGAAATAACAGGAAAAGTAGATGAAAAAGCAACAATTACTGTAAATGATAAAACAGCTATTCAAAAACCAGATTTTTCTTTTGATTTTTGGTTAGGAACTGATGAAGGAACTATAAAAATAAAGATAGTTGTTACAGATATAGCTGGAAATAAATCAGAAAAAGAAATTACTGTTAAATACATTAAAGAATAAAGTAACCCCCAAATTGTTTAATCTGGGGGCTGTTTACTTATACAAAGTTTATATCTTGCTTTTGGATTTCGCGAGATTTTGTAATGCAGTATTCTTTAATCTTGGCTACTATTTCTTCTGCCAAAGCTTGATCTTCCTGCCAGTGAAGACCACTTACACCTAGCGCGATCCCATCTCGAAATATTCCACCAGCGTGTTTCACATCACCTTTAACCCAAAGATGTGGAAGCTGCGTTTGAATCACTAGGGTATCTTTTTCCGTCCTCCAAGACTGCTCAGCTTTCTTAAAAGCTATTTCTCTAGCTGTAAAGTCATTGTCAACCCACAAACCTGTTTCACACAGTATAGCCTTTTCAAATTCCACTGTCGGAAAAGGTTTTGTGGGATCCATTACTACAATCGCCAACGACTTCTTCGGAGCAATCTTCTTTTTTAAGGATCCTTTTCTGGGGTCAGGGGACCAATATACGTAATACCTAGAATGAAGAATATCCCAAACAATTTTCTCAACCACATCTCTACTTAATAATGCGGAACCAGCACTCATTTTAATACTCCTTTTATATGAAATTACCTGGGAGTATAGCAACAAATCATTTAAATATCAACCTATAAGATAAATAGCAGAGGTAACATAATAAACACTATCTGAGGATAAAATAAAGAATTAATAAAGGAAGATTCCAATAGTAACCCCAAAACTACAGATAGAATCACCAACTTTCCAGAATATTTTTTAACAAAACTTTCATAGACAGGAAAAAGAAGTGATGTTAAGTAGATCGCTAGCCCAAACACACCAGTAGTCGCCCATACAAGAAGAATACTTGAATCAGATCCCGATCCTGAATGAATATTTAAGGTTTCTGGAGTCAAAAAGCCATATTCTTTTTGTACATACCTAAAAGTATTAAATCCAACTCCAAGTAGCAAATTATCCTTAATTATCTCTATAGTATTCTTCCAAGACACTATTCTTAGACTTGCAGAATCAGCAGGATCAGTAATACCTGATATACGAGTTTGAATCCTGGGAGTAGCAAAATAGGCCATAAAAGCCACAAGAAATGCTGTTATTAGAAGAAGCTTTGATTTAAACAATCCATAGATAAGAATAGTTACTGCAAACATAGCCCAAGCACTTCTTGAAAAGGTTAAAAACAATGCTAAAAGCATAATTCCAAAAGAAACCAAGTCTATCTTCTTATAAAACTTCTTGTTAATAAACCTATCCAAAAGAAGTGTTAAACAAAGAACAAGATAAGCTCCAACAAAGTTAGGATCAAAGAAACTTGAAGCAAGTCTGTTTTTATGAGGATCCCAGCCTAACTCTGGATTTAAAACAGTAAAATCAGGAAGAACAACAAGCTGAATAAATCCAATAACTGAAATTGCTACTCCTGATGCAATAAATGTATTTATTACCCTTTCTTTTGTAATTAATTTCTTATCAATCATATTAAATAGAACAATTGAAGATAAAAGGTAAATAAACCACCTAAATAAGTAGAATGAACTAACTGCAATCTCCTCTAAAGAATATTTTGGAAGAGAAATAAGAAGTGAAATTAAAGCAGAAAGAGAAAATAATAAGAAAAGAAGAGAAAACTTAGGAAACTTAAAGGATTTCTTAGCTAAAAGAAAATAAAATAATCCAAACACTGCAAAGAAAGCCACACTTAAATCAAATAAGTAGATATTTGTTTCTCCACTTTTATAAACAGAAGTAAATTGATTTAAACTTAGAAAAAGTACCGTAATGTAGAAACTAAGATTTAGCATATTTATCTTTCCATGATTTTTGGGCAGTAAATATCAAAAGAATTAAGATTACGAACTCAGTAAGTATTGTTGTTACTGAGGCAGCATAGAATGAGTACTTTGGAATAAAGATAAAGTTGGTTATTACATTAAACACAGCACTTAAGAAGTAAATAAATGGAAGTCTTGATTGATACCCAAGAGTAACAATAAGCCAAGATATAGGTTGAGTCAGATAAAATATGAATAATCCAAGAGATAATATTCTTAAGGCAAGTACAGATTGATTAAATCCCTCTCCTCCAAGAATTCTTATTCCAATCGGGGCAATTAAAAGTCCAAGAATACCTACGAAGAGTCCTGATAGAAGAAGAAATTTAATTACTTTAGAAAAAGTATCTTTTAACTTCTCTTTTCCTTCTACCATATGTCTAACAAGTATGGGGTAAGCTGAATTCATAAAAAATGTAGGGATAACTAGAAACACTTCAAATATTTTATAAGCCAAAGCATACACAGCTACACTTTCTGTATTATTAAGACCGTATGATTGTGGAAGCTTCATTGCAGATACCATTAAAGAGTCTTGCTTAAAACTTGCCTGACTAAAACAAAACATTATTCCTAAAGGTAGTGCTGATGATATTAAGTACTTCCACAAATCTTTATCTATCGTGAAATCAGGTTTAACACCTAGTTTGTTAATAAAGAAAAGACACATTAAAAACGCCATTGTTCCTCCAACCACATAAGAAAAGTTAACCCACATAATATTTGCTTTAAGATATGAAAGAATTAAAACCAAAGATAGTATTACTAGATAACCTATTGTGTATGAAATGGTAGAGAAATCATATTTTAGTTTTACTTGAAAGAAGATATTGGTTGTTGTAAATAAAGCTTGAGTAATAAGAATAAAAAGTCCAAGTCTAATCCCTGCTTTTAATTCCTGAGAATATGGGAAAAATGATAATCCAAATGTTATTAGAAGAATTATCAATAAAGAGAAGATTAATCTAATTAAAAGAATGTTTCCTAAGTATTTATTTGCTTTAGACCAATCTTTTGATAGTTCTCTTGCAGCTATTGCATTTATTCCAAAATCTACAATTACAAAAAACAAAGCCGGGAAAGTTTGCATTAAAGAAAAGGCTCCATAACCTTCTCTTCCATAAGATCTAGTAATAATAACAACAGCAAGCAT
>Ga0265292_1001127_pt1 | contig 25793 bp, 25 predicted proteins | sample Munlanlewell296A_FD_189080 | JGI IMG/M metagenome (GOLD analysis project Ga0265292, IMG submission 189080) | Leachate microbial communities from a municipal landfill in Southern Ontario, Canada - Leachate well 296A | ecosystem: Engineered > Solid waste > Landfill > Unclassified | place: Canada... | reverse complement strand
CTGAAAATTCTACCGCGCCGCCTTGGGCCACTACCGACACTTTTGGGTTCGCGACTTCGGCATTGCACTGCCGGGTATTCTGGCGGCTGGCTTCCGTGACCGCGCGCTCGCTTCATTACAATTTGCGTTCGCGGCCTACCGACGAGTGAACATGGTCACGACCGTCGTGTTCTCAAACGGCTTGGCGTCCAACTTGCCCGGTCCGGCGCTCGACAGTTTGGGCTGGCTGCTCGCGAGCCTGCGCACCCTGGACGCACGCGCCCTTGTTGATGAACACCGCACGCTACTCACCCGTGAACTCAGCCGCATCAAAGCCACCGTGCTCGACGCCGCAGGGTTTCCAAAACACCACCTCCGCTCCATCGGCCTGCGCGACCACATCCGCTACCAAGCCTCGTGCTACGACGCGGCCATTGCCTGGCGCATGGCTGACGACGCTGCCGCCCTCGGTCTCGCCGACCTGCCCCGCTTCTCACCCGACGCCTTCCGCAGCCGCTACTGGACCGGTGACTTCTACCGCGAAGACCTCGTCGACCCTGCTCGCTGGAGCGCCGAAGCCAACCTCGTGCCGTTCTGGTTCGGGCTCGACACCGACGCCGACCGCTTCCGCGCCGCCACCGCCGTGATCTGGCACGACGGCCTTGACCAGCCCGTACCGCTCGCGTATGCTCGGGAGCGCCACAGCCGCGAAATCTGGCAAGTTCGGATGCTCACCCCCAACTCACACGGCACCTGCCGCTGGCCCATCCTCGGGGTTATGTTCGCGGAGCTGCTCGAGCGCTTCGGTGACTCGCGCGTTGCAGACGTGCGCCAACGACTGCGCACCGCAATTGAGCGCTTCGGCTACTTCCCTGAACTGCTCACCCCGGCCGGCGAACTCTACCAAGCGCCGTGCTACCGCAGCGACGCGGGAATGCTCTGGGGTTCGCGGCTCATACAATAAGACGACCAATACGGAGGCGTGGCAGAGTGGTCGAATGCGCTGGTTTCGAAAACCAGTATACCCGCAAGGGTATCGGAGGTTCGAATCCTCCCGCCTCCGCCAACAAAGCGTAATCCCGGAGATCCGGCGCCATTCTGATCCAAAAATTGACAAAACGGCTGGGATTGCTTATAACTTTGATTGAGATAGGCACAAACGTGCAACCTGAAAACTCGACGTTGCTGGCGTTTCAGGTCGAAATACACTAACATCCGCATCATGCATGTCCCAGTAGAACAGAGGAGAATTGGCGGGGGGAACAAAAAATCAAATCAGGTATTCGTTATGACGCGGTTTGCCGTGGTCGTCATGATGCTCCTGAGCAGTCTTTTGCTATCCCAGGGCGCCCGGGCAACGGCTGACATCAACAAAGAAATTTCCTACGCCGGTGTCTTGAAAACCTCGGGCGGGGCCAATGTCCCGGACGGAAACTACAACATGGTCTTTAAGATCTACGACGCTGCCGGCACAGCGCTGTGGACCGGGGCCTATACCGCCCAAAACAACAACCCCGTGCTCGTCAAAGGCGGGAACTTTGATGTCATGCTTGGTTCAGGTACCGGCAACGACATCAACGTGAATTTTACGCAGAACACCTACTACCTCGGCCTCACAGTCGGAACCGACAGCGAAATGACCCCCCGGCAACGCCTTGGAGCCGCGCCCTACGCGTTCAATGCTGACACGGTTGATGGCACGAATATTTTTAAAGTCATCGGGGACCCAAACAATCTGCAAAGCGGATCAGTGGGCGACATGGCGCTGGATATTTCAAACAATTTACTCTACGTAAAACTTTCCGGCACCAATACAACCACCGGCTGGTCGGCCTTGTCCGGAATTGCCGGACCGCAAGGACCCGCGGGACCACAAGGAGCGACGGGCGCTACAGGAGCGACTGGCCCAACAGGGCCACAAGGCATTCAAGGTATCCAGGGTGAACCGGGACCAACCGGTCCGACCGGAGACCTTACGTCACTGACCAGCGGTGTCACTATTACCGGCGGCACAGGCGCGGTGCTCGGTTCAGGAGTGACAATTTCTATCATCAATGCCGACGGCACACATACCGGGCTCCTCTCTGCTGCAGACTACTCCGTGTTCGGCGCTAAAGAAAATGCTCTGACCTTTTCCGGACCGGTGTCCAGGGTTGCCAATACAATTTCAGTGAACCAGGCGAATGGATCGACTGATGGGTATTTAAGCCTGAGCGATTGGACTTCATTTAACAACAAAACCTCTTCGCAGTGGACCACCTCAGGATCGGAAATTTACTATAACGGCAATGTCGGTATCGGCAAAACGAACCCGGATGCCAAACTCCATCTCGGTGCGGGAACAGCAACTGCCGGTACCGCCTCACTCAAAATCGACTCCGGAGTGTTGCTGGCCGCGGCCGAAGCAGGCGCAATCGAATTTGACGGCACGAGCCTGTACTACACCAGCAGTGATGGCACGCGGCACACGCTGGTCAAAGATGAAATCACGTTCAATACGCCGATTCTCGCTCCGGTCATCACGTACCAACACCAACGGGATCCGGGCGAACTGGACGGCTCCACGAGTTACTCTAATGCTGCGTTTACCACGTACGGCATGTATGAACAGATGACGGAGGATATCACCGTTTCATCTGTCAAAGCAAACGTGTGGTGCAACAACGTTTCTCGAGATGTCACATTTAAAATATTTTCCCGAGACAATGCCAACGGATTCAATCCGGATACTGTTACCCCGCTGTATTCGGGGACAATCAGCGCTGCGACGATGCCACACAGTTCGACCTCGGGAGGATTCCTCTTTCCGATGACCAGCTCGGTGACAGTTGCTTCCGGACAGTACCTCTTCGTGATGTGGCAAACGACGGTTGGGGGAGAGGTGGTCCTCGCCCACTATACTACTGCTGAGTCGTCCCCGAGCAGACATGGTTTTGCTGTCGGTGCGGCAAATGCGAACTTTTCTGTGACGGTGCCGACTTACTACGCAGCCACATTCAGGGTCTACGGAGATACTGATATCACCAGAACAACCGTTGCGGTGCCCGGTGCCGAAGTGTTGTCAAATACGGGATTTGAAACGGCGGGTGCGGGTGGCGCCAATATTTGGGCGAATTGGATCGAAGCAGTCGGTGACGGCAGCGGGACTATCGCCGATGAAACAACATTGACCCACGCCGGTTCTCACGCTGCCAAGCTCACCTCATCTGGTGTGAATTGGTTTTCACCTCAAGTAAACTACTCACCCACGGTCACTCCGAGCCAAAACTATCAAATCTCCTTTTGGACGAGGGGCGATGGAACTCACGCCGGCAAATATTCCATTTTAGATGCCACACATACCGCGTATTTAAACGCTTCCAGCAGCGGTCTGACGACCGGGGTCACAGGAACGACATATACGCAGGTCACCACCACGGTCGCTATTCCGGCCGGGTGTACTTCAATAACAATCTTTTTGGTCCCGGACAACGCTGGGGCGGGGAATGTCGCGTATTTTGATGATGTTTCCTTGAAACTGCTGACCGATACGGTGACCATGGTACCACTCAGCATTGAAACAATATTCAACAGCTTACCAAGCACGGCCATCACGTTCAGTGATCCAGATGGTGCTATGACGTCAACGAATGTCCGCGATGCCATCATTGAAGCCTATAATCATGACCCCGCGACCGTTGTGCCCAGAATTGTTCTCCCTGATACTCTCTATGGGGTCGTGGGCGATAAGTTGCAAGTTTTCGTCCGAGGGATGATAGAGGCACAGAACCCATACAACCTTCCATACGTCATCACTTCCACGGTCGGCTCGTCATACCCGAGATACTTCGAGTATACCCCCGTACTTGCAGACGTTGGGACAAAGTCACTCGCCGTCAATATACTCGGTCACGATTACACAACATTGGCCACAAAGACGATCGATTTAAAAGTAGTAAATCCGACTGGCCAACCGGCGGCGAACAAGAATATCCTGATCGTCGGAGATTCACTGACGGCAGGAGGGGTATGGCCGGCAGAACTTTACAGGAGACTCACGCAGAGCGGCGGATCACCGGCCGGGCTCGGCTATAGCAACATCACGTTTGTCGGCGACCAGGCCATGACTGCATATCCGACCCAAGCCTTCACCGGATTCGGCGGCTGGACATACACATTGTATAATGGCGCATTAACAACGGGTGGACATGTTCTTACGGGAACATTTGATAAGGACAAAACCGACGTTGGCTCAACATGGATGGATTCAAATGGCGCCACGTGGGTCATTGAATATGCAACCGGCGGGCTAAAAATTCATGGTGCCGGCGCATTCCCATCTTCCGGGACACTGACGTATGTCTCCGGTACGGCGACCCATACGGCGAATATCGTCTATACGAGCGCAACGACCGAACCGTCATCGCCATTCTGGAATACGTCTACCGGCGCACTCTCATTTTCAGGCTGGGCGACAAGAAATGGATACTCCGGGATTGATGCGGCGTATATCCTGCTTGGCTGGAACAGTACGGGCGGACCAAACACCACGGACTTTACGACCTACAAAGCGAATGTGCGAACCTTCCTCAATCAACTGCATACTGATTACCCTAGCGCCGTGGTGAGAATTGTCGGGATCCAAATGCCGTCCGTCAACGGCGGTTTGGGTGCCAACTATGGCGCAAACGGAGGTCAGTCGGCATTCTACGGCCAGGTCAGATCTGCCAACTTCATGAACATCGCCTACCAGGACTTAGCAAATGAAGCTGCTTACAGCTCTTGGGTAGAGTTTATCTCGATCGCTCCGCAATTCGACTCGGAAAACAATATGCCCCAAGCCGATACTGCGGTCAACTCACGCAGTGCAACCACGGAAAAACGCGGAAACAATGGCGTTCACCCGGCGACTGAAGGCTACTATCAGATCGCTGATGCTGTCTTCCGGGAATTCGTGAACACGTTTACTTCAAACTAACCTCGGCAACTGCATGAAAGAAGAAAAATTTGAGAAATTCGCGAGGAACGTAAAGGCGGTAAACCCTACGGTATTCGTAAAGCCGTTGCCAAAACTGCGCACCAATAAGAAACGGTGGGTCATGATTCTGCTTGGGATTCTTATCATGGGTCTGATTGGCGCATCTGGTTACTATTATTGGCATTTCAAAAAAATTAAAGCTAACCCGAACGCCGCATCGCAACAAGATGTCAAAAAGCTGGTGACAGAAGTCTCCAATATCATCGAATTGCCCCAAGGCGTTGATCCAACCGTGGCGACGGTAAGCAACAAGGACCAGTTGCAAGATCAGGATTTTTTCAAGGGTGCGGAGAATGGCGATAAAATTCTCATCTACGCCAGTTCCAAAATGGCCATCCTCTACCGACCCAGCACAAAAAAAATCATCAGGGTTGCGCCGCTGGTGTTGGGCCAAAATGATACGAATTCCTCGAACACCAACCAGGCCTCTCAATAATCAACCTTCACTGTATATCGACATGTTGGGCAATCGCAAAATGTGGGTGTTGAGTACGCTAGCCATTCTTGCGCTTGTTGTCGTTGGGCTGTGCGTTCCGGCTGCCAGCCGTGCGACCACAATGCAGAGCCAAAATTACAGTGTCTACTTCAGTCAAATTGGTGGTTATCAAATTCTTTCTTCCAGCGGTTCGGCATCAGAGCGGTATCAGGTAATCTCCATTGACAATACCGGCGTCAATCCCACCCCACCGAATCCACCCAAATCAAAAAATGATAGACGCGATCACATTGAAGAGGTGCGCCCAGGACTGGGTGGAACCATTGAAAATACGAACACCAACGGCACGCCGCCGCCAACGAGCGGGACTCCTGCGCCCAGTACCAGTACGACGAGTGCGGTAGTAGCGTCCTTCGCGTGGCTGAGAAGGTGGACCAGCATCATCATCATGATGTTGACGGCGTTCTTGTTGAGCGTCCTGGTGGAAAAACTGCAGACGAAAAAAAGGAAGCAGCTGTTGCAGTAACGTGGACCAAGACAACACTCAGACATTAGTCAAAGAGTACCAGTACTGGTCGGTCTATGTGCATGAAAATCAAGGGTACCCAGGGAGGTGCGTGGTTTGGTGCAAGAGGGCGGATGCACTTGATTGAGAAATTTCTTGTACAATTTGTTTCTACACCTACATCCGGGTTCGTTTTTGTGAGTTCTAGATTTGTCGCCAAAATGCCCAACCCTCATACCTCAAGCTACCCTCAATAAATCGTCAGAATAGCCTTACAATACCCCTTGTCTGGCGGTACTTAACCCGAGTGGTCCGCCAAGGAAAGATAATATCGGATGTGACCCAAGTGCTTCAACCTTTAAAGGTTTAGCCAAGTTAAAAATTATGGAAGCAGGTTATATTTTCGCAATAGGCGCAGCGATTACTTGGGGGTTGGTGTACGCGATAGATCAAAAGATTCTCAATGGCGTTTCACCAATGACCCTCGTATTTATTAATGCGATTACCACTGCGGTCATCGTGTCGCCGTTCATTTTTTTCAATAATGGTTCAATAAAAGAAGCTCTCGTTTCCGGCAAGACAAATTGGGGCCTCGTCTCTATTTCTGTAGTCTTAGCTACGCTTGCTAACTTTTTAATACTTTCTGGCATTAAAAATATAAATGCTCCCGCCGCCTCAATAATCGAAATTACATACCCTTTTTTTGTTGTACTATTTAGCTACATACTATTTCGCTCCACTCCGAACGTATCTTTTTTCATTGGCGGATCATTTATCCTTTTCGGTTCGATAATTATCATTAAGTTTGCTAAGTAACTAGGGCTTAGTTTCTTAAGTTCGTCCCACACAGCCCAAAGCAATGTAGGCTGCCTTGGCACATAACCCAACCGCCTGTCAGAATCCCCGAAAGGGCTTCGTGATATACTTCTTCCATGCGAGTGAATCCGTTTTACAAAATCCTCATTCTGAGTTACTCCGCCTCGGTTTTTGCTGAGGGAGTTCTGTTGCCGATCTACGCCGTCTTCGTGCAGAAGATTGGTGGAGATATTCTGGATGCTTCAGGGGCCATGGCCGTATTCCTGGTCGCCCAGGGAATTTTTACGATCACTGCTCACCGACTTCGGTGGATCAACCGAAATAATATCCCAGTGATGATTACCGGGTGGATTATTTGGGTGGGCGGGATTGCCATGTATCTCATCGCCAAGAGCGTGCCAATTCTGTTTTTAACGCAAATTTTTGTGGCGCTAGGAAACGCCTTAGCCGACCCAATCTTTGACCAGGAGCTGGCAAATCATACGGATACAACGAGCCAGGAATTTGAATGGGGCTTTTTTGAAGGAAGTCGCGACGTGGTGCAGGGCGTCGCAGCTATCACCGGTGGGCTGATCGCGAGTCTCTTCGGCTTTCGCGTACTGATCTATACCATGATCATCTTCGCTGCCGCTTCTTTCCTGTTGATTGTACGCTACGTTTCCAAAACGAGATCTCGTACCGCGTCAGTATAGGATTACATCAAAATGAAAAAATTCCACATTGGCAAATCCACTATCAACGGTAAAGGAATTATTCTCGACCGGAACGTAAAAAAAGACGAGACAATCTTTCGCTTTTTGGGACAGACTGTTACCGTTACGTCGGGTGATTGGTTCCATGGTCCCTGCTGGCTTCAAGTGGCATATGCAAAATGGATTGTTCCAAAACCGGGATCGGCGGGAGAATACCTCAACCACTCCTGTGGTCCAACCGCTGGAATCCACGGTAAGAATACGATCGTGGCGATGCGGAACTTGAAAAAGGCGAAGAAGTCACGATTGATTACGCCCTGAGCGAAACCTACCCCCTGTGGCACATGCGCTGCCACTGCAAGGCGAAAAACTGCCGGAAAATAGTGAAACCGTATCAGGACCTATCGAGTCAACGCATGAAAAAGTATGTGAAGTACACGTCACAGTACATACTTGATATGAAAATGCACCTCAACTGGCAAGAATATATTGCGCTCGAGAAGAAACGGCGGAAAAAGCTGTGAAACTTGCAGAAAAAGTTATCGTCATCACCGGAGCGAGCAAAGGCCTGGGAAAAGCCCTCGCCGCTGAATTTGTGCAAGAAGGTTCACGGGTGCTCATCAGCGCGCGAGACAAAAAGGAATTGAACGCAACTGCTCGCGAAATCGGCGCGACGCCATTTGTCGCAGATGTCACCAACGAGAAGGGCCTCGTCCGATTGGCACGGTTTGCGAAACAGCGGTTTGGTCGAATCGACATTTGGATCAACAACGCCGGAACAACGCTTCCCCACTCTTCCCTTGAAGAGGTTAATTCGAAAGCAGCCCACCACGTCATGGAGGTGAATTTCTTCGGTACCTTGTACGGCTCACGGGCGACGGTCTCTGTCATGAAACGACAAAAGAGTGGTATCATCGTCAACATCGTTTCCATGAGCGCGCTTGTCGGGCGGCCGCGTACGCTCATCTACTCAGCAAGTAAGTGGGCGGTGCGTGGCTTCACTGACGGACTCCGTATGGCACTGAAACCCCATCGCATCTCTGTCATTGCCGTGCATCCGGGCGGTATCAAAACGGGAATCTTCGGAACATTCTTTCCAAAGGGTTACGAAACCTGGATGGAACCCGCCTTTGTGGCCAAGAAGATCGTGCAAAATTTGAAACGCCGGACCCCAAAAGAGGAAATAGTGATTAACAAATGAAATCCTCCGTCCCTAAAGACTCGCGGTATTTACCAATCGTTCAGCAGAAGTATTGCTGTGTCCCGGCATCCCTCTCCGTCATCATGTACAAACACGACATCCCACTCATGCCTCAAGAACTTCTGGGTGCGTATTTAGGATTGACCGTGCCGAAAAAAGTGAAAAAACTTTTCTGGGATGTAAAAACGGGCAAACGGCCAGCGGCAGGGTATGGCACAAATATTCAATCAGAAAAACGGGTGAATGAAGTATGTAAAAAATTGGGCATCCCTCTGCAGATGACTCTCCGGCACATAAGCAAGTTTGATAAAAAGGCCTTTCTTCAATATCTCAAGGGCGTTGAAGAAACTAGCAAGGATGTAATGGTCTGCTTTGACCACGGCGTACTTCGGGGAGACGGCAATCCCGGAGGCCACGTTTGCGTTATTGACCGAGTGAATATAAAGGAGCGCGAGGTCAGACTCATTGACCCATCACCCAACCGACCAAAATGGAGAATTGTGAAAATCAAAAAACTTTTTCAGGCGATGCAATTCCACGGAACCAACAAGTCTGCCGGCTTTTGGGAATTCATATTGGTCTAGTTTTTTCCGTCTCACCCGTATTACCTAGAAATACGGAGCTTTACTATATTGCATAATATGATATAGCATTTAGTCATCACACCTTCCTCGTTGGCTTAAGAAGAAACGAAGGTCTAGTTTATTCATTAACTCGATACTATGTGCGGAATAGGTGGGGTCATAGGTAACAACGAACTTCAACCAGATAGAGCTTCAAAAATAGCTTCAATCCTATTGAAGGGCAACGAGCATCGGGGGCCATATTTTTCTGGTATCCAAAGCCTTGGCAAAGCAATATTTATCAACACAAGGATTCCCACCCAATCAGGAAAAAATTACGGCCAACAGCCCATGATCGAATCAAAGTGTATGTTGACCTACAATGGAGATATTTATTCAGATGGTATGGGCCGATTGAAACAATTGGCAGCAATTCGTGGTGACGGAAGTGATACCAGTATACTATTGAAAGCTTTTTCAATATTAGGACAACACACTTTTCAAGAAATTGGAGCTACGAATGAGTTTGCGCTAGGAATATATACACAAGACAACAATACTTTTTTTATTACCAGGGACTTTACTGGCAATCGGCCACTCTTTTACTTGCATGATATCGGTAAGGGCACATTCATTTTTTCCTCTGTCGCGCTATCACTGATTCAATGCATAAAGAATGGACTTTGTGCTGGTGAAATCTGCGAATTGACACCGGGTAATATTATTCAGGGAACTCCCGAACATCTTTTTGTGGAACCTTTAGCGAAGCAAAATCTGGCAATTGAGACTGATTCTAGCTTTAACGAGTTTGTGGGAACTTTTTACAAAATCATTGAAGATAGTATCCGTCTCCGCGTCCCTCCTACAAAGTTCGGAATTAAGATGAGTGGTGGCTTAGATAGCATTACTGCACTCCACATCGCAAGGAAGATCCTGACAGAACAGGATCGAGACCCACGTGAGGTGACCCCAATTACTTTTGGAAAACCGGAAAGTCCGGATGTCCAATCATCACTCCTCTATTACCGCGAACACGCTATTACGAATTTCACCCTTGTTTCTGCAGAAGAAAATATGCTCTTCAAATCAATTCCTGAAGTGATTCGTATCGTGGAAAGTAACCATTTAAATCATATCCGTATCGGAACAATCAACCGCGCAATAGCTCTAAGGGCCCATGAATTGGAGCTACCGATACTTCTTTCTGGAGAGGGTGTTGAGGAGATATTCGGTTCCTACCCAGATGTATTTTTAGCTGGCTACCATCCGCTCGTTGAGAAATTCTACCCACAAGTACGAGGAATGAGCCCAGAACAAGCGTTTACAGAAATGTGGAAATTGTTTTATTTACAACGTGCTATTACAGAACGTTGGCGCACTGATCGCATCATGACAGGCAGTGGCATTAATGATCGACCGTATATTACTGATCGACGCATTGAAGATACTGCGGAAAAACTTTTTGCCGAGGGAAAAATCAATGAGTACTTTCGCCATGTAGAACCAGGAAAACACATCATCGATAAATATGTTTTTCGTCTGGCCATGAATCGTTTTGGGCGACTTAATAAGCAGTTTGCTTTCCGTCCTAAACTTCACACTATTGCGGGATCTGGTATGGGTACACATGACCCAGTGGCAGGACTTTTCTCTAAGCGAGTTAAAGCACTGGGATTTTCGAGTCTCCAGGAGTATATAAATAGTATCTTTACAGAACTTGGTCTCAACATACCGGCTCTTCTGCACCCAGAAAGAAAAATGACAAAGATTCTGGGGACTGTGGCACAGGATTTCATTGTCAATCAATAACCGTGGAGTCGACGAAAATGAGATCCTCGAACAGGCGTTACAACGCGAAGTTTGGGAAGAGACTGGAGTGGATATTTCTCCGTATCAAATCCGCGCGCTTCCTTTCATTGGCTCGGGCGTGGCCGAAAAAACTCTCAAGACCGGAGAAAAGGTACTGTGCACCGTGGAGTTTTATCGATTTGAGATTCGCATTGATGATAAAACGCGGATGAAATTCAATTACACCCCACAGACGATCTCGTTGAGATGAAGTGGTTCAGTCTAGAAGAACTACCAACAGTCAAACAAATTCCTGGTGGAAAAGAGTTTTTTTAAGAAGCAGGGTATATTAAATAATAAAGAACGGGCTTAATGAGACAGCCCGATTGCGCGATCCCCAATGCGTCTCCTGGGTTTTGGGGAATTCAGATTTAACGATCGACGACGACTATCATGAAATAATTTGATAGTCTGTGCCATTTACAAGTATGGCTTGCTTGTCCGTTATAGGCATTAACTTAACGACTGGCGACCACTCTTTCATTATCGTCTTATAACGCTCCTCATATTTTTCTTTTCCATAATGGGGAAGCATGACAAAATCCACGAACCCTAACCCTTGAAAGGAACTTAACTTTGGCGCTTGGTTCGAATTATCTAAAGTTTTAACGGGCTCGATTGTTGGACCAACAAGAATAGACCCCGCACTTGAGCCAACGTACAATTTCCCTTCCTCTAGTAACCTTTCAATGGCTTTACCAAAGCCACTCTGTCGAACATGATAAAGAAGATAGCAAACATTACCTCCGGAAACAAAAATAATATCTTTGTCTTTTAAATCACTGTATATTCTTTTTTCATCTTTGTGCTTAATGTCATAATCTTCTATTTGAAAACCTAGGTCGATAAATTTCTGTCGATCAGCTTCCATCCAAGATTTTTCTTCATACACGTCAGAAGCAGTTGGAACAAAGGCGACTTTTGAAATTGAAGGATTGAGACCAAATTCTGACAATTTGTCTCCAACTCCACTAAACGCTGAGGTTAAGAACTGTCTTTTCATTTACTGTCTAAGTATACCATCAAAACCAACCACGCCCCTGAATGAGGCGTGGGTTTGTGGTTGCGAATTTTTAGCCGGCGCTACTTGATCGTGGGCGTGCCGCCTTTGATCGTCACAGTCTTTGTCACCTCAACGGTGCGGCCATTGCCGGTCGTGAGCGTGAACGTCTGACGGCCAGCCTTCAACCCCTTGGTCGGAATCGTCACCGTAACAACGCCTTTGCTGACCGTCACCTTGGACGCCTTGACGCTGCCGAGCACGGCTGACACTTTGCCCGTCAAGTTCTTGCCCTTCAACTCCACGGTCACGGACGTTTTACCGGCGGCCTTCTGCACAAAGCTCGTAATGCTCGCGGCAGGCTTGGCGGTGCCAGTCACCGAGAACTTGGTGAAGTGTTCGGTCTTGATGGTGGCGACGTTGTTTTTCGTGTCGACCAATCCGGCTGACCCGGAATCTTCCCAGGTGCCTGTGTTCGGATTGAAGTAGGTGGGCGAGAGGCGCTTCTCAACCAGTCCATTCGAGGCCAGCTCGCTCTGCGAATACGGCACTGTGACCTCAGCCGGCTTGTCCAACTCGCTGACCTTGTTGCCGCTGCTGTCGAGCGCCGTGACTTCGTAAGCCAAGGTCGCCGGTGTGTCGGTTGAGGTGCGGTCAAGATCAATCGACGGGCTGAGCGTGACCGTGATCGTTCCCGTCAAATCAACCGCGAACGCCGGCAAGGTCACTGACGCGCCATCGGGCAATGAGACGGCGCACGTTGTATCAGCCGAGCACGTCTTTGTGACAGGTCCCGGCACGGTGATGCCAGTTGATGTCATTCCCAGGTTGACCGTGTTCTTCCCGGTCTTGGTGAGAATGTCAGTGGTCGCGCTCTCCATGAGCGAGTTGCCTTTGAGATCATCAACGGCCACGTGCCAGACTTCGCCGTTCGTCACGTTCAACGTATATGTTCCGTCCTTCTTGACCGGCACACTGACTGACGATCCGTCATTGGTCCAAGCATTCACCACACCGCCACCATCAACTTTGCCGGATGTCTTCACGGTACCGGCGATGGTTGATGTGCTCGTTTCGAAACCGAGGTTCACCGTCTTGGTTGTGCCGCCGCTCACCGTCACGGTCTTGGCGTCGGGGGTCAGCTGCGTTGCGCCGACTGCCGGTGTATCACCAACCGTCACCGAGTAGGTGCCATTTGGAACTTTGGTTGAGTAGACGCCGCTGTCGTTCGTTTCAACGGTCACGCTGACCATGTCTTCCGGTTTTGAGGACGTACTGTCTTCAAGTTTGGGGCGGTTGTCCAGGTTCACGAGGGCGCGCGCCACAGCTGCACCGCTGGCGTCGGTGACCGAACCGGTGATGGTATTCGTACCTTGCCGAACCGTCAGATTCTTCGTGGCATTCTGGTTGGCCGAGACTGTGATCACGTTCTGCCCGGCCGGTCGGTTCATGAGTCCATTGGTTGTCTCCGGCGTTTCAATGTTGTAGTCGTACAGCCATGTGCCTTGGGCGAGCGGCAAATTGTAGGTGCCATCGGTACCCACGTCAGTGCTGACAAAGTTGCCGGATTCGTCAACGCCTTCAACCGTAATGGCTGAGCCGGTATTGGCCGCAGCTGTGCCGCTCGGGAGCAGGAGCGTTCCGGACACGCTGGCGTTAAACGCGAGCACGGTCAAGTTTTTTGTTGCGGTCGAGCCCGTGATGGTCACTTTGGCCTTGGTGCTGCCGGTGTAGGCTGAGCCTTCCGCAGCTTCTGCACCTACCAGAATGTTCGCGCCCGGCACGTCGAACGATGAGTAGCGGATGGTGAATGTGCCGTTCACGACAGGGGCGGAAACTTTCGTGCCCTTGCTCGATGATTGGACAAACGCAGAGCCAACGTAGTCGGTGAGCGTGGCGCCATTTGAGTCAACCACATTCCCCGTCACAGTCTTGTCGAAATTCTTGAGCGTAATGTTGAGGCCCGTCACCGTTTGACCATTGGTGATGGTGGCAGTCACCGGAGCGACTTGGCTGTGGGTGGAATCGCCGCTATTCAAGCCAATCGTCCACGACCCGGCACCAACCACAAAGTCGAACGAGCCATCAGACTGGGTGTTCGTTGTCGGACGATCACAACCGCCCTCGCTCACCGCCATCAACTGGACGTTGCCGAGTGCTTTTCCATCAGCGCCAACAACATTCCCTTTCAAGTGACCGGCATTTGTGGCAGCCTGGATTGTTCCAAGTTGAACATCACCGCCGTCTGTCATGACAAAGGTGGTTTGGGCCGGGTCAAATGATTTACCCTGGAGGTCAGAGTGGAACGCGCAGATGTTGTAGATGCCAGGCGTGAGGTAGACGCTCACGACGGAATCAGCTGAGCGGACTTTTCGAATTGTTCCAACGCCATCAGCGCGACGGAAGGTGACGTCAGCCACAAAGTTGCTTGTGGTGAGCTTATTGCCATCGCTGTTGAGCAGCGTGGTTGTCACTTTTCCCGTCGCCGGAGTGACCACAAAATTCACCACTTGGACTTCCGACGTGGTGTCATTGGCAAAGTCGATGCGCACCGGAGGCTGTTCACTGATCCACTGTTGCGTGTAGGAAGACAAATCAACAACTGCTTGGGCGAACCAAGTTCCGCCAATCACTGTTGATGAATACTCACCTTGCGCATTTGTCGCTCCGGTAGTTGCCGATGCTCCGGTGACGTTGTATGGAGTGATACCAATTCGCGCGTCAGTAATCTTGATGCCGTTTGTGTCGGTAACGGTTCCGGTAATGGTTTTTGTTGTTTGCGCAACGGAGAAGTTATACGTCCGTATTGCGTCACCGGATTGATAAACAAAATTTTGTGAGTGTGGTTCCAGGCGATTGTACCCGGTCGTCTCACTGATTTCGACCGCGTAATTTGTACCCGGTGTCAGACTGTCAGAAAACGAGTACGCGCCGGAAGCATCTGTTAACGTATTGACTGAAAAAATACCGTCCGGTGTGTGCATTTCAACCCGTAAACCAACGACCGCCGTGCCGTCTTGTTTTGTGACGGTTCCCTGAACGACAGGACCAACGGCTGAGACCGATACAATGGAAACGGCAGCGGCCCACGTACACGCAAAAACCGCCAGACAGAGCGCATACCAGGCCCGTCGGACATTAGTCTTATGCAACATATATTTTTTCCCCCATTTATTTTTAAATTTGTCTTGATTTTCCGCTTGTTTTTTGCTTTTGTCATAAGATTATATCACTTTTCTAAGCATTTGTCCAGTAAAAAACGCATTTCGAATGATAGGTGATACAATGCAAATATGACCACAACAGAAACTGGATTTCTTATCGCCTTGCTCGCGGCTGTCATCGGCGGGTCGTGGGTGACAAGAGAGGCAAATAAAAAACCGAGGAAGGGGTTTTTCCCTCCTCAAGAAATCGTCACAAAGGCAATGTGCCTTTTTGTTCATCAGGGGAAAACTTTGGCGTCAAAAGGTTTTGACGATGTCGCCAACAAACACTTCTACCGTGTGTTTGGCGGAACTGTCGATTTTCTTGAAACGGGAGAGCGGGCGATTCGGAGAGAAATACAAGAGGAACTCCAAAGCGACATTACTGACCTGCGATTCCTTGAAGTGATCGAAAATATCTTTACCTATAAGGGAAATAGTGGACATCAAATCGTCTTCTTGTATTCAGGCAACCTAGCGCGCAAAGAACTCTACAAACAAAAAACTATTCACATTGTTGATGGACCGCAAGAGTTTGATGCGGAATGGATTGCAATTGAAGATGTTCTGGCGGGTCGAATTCACCTATACCCAGAATTTGACTATCGGAAATATTTACCAGCGAAAAACAATGAACAAAAATAAAACCAATTGCATCATCATCCACGGCTGTCCTTCAAGTAAGGAAAAGGCAATGGACCCAGCCACACGGACCTATGACAAACATTGGATTCCTTGGACGAAGCAGCAGCTGATCGCAAAGGGCATCCCCACGGAAACGCCGCTCTTGCCTGAACCCTGGGAACCGAACTACGAACTATTTAAGGCTGAATTTGAAAGATATCCTGTCACCGAAGACACGATTCTCATTGGCCACAGCTGTGGCACGACATTCTTAGTACGCTGGCTAGGTGAGACAAAACAGAAAGTCGCCAAACTCATACTTGTTGGGCCCTGGAAAATCACAGACAAAGATACCCCTGAAAGAAAAGAATTCTACGAATCACCAATTGATAAAACCATTCCATCAAGAGTCAAAGAAATCATCATGTTCACCTCTGACAACGAGAGAGAAGACGGTAAGAAAAGCGTGAAAATTATCCACGCGGCACTTGGTGGCAAGATCATCAACCTCCCAAACCACGGCCACTATCTACAGAAAGATATGGGTACGACAGAATTTCCGGAGTTGATCGACGCTGTGCTCCACTCATACCATGTACCCATCATCTAGCGCGGGGCTCAATAGAGAGACCAACGACGCAGTGTACTTTTTCAGTCCGGCGTTCGATCCGCTCAACAACTACTCGGCACACGCAGTTGAAATCTGGGACAAGGTTTTCCCAACCGCCGAGCACGCGTACCAATGGAAAAAATTTTCAGCGGCCGCTCCTGACGTTGCGGAGAAAATTCTCCTGGCAAGGAGCGCTGAAACTGCCGGAAAAATCGCTGACGAGAACAAATTAAAATTCCCTGCCACATGGCACGACGAAAAAGTCGCGGCCATGGAAGAAATACTGCGCGCAAAGCTTGAACAGCACGACGATGTCCGTGATGCGCTCACCCGAACCGGCAACCGCACTATTGTCGAAAACTCCCCGGTCGACAGCTTCTGGGGTGCTGGCCCAAACGGCGACGGCCAGAACATGGTCGGAAAGCTCTGGGTAAAAATTCGCGACACAAACTGAAGTCGACCCTATCTGGCGCACCTCACCAGACGGTGCTATAAAGGAGTCCTATGTTCGAACACTCCCTCGAGTCAAACAAGTCCCACAAACTCCTGGCCATTGCCGGCGTCGCACTCGTGCTCGGCATTGTGTTTGACATGTTCTTCTATCAAAAACTGCCGGGAATTTCGTTCCCCATCTTCGTCCTCCTGATTCTCGGCGGTCTGGCCGTGCTTGCCCGCATTCATAACATCCGCATCCCTGTCGCCACCTGGCTCATGGCCGCGGCCGCCCTGTTTTTTTCAACGATGGTGTTTGTCCGGGCCAGCGGCACACTCAACGTGCTCAACATCCTGGCGACCGTGCTGCTCATGGTCATGGTCGCAGTTTCCGTGGTCGGAAAAAGTCTCACCCGATATTTGCTCACCGACTACGTCCGCCTGGCAATTGTCCCACTAAAATTCCTGCGCACCGCTCTGGCTACGGTTGCGGAAATGATTACCTTGCGAACCAACGCGAAGAAGGGCGGCACCACATCACAAATCGTAAAGGGCATCATTCTCACCCTGCCCATCCTCGTGCTCTTCCTGGTACTCTTCTCTTCCGCTGATCTTGTCTTTGCCAAATACCTGACGAACATTGTGGACATAAACATCAACATCGAAACAGTCGACCGCGTGTTCTGGGTGTTCACCGTCGCCTTCGTTTTCATCGGCGCGTACGCCTTCGCCCTGCGACGCCATGACAACCACGCCCAAGACCAAGCGTGGGAACCGGCCCGCGTGCTTGGCAAAATGGAATCGTCCATCCTCTTGGGGTCAGTCAACGTGCTCTTCCTGCTGTTCGTGCTGATTCAGCTGACCTACCTCTTTGGCGGGGAGGCGAACATCACGGGCCAAGGCTTTACCTATGCGGAATATGCACGCAAAGGATTCTTTGAACTGGTCGTCGTGGCTGCTGCTTCTTTCCTCCTGCTACTCGCGACGGAAAAATATGTCGTGAAAAAAGAATCGCGTCACATGGGAGCGTTCAAATTCTTAAGTGGTGCGCTGGCGCTGCAGGTGTTCATCATCATCGTCTCTGCCTTCAAACGCCTGGTGCTCTACGAGCAAGCGTACGGCTTCACCACACTGCGCTTTTTTAGCCACGCCTTTACCATTTGGCTCGGTATTGTCTTCCTCTTGCTGCTTTACAAAATTTTCGTGAACAACAGCGAACAGAAATTCCTGCTCTACGGATTCATCTCAGGGCTAGTGGTGTTCGCGGTCATCAACTTGGCCAACCCCGATGCATTCATCGCGCGCCAAAACATGGAACGCTACAAAACGACCGGCAAACTCGACGCGTACTACCTTTCGACGCTGTCAGAAGACGCCATTGATCAGCAAATTGCAGCGCTGAAAATCAACGACATCGGCCTGCGGTCCGTGGTCGGCCACAGCCTCTACTGGAGCTACGTGAGCGAACGTGAATCCTCGTGGTTCCGGGCGTGGCCAGCAACAAATCTGTCCCGCCACCGTGGGATGCGAGTGCTCCAGTCACACCTGGACGAAATCACGGCGTACAAGGACTACCAGGGAAACTAGGTGTCGAGATAAAAAAAGACCGCGCGACAGGACACGCGGTATGATGTCAGTGTGGCCATCGAACACCAACGCCACTAGCCCGAGTAAATTTACCAGTAGTTCCTGGGAGGCGGCGCGGGACGGTACGCGGGCCTTTGGGGCTTCGGAATCCTTACCCGAATGGGCTGCGGGATCGGCTCATGGGCGTCGGGACCCTTCAAAACCAGATTCCGCGTCCGAAGGTCGAACAGCCGACCATGATCCCAACCCAAGGTACTGACGTCGACCCCGAGTAGGCGCGCCATGACTTTCCGACGCGCCTTGCGCCAGGCGATTATTCTCTGGCCTGGCTTTCTCCATGAAAGAGCGTGAATCTCCACATTGTCCTCCCTTCACATCAGTGATACATCCTGTAACAACGCAGGCGGAACGACATGACTTTAAACCTCAACCCGCGCAACGTCAAGGTCTGCTAGAATATATTCAATGAGCAATCAAATTGACCACCTCGCACAGATCGTCTGGGGCTACCACCACCTTCACCACGAGCTGAAAAAGGCTGACTGCATCCTCGTCCTCGGGAGCAACGACATTCGCGTGGCCGAGTTCGCTGCTAATCTATATTTACAAGGCTACGCGCCGTTGCTTGCGTGTTCGGGCGGCTTTGGCGTGTTGACGCAGGGGCTCTACAAAAAACCAGAGGCCGAAGTCTTTGCTGACATTGCCATACAGCGCGGCGTGCCAAAGGACAACATCATCGTCGAGAACGCCGCCAGCAATACGGGTGAGAATATCACGTTCACAAGAAAACTTTTGAGTGAGCGCGGTCTGGACCCAACATCATTCCTGCTCGTACAAAAACCGTACATGGAGCGACGGACATTCGCTACGTTTAAAAAAGTGTGGCCAGAGAAAGAATTCATTGTCACCTCACCGCCACTATCCTTTGAGGAATACCCAACACCCGACCTGCCCAAAGACCTCATCATCAACATCATGGTCGGCGACCTGCAGCGCATCAAGCTCTACGCCGAGAAGGGCTTTCAGATCCATCAGGAAATTCCGGACAATGTTTGGCAGGCGTTCGAACAGCTAGTAATATTGGGCTACACAAAACACCTCATCGACGAACACGCATGATCCTCATCTTCCTCTACGGCCCGCCAGCAGTTGGCAAATACACAGTTGGAAAAACGCTCGCCCGACTCACGGGCTACCGACTCTTTCACAACCACCTCACCGCAGATGTCGTTGAAGAAATCATCGACCGCGACACACCCGCATTTGGTCGTGCGGTCAGAAAAATCCGCCTCGACCTCATTGCCATTGCTGCGAAGTCGGAAACTCCTGGGCTTATTTTTACCCACACGTACTTGCACCCCAAGGATATCGCCGAAGTCCGACGTTACGTCGCAACTGTTCGACGTGCTGGCGGTCGCGTGTGCTTTGTGAAACTCACCACCAGTGCTGACGTTCTTGAGCGCCGTGTGATTCGCGCAGACCGCAAACGTTTCGGGAAAATTTCCTCGCGTTCAACGCTGCGCTCGGTGCTGGGCAGACACGATTTCACGACGCAAATCCCCGGAGTCACCTCATTGATCATTGATACGACATCGCACGATCCAAAAATTTCCGCGCAGATGATCCAACGTGCGTTCCACCTGCCTACGAACCCACAAAAAAGCACACACCATGCCCACTAACATGGCACCCAATGATGACGCGTGGAAAAACAAACTCACGCCCGAGCAATTCGACGTCATGCGCCAGTGCGGCACGGAAGCGCCGTTCACCGGGAAGTACGTACACAAGACCGACGACGGCATGTACGAATGCGCGGCATGTGGCCACACGCTGTTCTCGAGCGACACTCAGTTTGATTCCGGCTCTGGCTGGCCGAGTTTTACCGAACCGGACGTGAAAGAAAATATCACGCTACTCGAAGACACGAGTGGCGGCATGCAGCGCACGGAAGTCCGTTGTGCACACTGCGGCGGACACCTTGGCCATGTGTTTGATGACGGCCCCGGCCCGACCGGCCAGCGCTACTGTATTAACTCGGTGGCGCTCAATCTCAAAAAGCACACTACATAAAAAAGAACGGACTGCGAGGAGCGGTCCGTTTGGTTTTGTGCGGTGTGGGTCCGGCTGCTGCGATCAGATTCGCAGATTCGGGTCCGGTTCATAGGCATAGGCCAGAGAATTGGCGGCCGTCGCCTGGTGGTCCCGCTTCACGGCGGGCGTTATCATCGACTCGGCGAGCCCGTCCAGTCGAAGTTCGGACGTGGTGATCGCCGCCGCGGGGTATACCTCGTCCGTCACTGCCAGCATGTTCGCGGCCGGCGGAGAACGGAACACGTTGAGCTCGTCGGCGCCGCGGAGAACGTCATATATCGCGTATGCCGGAGCCGACTTCCACCAGGTGAGCGCGACGTCAGTAGTACCGTTGACGCCGGTGCCGTCGCTGGGGCTTTCTTCTTCCCTCATGATGATCCACTGCGCGCCGGTCTGGTCGAATCCGCAGCTCTGTGTGGCATTCGACTCGATAGCGCCGACCCTTGTCCAATCCATATCCGTCGCCAGGCTCATCGTGCCGGGCGGCGAATGAGTGGTGGGTGCCACGCTACATGCCAGCGCGCGCTCGACGACGACCAATCCGATCACCACGAGCAGCGCAGCCAACATGGCGGCACCGGGAAACTTCCTCATAACACTCTCCTTGCCTTTCGGTGTGGGGGGAGCGGAGGGCGCAATGCCCTCAGGAACGCCGACCTTCTCGGTCCAGTCTCCTTTCTCGTTGCCGAGAGGACGGGAATTAGGCCGCAATGGCCAAAGAGCAGTGACCGACACCGTTGCCGGAACACCCAAATATAATAATACTTAAATCAGAAATCGCAAATCCTGTCAAGGGCAAACCCCAATAATACTTGCAAAATCATCAAAACTGTGCTAGAATAGCGTGAGTAAAGATATATTATACCCTCGACTGTATGGCTACTGCAGAAAAGCAATCTCAGGTAGGGGAAAAACAAAACACCAATTCATTGCTGAGCGACGCCCTGAACAACAGGGATTTTGTTGCCTACCTGGAAAAGACAGGTGAAGACGCAGAAGCGATCAACCCGGAAAATCCAGACGCCGCAAAAAATCTTTATACCAGACTCAAGGCCTTCGAGAATATTAAGATTGCAAAGACTGAAGTTCGCGCATTTGCCAAAGGAAAGTTTCGCGAAATCAACAATAAATTTAAACTCGACGACAAGGATTTCACCGCGGTTGATGCTGCCATTGAAAAGATGGCTATTGAAAATCCGGAGGAAGCTGCCGGGCTTGTCGGCAAACTGCGAGAATTTCAAAAACTTGAAACTGAGGCAAAGGAAGCCGAGGCCCAATTTTTAGCGCTTGATAAAGATTCGGGGAAATTCTGGGAAGAAGGAATTGCCATGGGGCTTCGTGCCTCAAAAGAAGCAAAGCGTGAACCCAGTGGGCGAGAAAAGGCCTGGCTTGTGGGAAAATTCCTCCGCAAAAAAAATGATGAGGAGCGATCCTTTGAAAAGACATACGGTATAAAAGTTGAAGAGGCCGAAGAAAAACTGAAGACAATCCAGGAAGCCAAGGACAAAGTAAGTGCCGCCCAAACACTTGCCAGAACAAAAGCCAATGAACTTGGCGCCCTGAAAGAATACCTCATGGAAGACGCCGGAATCCTTAAGGGTTTGCGTGATGAGATAGCTCTTAAAATTTCCAAACGATCAGTAGAAATACTCGAAGGCACTCCTCGACTCAGCGATCTGGAAGAAGAGCGTACCATGCGCGCGACATTTTCAAATGGAGAGCTTGCCGACACATTTAACCTTGCAGATGAACTTTCAGATGACCCGGAACGAGATCTCAAACACATTGATGATCTCATCGAAGCGCGTATTTACGAAGACATGAAGGTCGAAATCGCAAAACCATGGGGCAGTAGGCCACTCGACGACATGAAGAAAAGTCTCAAAACATTCCGAGAGAAGTCGGACATCATGGGCAAAAAGGGTCAAGAGGCAAAGGAAGTTATCATCAGTACCATGGAACGGATTCGCGACGAACGCCCTGCGGGAGATTTGCGCCGAACCTTCATTAACGTCATGATTCTTGAAATGCGTAACGCGGCATGAAAACCCTCGACGATAAACAACTGAGTTCCCTTCTCGACGAAGGCAAATACAAAGAAGCTGAGGCGCTCCTCCGTGATTCGTTAACCAGTGAACTCACCGAGGAAGAGCGTGGGGCAATTATTCTCAAAATTATCTCCATCTCGCTCGATGCCTCGAATCAAGTGAATCGTCGCTACATTGCAGCACTCAAAGACGCAACCGTGGCATTGAAGAATCTCAAAACAACCGAAAGAAAAATCGACGACAAAATCGCCACGGACGAAGCGCGCGACAAAATCGCCAACCTGTAGGGTGTAAAATCAACGCGCGCAGTTCACGCTGCCGCTCTTTTGTGGTATAATCCAACTGCAAAATTATGCGCGTTCGCAAAGCCATCATCCCGGCCGCAGGGTACGGCACCCGCTTCCTTCCGGCAACCAAGGCCATGCCCAAGGAGATGTTGCCGATCGTCGACAAGCCGGTCATTCAATACGTTGTTGAAGAATGCGTCGCTGCCGGCATTGAAGACATCATCATTGTCACGGGCTGGCAAAAACGCTCAATCGAAGACCACTTCGACTATCCTTTTGAATTGGAAAAGCGGCTCGAAGAAGCGGGCAAAGAAAAAGAGCTCGCCGAAATCCGCCGTGTGGCAGGCCTTGCGAACTTCATCTACATCCGCCAAAAAGGGCCCTACGGCAATGGCACGCCGGTACTCAACGCCCGCCACCTCATTGGTGACGAGCCATTTGTCGTTGTGTGGGGGGACGAACTCATCCATGCCGACCCGCCGCGCCTCAAACAATGCGTGGACTTTTTCCATGAATCCGGCGCCACCGGCGTGCTCTCCGCCATCCGCGTGACTGACGAAGAAACGTCGCGCTACGGCATGGCAGACGGCGTCGAAGAAAAACCCGGCGTGATTCGTCTCAAGGGCATCGTGGAAAAACCAGCGCCCGGAAAATCACCGTCAAACTTGGCTGCCCATGGCGCCTACGTCTTTACCGCTGAATTGCTCGACGAACTGAAAAAGGTGAAGCCCGGCCGGGGCGGTGAGATCTGGCTCACCGATGCAGTCAGCACACTCGCGGCCAAAAAACCGGTCTACGCGCTTGAGGTGAAAAACGCCAAATACTACGACTGCGGCAACAAAGTTGAATACCTCAAAGCGAACATTGAATTCGGTCTCAGGCACCCCGAAACCGCCGCAGGTCTTGCCGACTATCTCAAAAACCTCAAACTCTAAAGAATGAAAAAAGCGCTCATCGTTGCGGCGATCATCCTGGTGCCTCTCACGCCAATCCTCTTGGTCGTGACTGGCGTCATTGGCGGCAAACCTACGAGCGTCCCGCCCATCACGCTCACGTACTGGACCGTGCAAAACGCGCCGGAAGACTTGCAGCCGCTCATCGCTGCCTACCGCGTCCAACACCCGTACGTCACCATCAACGTGGTGCAACGCAGCGCGGCAACCTACGCCACGGATTTAGTTACTGCCTGGGCCAAAGGCGAGGGGCCGGACCTGTTCTCGATTCCGCAAGAAAACTTGGGCGCGTTCCGTGACTTCATTGTGCCGCTCCCCAAAACCACCCGCGTGGCCTACTACACCGCGCAAAAATCGTTTTTCCGCACTGACACAAAAGTCGCGTACCGTACAGAGTCCACGCTCACGGCCGACCGCATCCGCGCTGACTTTGTCGACACGGTAGGGAAAGACGTCGTCGCCAGCGACGGCGCCATCCTCGGGTTGCCACTTTCCGTTGACTCACTCGCGCTCTACTACAATCGCGACATCCTGGCCTCAGCCGGCGTGGCACAAGCGCCGACCACCTGGCAGGACTTCAGTCTGCTCGTGCCCAAGTTGACCCAGGTTGACGCCCAGGACAACATTATCCAGGCGGCGGCGGGGATCGGCGTCGGTTCCAACGTACGCCACGGGGTGGACTTGCTCGCACTCCTCATTTTGCAAAATGGTTCAGCCGTCATCGACAGCGCCGGCCGCGACGTACCCTTCACGCAGTTGGTCGGCACGGAAGCGCTCGGCACCAGCGCGGTCGAATTCTACACGGACTTTGCTTCGAGCGGAAAAGAAGTCTACACCTGGAACGCCAAGCTGCCGGACTCACTCGAACTCTTCCTGCAAGGCAAGGTCGCGTTCTTCTTTGGTACCGCCAACGACCGCCGCACGCTCGACCAACAAACGGTCCGCCTCAACTACGCCGTGGCCCCCATGATGCACCTCGCTGACACGGGTCTCGACAACGACCTGGTTACCGGCCGGCCCAAACAAATCAACGTCGCCAACTACTGGGTGGAGACCGTGGCCGCGCGCTCGCAGCACCCCAACGAGGCCTGGAGCTTCGTGCAGTTCGCCACCCGGGCTGGCGTGGTTGATGCTTTCCTGGCCAAAACCGCCCGACCGGCAGCGCTCACCAGTATCGTTGCCAAGCAGGCGGGCGACCTCACGCTGGGCGTCTTTGCCAAACAAGCGTTGAACGCACAGAGCTGGTACCGCGGCCTTGACGCCCCCGCTGCCCGCACCGCCCTCACCGACATGCTCGACACCATCGCAGCCACCCACGGCGACCTCGCCACGGCCATGAACACGGCTACCCAACGCGTGCTCGTCACCTTACCCCGCCGCTAAGATGCGCTCCGCCTCACTCATCGCGCTATTCCTCTTCATTGGCGTGAGTTTTGCGCTGCCCGCCCAGGCGAGTTTTTTGCCTGACTGCGACCAGACCGTGTACAACGTGTCACAAAAGGCCCCAGACGTTGAATTGGTGGACTACAAAATGACTCCCCAGCAATTTGAAGACAAATATCCACCAAACATGCGGGATTCCCTCGCTGTAGAAATCTTAGTCAACCGCCCCTGCGGCATCGACGACTTCGTGCAACTCTTCATTAACCTGGCCAATTGGGGCTTGTCGATTTTGGCAATCATCGCCACGCTGATGTACATCTGGGGCGGATTCACCTTCCTCATTGCAGGCGGACGCGACGAGTATATCAAAGAAGGCAAGGACATTATGATCGGCACGTCGACCGGTATCATCGTCGTCATCACCGCCTACCTCATTGTGACGTTCTGGTCCTTTGCTTCGTTGGGCCAAGAACATGCCTTTGCGACGGACAGTGGCTTCAGCCGCTCGATTTTTG
>Ga0265292_1001126_pt1 | contig 25808 bp, 13 predicted proteins | sample Munlanlewell296A_FD_189080 | JGI IMG/M metagenome (GOLD analysis project Ga0265292, IMG submission 189080) | Leachate microbial communities from a municipal landfill in Southern Ontario, Canada - Leachate well 296A | ecosystem: Engineered > Solid waste > Landfill > Unclassified | place: Canada... | reverse complement strand
AAGGCAAGGTGTTAAAAACGAAACGTTAAATCGTAGAAAGAAAGTAAATAGTAGAAGATTTTCAGGAGTCGGAAATGCAACTTAGTTTTAACCCCTTAAAACTATCACTTGCGCTGAAGACGTACAGTTAAACCAAAATAGTTAGGTATCTGAACTGTAATAATCGGGGTAGAAATAACATTATTTACACCTTTGTGATAAAACTCCATTTTTCCAACCCTCATCCGGATTTTGATCACCTTCCTTCGTGCTTCGTCCCTGGTAAACGGACTGAGGCCGCGTTATACTGCGGTCCCAGGTGTATAAAAATCGATGGACTACGCTACGGGACGGTATCCAATATAATAGATTCGTTCCTCACTATAAATAGGGGAGTAGTATCCCGTATCTGATGATGGTATATCCCGTGTCCCGGTGGGTATATCCTCCGGATTGGCCAAGCCTATCTCTTAATCACCCGTGGTTATCTCCGGTACTATATTTCATTGCCCCTGGTTTCACCAGTCTATCCGTATTCTGGCAGGGCAGGGGAGGAAATAATTTCCATTCGGCTCTTGGTCAATTCAGTAAGCAATACAGGTATGATGTCTAAGACATACCTTTCATAGGCCTATAATATATCTATTATCCATACACTGGTAAGATATATAACATTAACAGCACGACTAGATACCATATAGCGCCTGGGTATAAGATGTCAGGGTAACCTATGTAAGACGTGCACTGATATCCTATATGACGTATGCCTGAGGGGGGTATGCCATCCCCCCCTCCCCTCAACGTTATGTAGTGGTTTGATGTATGGCATACCACCACAGGTTGTATATCATTAGGGCAATGACTGAGTAATATAAGTCCGGACGCTGTATAATATACAGGATACGGATATATGAATAATAGATAGTAGTATGTGCTATACTCACTACTACTCTTGCATATAACCCATCCCTCATTGGCATATACTACCCAAACTCTTTTAATAAATTATTTGACATATTCTTATTTTTCGCCTATATTGGGTTCAGAAACCCGGGCAAGAGGTGTCATAACGCTGTATGAACTTACAGTCTAAGGTGCCATCCCGATGCTAGGATGCTACGCTATCCCGCCATAGCGGGATTCATCGGGATCTAAGTCGCTATAACGCCCTCCCGTCCCCGAAGGCATTCGGGGTCGGGAATGGCTAACAGCGACTAAGAGGAGTAACTTATATGAAAGTGCTTACCGAAGTAGTATTCTCAATCAAACCGCTCTCAGAGGTCCCGCCGGAGATAGCTAAGCGGTGGCTGGACGATACCAGCGCCAGCGCCGAGGTGATGAACAACCGGCGCAAGGCCAAGATAAAAAACCGCGGCGATTACGAGAATCTCATCTCCGAGATATCCAGCCAGAAGTACCGTTCCTATGTCGACCCTAATTTTATCAGCCGGACCGGGCTTAACAAAAGCGAGATAACGGCCAAGCATTACAAGAATTGCTCGGACGGTTACGACAAATACAACAACAAGCTGGACTACGTCTACGAAACGGTGGACGGCGTGCCGGCCAAGCGTTACAAAGAGCGGGTAGCCCGGGCGGCGGCCAACTACGGCGCTGGCGTGGCCAAGAAACTTCTGTCATTCACCGGCACCAAGGCCAGAGGCCTGGGACCGGCGGCCATGGCGCCCAAGTGGCTGGACGGCGATAACAGCCTCAGGGCCGGCGACGCCTTCGAGATTATCAAGGGCTCGGCGGTAGTGGTGCCTAAGCCGGGACTGCGCTCGGCATTCCGGGCCGCATTGGAACCCAAGCTGATTTACTCCGGCGCGGCCATCATCCGGGGCGATTTCCAGGCCGACGTCGTCCTTCGCCATAACGACGAAATCAATATGCTTATGAACGCCATGGCCAATCCGGCCTTAAACCTGGTGCCGTTTGCCACCGGCGGCGATTCTCACGTGGACTATATGGTCAACGACGCCGGCGTGTTCTTGCTTCATATCAAGGTCACCCAGAAATAAGCCACGGATTAACACGGATGAAGAAAGATGTTATGAAACGAAAGAAAACTAGAAAAACTAAAAGTGCTTCTAAATTAACATTTGATGATGCGATGTCGGCAGCCGAATTCCTGGTTAAAAGAGAACACTACCCGGATAAACCATGCAAGGAATGCAAGAAAACACTACAGTTGCTTAAGAAAGTTAAGAAACAACTGGATGATTCCGCGATAGGTAATAACCTGGTGTGGCACGCATTTAATGGTGTTCGGGCTTTATATATACCGCCTAAATAATATCTAAACTCGCGCCGTGGGCGGGACAAACCCAGAATAGTATAACCGGCTGTGCGCCCAGAGTTCTTTGAATTATATCAGTGCTTTTCAGTGTCTTCAGTGGTTAAAGACGAAAGCTATGAAAGAGAATAACGGAGAACATCCGCTGGGGGATGCCGGGCAAATACTATTAGGTCTTGTATTTATGGCGCTCTGGTCGGTGGATTCGTTTGTTCTGAAGCTATCAATCTTCCTTTCCGGTAGTGTCCCGGTTTATATCCGAATCATCATCGCCCTCATTTTAGCAATGACGGCCATAGTCTTATTCCTGAAAGGGCATATTGTAGTCAGGGATAAGGTCAGGCCGGTAACCGTAATCAGCACCGGCATATTCAAATACGTCCGGCATCCGTTATACCTGGCTAGTTTGCTGTTTTTCCTGAGGTTGGTTGCTTTCTCGTTATCCATCCTGTCTTTGGGGTTATGGATAGTGATTTTTCTGTTCTACAATTATATCGCCGGTTATGAGGAGCAGGTAATGGCCGACAAGTTCGGCGCCGCATACCAAGACTACAAGAAACGGACCGGCAAATGGCTGCCTAAGCTGACCTCGTAATAGTTTGCAAAACCGCTGGGAATATTGATTTTAATCTTACCACGAAGGCACGGAATAGGGCGGGATGTAGAATGCGGGGTTATCTCAGTTCGTCTCGGCTAATGCCGGCCTGTTTTAAGATAGACATCAGCGTGCCGACCGGAATATCTTTTCTGTGGAAAGGCACAACAACTCTTTTGCGGCTTTCGGGTTGAAGATAAACCATATGACTTCCGGAAGTGTGGTCTAAAACAAAACCATGCTGAACCAGGATTCTAATGACTTTATGAGGCGTCAGCTAAGGGAGTTTAGACATATTGAATGTTCAGTGTTCCTTCCAGGACCTCTGAATCGTCTAATATCGGCTCGTGGTGCTTTTTCATACTGTGCAGATAAGCGGCTATGGCGTCTTTGGCCATTTTCTTAGCTTCAGCCATTGTTTTACCGTAAGTGACGCATCCCGGCAGGGTAGGCACAATTACCGTGTAACCGCCCTCGGGTTCGGGCCTTAACAAAATCCGGTATGATAATTCTTTCATATTGTAGTCTCCTAATTACGTTATTATTAATACCAGATATGGAGTGAATGCCAAGCAAAATTCGCGTCCGGATAGAAATTAAGGTTCGCCGGTGATAGTCGCGTATTTTATGGATTTAATCTGTGTACTTCGAAAATACTCAGGATAAATAATCCGTGGCCAGGTTTGGCTTGACATATCCATACGCGTTTGGTATTCAATACTTTTATAGCATTTATCATAAGTAATAAAAGATGGTAAGCCGCTTACTTCCGAGTCCCAAAAGCAGTTGATTGTTTGCCGTAAGGAATGTTAATTATGAAAAAGCATAATGATGGCCAACCCGAATTTGATTTTAAGGCGGTGTTCGACCCCAAGGATTACCTTTATTTCTACGGAGGCTTGACCGAGGAGAAAAGTCGGGGCGAGGTGGAATTCCTGACCAAAGAACTGGCTCTAACACGCCCGATGCGGATACTGGACCTGGCTTGCGGCCATGGTAGGCATTCCAATCTGCTGGCTGAGCAGGGGCATGAGGTTACCGGGGTAGATATCACGCCGGGATTCCTGGCCCTGGCCCGGAAAGAGGCCCGGCGCAAAGGCGTAGAGGTGAATTATCTCCGCGGTGATATGCGCAAGATTGCCTTCCGCAACGAGTTTGACCGGGTGTTGGTACTCTTTACGGCATTCGGTTATTTTGACGATGAAACTAATTTTAAGGTGCTCCGTAACATCGCCCGCGCCCTTAAGCCGGGCGGGAGGTTCGTTTTTGATACGATTAACCGTGATTGTTTGTTGAAGAATTTCCGGTCCTGTAACGTGGAGCAGAAGGGTGATGATTTGATGATTGGCCGGGTTTCCTTTGATAGCATTACCGGCCGGCTTTACAACAAACGGATTATTATCAGAGACGGCAAGCGCAAGGATGCGCCGTTTTTTGTCCGGCTCTATACCGTGCCGGAAATAAAGGAATTACTGGCTAAGGTTGGGTTGAAACTGGATAAGTTATACGGCAACTGGCAGAGTGCTCCGCTCACAATGGATACGTTCAGAATGATAGTTATTGCCCGGAAGAAGTAACGGATAGGTTTATATGAAGTTGGTGATTCCAGACGTTAGATACAAGGATTCCTTTTTGGAAGCCATGGCCGAGCCTCAGGCCAATGACAGAATTTGATAGTCAATGTTTTAATAGCATTTATCATAAGTAATAAAAGGAGTTATTTATGGCCAAGAAGATATTTTTGATAGTCGCAAATCTGGCGCTTATTGTTCTGATAATCATAATTTTCTCAATGAAGAAAACCATTGAATCAACCAGGGCCGAGCTTAAGGATAGTACACGCAAGTATGAGTCCATTACAGTAGAAAATAAGCAACTTTTGATCAAGGCGGCTTCGTTGGAGCAGAAGGTGGCGCAATTACAAGTTTTCGAATTGGAATCGGCGCGGCATAAAGCAGGCGATACGGGAGGTTCTGCGCCGGCGACATCAGGAACCGGGGCTGTCCAGGTATCGCAAGCTTCATCCGGTGGAGTACAGCCGGCAGACTCGCGCCTGGCCCAGGCACGGCAATTAGGCAAGATACTGGCTCTGGTAGACCCCGAGGCGATGGAGAATGGCTCGCCCAGCCCTGAAACCTTGAGGCAATTTGCCGAATTACTGAAGATTATGGCTGATTTGGGGATGTCTTTTCCTGATCGCCGTGGGCAGCAGGATAATTTTTTATCCAAGCTGGAAGGAAGACAAATACTGGCTAATATAGTAATCGGGGCGTTTGAGGAGCTGAAAAAACCCTTAAGCGGGATACAAATCAGCCAGTATGAGAAGGCTCTGGAAAAGTTATCCGCATTGTCCGGTTCGGAGCAGGCCACGGCCACCGAGGGGCTGATCGCCCGCATTCAGAACTCAGAAGCCATAGAATCCGTCAGCAAGGAAATCAAGAGCGTGTTTACCGAGGAGCAGCAGAAACTTCTTGACAAGGAAACCTTAAGAGAGCCGTTTGGCATAATACCGGAAACGGATACTTATGTTTATTCGCATATTGAGGACGTTAAGGATGCAGGCAAGGTCAGTGATGAAATCCTGGAGAAATGGTATGACTCGTTATCTTCTCCTGCAGAAGCGGATAAGGATGTTCTTAAGCCTCTGTCAGAGCAGTATGTGCGGGATTATATTGTCCTGCGCAATTCACTGGAAGGGCGCTATGGCAAAAACGTTATGGATGCGTATCTGAGCAGGAATAAGACTTCAGCAGCGCCATCAACAGCGCCGTCCGAAGGAGGGAATGAGAATAACCCCGGATTATTGAAGAATTACCGGGAAAGTCCGGAATATACCAATGCGGTTAAGGCGATGAATATAGAATTTCTGCAACTGATTAACCGGTATGATAAGGAAATCTCCAGCCGGATAGGCAGTGACCGGGCATCTTCGCTGATGAAAAGAGAGGGGCAGATAACCCATTTTCCGAATGTTAATTAACCGGAGGGCACATAAGTAAGCAGATTGAGCTGATTAAACTGATTTAATTAATTCCGTTTTAACCACGAGTAAACACTGATGTTATTTACAGGGACTGAACGAGACTCTTAAAAGACAGTAAATATTTGTTATATATTTTATCAAGTCTTGTAAAAGTCTCTTAAAAGTCCTTATTGCTATGGTGGATTGAGCGGTGGGGCGCTTACTCACACCGGGCGCAGGATATATACTCAAGGTCCCGGTTAGATACAAACGAATAAATCGGCACCGGATACTTGATGCTGAAGTTGCCGAGTTGGCTGAGTTCGGTCCTGTCGGTGGTATTCAGCAGAACCACAATCCCTTTTATCTTGCACTTCGAGGTGGAAGACAGGGTATTGACGATGTCGGTGATAGTGATAGCCTCGCGGAGCAAGTCGTGGACTATCAGGACCTCGTCCTTGTCGGTCAGCTTGCCGAACATCTTGGGCCCGACCTTTGACGTGTCCGGATTCTCGGACCAGATTATCATATCTTTCTTGAGCAGGTCGCACACCTGGCTGATTATCGGGATGGAGCCGAACGAGTAATTGATGGTGACGGTGTCGGTGGCCAGTATCTTGGAGATGGTAAAGAGGCCGTCCACCTCGGTGGCAATGAATTCTTTCACCTTGGCGATGACTTTAGACTTGATGATGAGGTCCTGCCAGAGGGCATCGAAGTTGTAATACTCGGTTTTGGGGTCGTAGAAACCGGCGATTTCCTTTTCAATCCCGGTCACCTTCCGTGCGAACTTCAGGGCCAGTTTTCCGTATATCTCACTCATGGGTGTAGTCTAGTAAAATTACGGATAATGTCAATAATATTTTTACTTACCGGGGCGACCAGCAGGGTTTATGGCCGCCGCTTTCGTCGGAAATCTTGTATTCCTGCCCGGAGCCGTCGGACCGGGCGATGTAGAATTCCTGATCGCGTTTGAAGCAGACCCACTGTCCGTCCGGCGACCAGGACGGGAAATCCTCCTGCTCCTTGGTCTTGGTGATCCGGACCAGGTCGGTGCCGTCCGGGTTGATGGCGCAGACATCGTCGCTGAAATGGCCGTCCTTGGACACGATGAACAACATCCGGTCGCCGTAGGGCGCCCAGCAAATCTGCTTGCGCTGAACCTTGTCCTGGTAAACGGTCTTTTGGCCGGAACCGTCGCGGTTGACAAGGCAGAGCGACAGCGGTTCGCCGAAATCCGACTGGCCGATAAAGGCGAGGGTCTTACCGTCCGGCGACCAGGCCGGTAAGGCGTCCCAGTTGCCCGAGGTTAGCTTGCGGGTCTGGCCGGTGGCCACCTCGACCGTGAAGATATTCCATTTATTCTCCTTTAGGGCCGAATAGGCTATTTCCGTGCCGTCCGGCGACCAGCTCAGTTCCGAATTGGATGCCTCGGCGTTTTCGGTAATCTGTCTCAGTCCCGTGCCGTTGGCGTTGACCACGCATATCTCGGTTTTGCCGAAGTTGACGGTGACAGAACCGTCCGGGCTGGTGTCGCGCTTGGTAGGCGTATTTTTGAAGGCAATCTTGGAACCGTCGGCCGACCAGATCGGGTCGCTGTTACGGCCTTCTTTGTCGGTGACCATTACCTGGTTGGAACCGTCGGCGTTGACCACGTGTATTTTCTCGTCCGAACCCATCTTGCTGCCATCAAAAGCGATCTGGCGTCCGTCCGGCGACCAGGCGAATGATTCCTTAAACCCGCCGGTCTTGCTGACCGCCTTGGGCTTGGTGCCGTCGGCGTTGATGACGTGGATTTCATACTCGCCGGTGCGGTTATCGATAAAGGCTATTTTACCGGGTACGCCCTGGAGCGCCGGGTCGCGCCTTTTAGGTTCTTTGACGTCGCCGGCCTTCCAGCTTTCTTCTACCACCTGCCACTGTCCGCCTTCAAGCTTCATGGTAATGGTAGCGAATGACGCGCCGACAAAGGTAGTGCCTTTGGCGTAGATGATGGCGGTGGTGCTGTCTTCATCCTCGACATCTGTGATGGTGACGCTGGCGGGCATAAAGCCTTTTATCATGGCCAGCTTCTCCTTGGGACTGTCCTCGAGTTCTTTCCACTTATCTGGCTGAACGTATTTTTTTAGTTCGGTGACATTGCCGTCCATAATCGCCTTGCGGTAGTTCTCGTAGGCCAGCACGGCGGCGTGCTTGGAGTAATCCTGGACCGGTTTTTCGGCCGACTGCTTGACAGGCTGGGCCGGTTTGTCCTTGTCCGGCGGCTTGTTCCTGCTGGCCGGCTGTATTTCCGGGCTGGACGGAGACGGCCGGACCGGCGAGGGCGGGGCAGCCTGGCCTTCCCATGATTCAAAATCGACCTTCCATTCATTTTTTTCGCAGTACATGGTTATGGTGCCGGAGATATTGCCGTTCTTGACCAGCAGGACGGCTTTCCGGCCGCTGGTGGATTGGCCGATATGTTCCACTTCGGCCGGGCGGGACTGCCGGAGCGCGGCCAGCTTTTTGTCCGCGTCCTTTTCCCACTCGGTCAGCCTGGAACTGCGGATGAGCTTCTTGACGGACTCGAGGTCGTTAGACTGAATGGCCTTGAGATAGCTGTTATACGCGGCCTCCGGGGAGGCGGCGTCTGCGGCAATCACGAACAACCGGGGCAGGGCCAGTATGGCGGTTATGAGAATGAGAGTCAGACTAATCCGGAGCAGCTTCATAAAGCCTCCTTTTTGGCGGGGTGAATATCATTAAGAAACGAACGAATATATCGGCACCGGGTAACCGACATTAAAACTGCCTATCTGTGACAGCTCGGTTGCATCGGTGGTGTTAATCAGGATGACGATGCCTTTGATTTTGCACCGGCGGGCGGCGATGGTGTTGACCACATCTTTTATGGTAATGGCTCCGCGCAACAGGTCGTGGACGATGAGGACCCGGTCATTTTTATTGAGTTTGCCGAAGACCCGGTGCGGGTCGACGTCGGCGTTATCGCTTTCGCTCCAGATGAGCAGGTCTTTGCCGAGCCGTTCGGCCACCGAGCTGATAACCGGCACCGTGCCGAATGAGAAATTAACCGTGACCGTATCGGTGGCGACTATTTTATTGATGCCATTCAGTCCGCGGACGTTCCGGGACAGGTATTTGGCAAGCTGGGCGACGGTCCGGGATTTTATGCGGTTGTCCTGCCAGAGCGCGTCGAAGTTATAGTATTCTGTTTTGGGTGCGTAGAAAGAGCCGATAGGGCGTCCGAGGATTTTCTGAGCGAACTTGACAGCCAGTTTTTTATAGCTCAAACTCATAAGGGCACTATAACCGTGGATAAATATTTGTCAACAATTATTTGACCTCGGCCTTTTTCAGGGCGGACTTGGCCCGGTCCTTTTCCTCGTCCGGGCTGTTATCGCAGGCGAACCTGATATCGGCAACGCAGGATTTGTCGAGCTTGTCCCGGGCGCCCAGCTCAATCAGCGCGATAGCCGCCCAGCCGCGCTCGAAGGATGACTGATGCTGGTGGTCGTTGGCAATAACTAAAATGGCAGGGATGGCTTCCGTATCACCCAGCAGGGCCAGTGCTTTGACTACGGACGACTGGAATGATTTGAAATAGACGCGGCTGAAAGTAATCCGGACCGAATCGGAAAAGCACCAGCCGCCCTTGAGGAAATCCCTGAGCTTGGGCGCGGCCTCGAGCGCTCCGATTTTACCCAGGGCCCAGGCGGCCTCGGAGTTGACGTCCAGGCTTTTGTCCTTGAGCAGTTCAATCAGCTTGCCGATGGCTTCCTTGGCGTTGAGTTTGCCCAATGAGCGGGCGGCCTCGGCCACCAGAAAGCGGTCCTGGTAGTTGAGGAGGTCCATGAGCACGGGTATGGCTTCCTTGGCGCCCAGGTCGCCCAGAGAAGCGGCCGCGCCCTGGCGGGCGTTGCGCGTGCCGAACTGGAGCAGTTTCAATAATTCCGGGATAGCCTCCTTGGCGCCGAGCCGGCCCAGGGCCCGGGCCGGGGTAAAGCGGACCTCGTCGTCCTCTTCGCTGATGCGCTTGATTATTTCAGGAATGGCTTCCTTGGCGTTAAGTTTGGACAGGGCGTAGGCGGCGGCGTGGCTGATGACCGGTTCGGTGTCCTTAAGCGCCTTGATAAGTTCCGGCACGGTTTCCTTGGCGCCGATGTTGGCCAGGGCGTATATGGCCGACTGGCGGACGAAGGTATGCGAATTTTTAGAGAAGCGGGTGATATCCGGAATAGCTTCCTTGGCGCACATAAAACCCAGGGTCGAGATGGCCAGGCAGCGGACGTTGATGTCCTCGTGCTTGGTCAGTTTGAGCAGTTCCGGTATTTTATCGCGGGCGTTAACCTGAGCCAGGGCCGAGCTGGCCGAGAACGAGGTGGTCGCGGTTTTGTCGGCCAGCAGATTGATGAGCTGAGGCGCGGCTTCCTTGGCACCCAGGTTGCCCAAAGCATCGATGGCCGATTCGCGCACATCGCGGTCCCAATCGTTGAGGAGCTCGATGATTTTGGGGATGGCTTCGCGGTGGCCGACGGAGCCGAGGTTCGAGGTTGCCTGTGAACGCGCTTTCGAGTCCTTACTGGCCAACATCTCCATGCGTTTCTTGGTGAATGAATCAGGCGATGGGTCTTTATCGGCCGGGTGGGCCAGACCGGATAATATCAGGCATCCGGTAACGGTTATGGCGCGAAACAGTTTCATTCCATTAACTCCGGATAGATGTTTGCAAACGGCGGCTGTTTTGTCAAGCTAAATAATCCGCTATGCTTTTTGGTTGACAAAGAGTATGGTTATGGCAAGATGTCGGCCAAATGAAATTCTACCTGATTGATGGGAGCTCTTATATCTACCGGGCGTTCTACGCCATCCGGAGCCTTTCCAATTCCAAGGGCATGCCGACCAACGCCATCTACGGGTTCGTAACCATGCTGCTTAAAATAGTGCGCGACGTCAAGCCGGATTACCTGGCTATTGCCTTTGACGCCAAAGGGCCGACCTTCCGGGAGGATATGTACAAGGAATACAAGGCCAACCGCCCGGATATGCCGGATGAGCTCAAGCCGCAGATACCATACATAAAGAAACTGACCGAGGCGTTCAACATCCCGATGCTGGAAAAACAGGGGTATGAAGCGGATGACGTCATCGGGACATTGGTCAAGTTTGCCAATGAACACAAACTGGAAACGATAATAGTCACCGGTGATAAGGACCTGATGCAGCTGGTTTCGGATAAGGTGATGCTCTGGGATACCATGAAGGACAAGAAGACCGGCGTGGCCGAGGTCAAGGAGCGGTTCGGCGTAGGTCCGGCCGGCGTGCCGGATGTCTTCGGGCTGATGGGCGACACTTCAGATAATATCCCGGGCGTGCCCGGCATCGGCGAGAAGACGGCGGTCGACCTGATAAAGGAATTCGGTTCGTTGGAGGAAATATTAAAATCTCCGGACAAGGTCAAGAAGGAAAAGCTCAGGGATAACCTGACCAGGTTTGCCGACCAGGCCCGGCTAAGTAAGGAACTGGCCACGATTAAGATTGATGTGCCGATAAAAGTCGGGATTGAGGAGCTGAAGTTCAAGCCTTATGATTTGGATAAGCTCAGGGAATTATTCACCGAACTGGAGTTTTCCAAGTTCCTCAAGGACTTGACGCCGGTCAAGTCGCTTTCCTACGACGATTACCACCTGATAAACAATGACAAGGACTTCGCCCGGCTGATAGATCGGGTAAAGAAATCACGTGAGTTTGCCGTTGACGTAGAAACCACGTCTTTAGACACTTTGCTGGCTGAGCTGGTCGGGATTTCCATATCGCTCAAGGAGCACGAGGCTTATTATATTCCTTTGCGGCACGAAACCAAAGAGAATCAGCTGCCGGTGAAAGAGGTTATTGCCGCGCTAAAGCCGATACTGGAAGACAACAAACATCTCAAAATCGGGCAGAATATCAAGTATGATATGCTGGTGTTCCGGCAGGAGGGCGTGAATATCGCGGAACCAATTTCTGACACGATGGTGGCTTCGTACCTGCTCAATCCTAATAAGCACAATCATAACCTGGAAGAGATTTCACGCGAACACCTGGGGCATCAGATGATTACATACAAGGATGTGGTCGGCACCGGGCAGAAGGAGATCACCTTCGATAAGGTCGAGGTCGAGAAGGCCAAGGTCTATTCGGCCGAGGACGCTGACGTGACATTCCTGTCCCACCAGAAACTGATGCCCTTGCTGAAAGAGGAAAAGCTGGACAAGCTCTACTCGGAAATGGAGCTGCCGCTGATATATGTTCTGGCCGACCTAGAGCGGAACGGCGTCAAGATAGACACTGTTTTCCTGAAAGAGTTGTCCGAGGAATTCGAGAAGCGCTTGGACAAGATAAAACTAAAGGCGTATGAATTGGCTGGCGAGGAGTTTAATCTAGACTCACCCAAGCAACTCCAGGTTATTCTTTACGAGAAGCTCGGTCTTTCCAAAGGCAAGAAGATTAAGACCGGTTTTTCCACGGACAGCGACGCTTTGGCTAAGCTGGCCAACGAGCACGATCTGCCGGAGAAGTTATTGCAATACCGAACCCTAGCCAAGCTGAAGAATACTTATATAGATGCATTGCCGGAATTAGTCAATGCTAAAACCAAGAGACTGCATACATCGTTTAACCAGACCGTGACCGCCACCGGGCGGTTGTCATCATCCGATCCGAACCTGCAGAATATACCGGTCAGGACAGAAGAGGGGCGCAAAATCAGGCAGGCGTTCATCCCCGAAAAAGGGTGTGTATTGGTCAGTGCTGACTACTCGCAGATTGAATTAAGACTGTTGGCCCATTTCTCAAAGGATAAGGTGCTGATTGATGCCTTTGAGCATAACCAGGATATTCACTCCCGGACGGCTTGTGAGATATTCAACCAAACCGAGGATATGGTCAGCGAGGACATGCGGAGGTTGGCCAAGACGATTAATTTCGGTATTATTTACGGGATGTCGGCGCACGGGTTGGCCATGCAGTTGGGTATGAGCCATTCGTTGGCCCAGTCTTATATCGACCATTATTTCCAAAAATATCCCAAGGTAAAGGATTATTTTGAAGCGGCTTTGGCTCAGGCCAGGAAAGACGGATACGTAACGACTTTAATGGGGCGAAAGAGGCCTTTGCTGGAGATTAACAGCGCTAATGCAACAGTGCGCGGATTTGCCGAAAGGGCGGCCATTAATGCTCCTTTGCAAGGCACGGCGGCTGATATTATGAAACTGGCTATGATAAAGGTTTATAACCGACTTAGAGAAGGTAAATTCAACGCTCAAATGACCATTCAGGTGCATGATGAACTGGTGTTTGAGGTTGCGTCAGACGAGTTAATGGACTTTGTCAAGGTAGTACGGCAGGATATGGAGAATGTCATCGAGCTGGATGTGCCGCTTAAGGTGGATATCTCCAAAGGACCGAATTGGGCGGATATGACCCTGATTAAGGAATAACATCATTTCTGGAATAAAATAGCCTCCAAAACAGCATAAAATAAGTATTTTTATTGTTACAAAAATGTAACAATCACAGGTGTAAATTACGACAAGGTAACGCTAAAAACAAGCTCAGATTTTAGTGGTTAGGTAACAATGCATTACTTCGTGCTAATACCATTAAAACTCAATAATTACAGGGTTTATAGGGGTATTATCGATTAATCAGGCAAACCTATTTATCTTATCTTTGGCACGCTATTTGCTCTTAATTTATAGTGTATTTAACTTGACAAAATTGAGGTGAAAACTAAGGTAAATATATGCCTGACAATAGGAACGGATACCTCAAAATAGTCCTTATTTTGCTGTTTGCCGCTGGCATACTCAGCTATGGCGGTTTTTGCCAGGATGAGGCGAATAAAGTAATTACAGGCAGCAGTATCATCCCGCAGAATCCTTCAAACCTTGTGGCAACGGTTATATCTGATTCGGAGATTGATTTGGCATGGTCTGATAACTCGCCTAATGAAGGTGGATTCATAATAGAGCGAAAAACTTCGCAGACAGCTACTTTTCAGGTTCTGGCTACAGTTACGTCAAATGTCACGACCTATGCTGACACAAATGTTGCTGAATTAACCAATTATTTTTACCGGGTAACGGCATTTAACGCGGTCGGGCAAAGCGACCCGTCAAACGAAGTAGCCTTGGTCGCGCCCTGGACCATCGTCACTATTGACAGCCAGGATAACACCGGTAATTATCCGTCAATGGGGATGGATAACAATAATAAGCTGCATATCGCTTATTATGATGCTACTAAGTCAGATTTAAAGTATGCGACTAATATTTCCGGGACATGGGCAACTGAAATAATAGACGGTCTTAATAGTAATACGGGTGATTTCCCGTCATTAGCCATTGATAATTCCGGCAAGGTTCATATCAGTTATTTTGACCAGGCAAGCTCTTATCTGAAATATGCAACTAATATTTCAGGGTTATGGCAAACCAGTACGGTCGATTACGGCAGCTCAGCGGGTTTTTATACTTCTATCGCGGTTGATTCCAACGGCAAGGCGCATATAAGTTATTTTGATAGCGTGGCCAGCGCGGTAAAATACGCAACCAATGCAACCGGCTCATGGGCTATTACCACCGTTGATTCGGCCGGATATACCGGTCTGTATACTTCGATTACTCTGGACCGAAACAATAAAGTGCACATAAGCTATTATGATCAAACCAACGGCGACCTGAAGTATGCCAGCAACTATTCCGGTTCGTGGGTGATGTCAACAATAGACAGTGCCGGCGATGTGGGTTACTTTACCGATATTGCGCATGATGCTCTGAATAAGATTCATATTGTTTATTATGACCGTTCAAATGGGGACTTGAAGTATGCCACGAACAAGTCCGGGGTTTGGGTGACGTCGAGCCTGGACATGGCTGGGGATGTCGGGAAATATCCTTCGATTACTCTTGATGGAAATAATACTATCAATGTTTGCTATCAGGACGTGACTAATCTGAAACTTAAATACCTCAGGGAAAATGGCGGTGCCTATCAGATCGTAACTGTTGATGATAACGGCGAGAACAACTCCATAGTTATCGGTCCGACCGGAGTTCATATTGCTTATTTTGACGGCAGGAACCGGGACTTGAAATATGCATCAAATTCCAATGTGCTATGGCAGGTGATGTATCCGCCGTCTGAACTGACGGCAACAGGGATTTCCCCGACTCAGATAGACTTGGTTTGGAAAGATAATTCCAATAATGAAAACGGGTTCAGTATCGAAAGGCGACGTGCGGATGAAAGCTCATTCATTGAAATAGCCACAGTAATTACAGATACGACTTCGTTTTCGGATATCGGCCTGAATCCGGCAACTTTCTATTATTATAGAGTAAAAGGATTTGATGGGCCCAGTCAGACGATATATTCGAATGAGGTAAGTACCAGAACCAAGTACAACAGTCCGGGTACACCGGTACTGGTTTCGCCGGGCGATGGGGCAGAAGCCATCGCGATTAACCCTGTGTTTACGTGGGTGGCCACGACTGATACCTTATTCTACAAACTTCAGGTGGGCATAACACCGGTTTTATCCATAACTGTTTTGGATCAGAGTAATCTTACGCGTACGTCATATGCATATACCCAAACACTTAACCGGTTTACTACTTATTACTGGTGGGTCAAATCGATAAACCTGGATAGCGAAAGCAGTTGGTCAACAGTCTATAGCTTTACTACGATATTGAGCGTGCCGACTCTTTCCAACCCCGGAAATAATGCCACGTTGGTATCTGTCAATCCGTCACTTAACTGGAATTTGATTAATGGGGCTGATTCATACGATATCCAGTTGGCTAATGATTCGTTATTCTCGTCACCAACCGTATTCACTTCGACTTCGGCATCATATGCGCCGTTAAATTTAAACCTAGAAACTCTTTATTATTGGCGCGTACGGGCGGCAAGAAATAACCAATCCGGAGAATGGTCAACGCCATACGGTTTTACGACGATTATGGCTGCACCATCCGTACCGGCTCTTGTTTCGCCGGTTGATAACGCGGTGGCCATACCTCCGGCCGGCGCATTGTTTACGTGGAATGCCGTGACAGCAGCTGTAACTTATAATTTACAAGTGGCTTCGGATTTCGGATTTAGCAGTCTTGTCATAAATCAGAGCGGTATTTCAACGACCAGTACACTGATATCCACTCTTCAGGGGGCGTCGACATACTACTGGCGGGTGGCAGCGGTCAATCCGGGCGGCACCAGCGCTTGGTCAACCAGTCGGTTATTTTCGACGATGATTACGACGCCAAGCTTATTGTTACCGACAAACAATGCCGAAACGGTTTCATTGATGCCGACTTTGTCGTGGTCAAGCTCAAGCTACGCGACCGCATACAATGTTCAAGTGGCAGGCGATAGTAATTTTTCGGCTTTGATTGTTGACCTGGTCGGACTTGTCAGTACCATATATCAAACCAGCCAGCTGGCATATAATACCTCTTATTATTGGAGGGTTCAAGCCGGACGGACGGGAGAGACGACAGGCTGGTCGGCTCCGTATAAATTTACGACCTTGCTTGCTAAACCAAATCCGGTTACCCCGACTCATAGTTCTTCAATGATTCAGGTTAATCCGACTTTTAGTTGGACGTCTGTAGCGGGCGCGGCAAGCTACACCTTGCAAGTCTCAAACGCAATAGATTTTTTAAGCACGATAGTTAATCAAGGTTCCATAACCAGTATATCGTATCAGGCATCAGGATTGAATTATTACAATAGTTATTACTGGCGGGTTAAAGCCGTTGGGGTGAATAATAGCAGTGACTGGTCATCGATATCGCAATTTAGCACCACGCTAACTTCCCCCGGATTGATTTCGCCGACCAATAACGCCACCTGTATGCCTACCACAATGAACATAACCTGGGGAATTGTAAACGGAGCTTCATCATACACGATTTATTTTTCCGCCAACCAGGATTTTAGCACCTACTCAATATATACATCAACCGGAACATCTTGTCTGGTTGGAGGATTGAATACTTCGACAGTTTATTATTGGAAGGTTAGGGCAGATAATAATGATGGTTCGAGTGGATGGTCAGAAGTACGGCACTTTACGACTCAGCCACCATTACCGGCGCAAACGACATTAGTATCGCCTGTTGATGAGGCAACTCGAATATCTACTGATCCGGTTATGAAATGGAATGCCTCGGAATTTTCATTGACATATTCAATGCAGGTGTCCACGGATTCACAATTTAATAATTTAGTATTGAATACGGACAACCTGGTCGGAACCACCAAAGCAATAAGTGGTCTTAACACCAATACTGTTTATTATTGGCGACTAAGGGGTGTAGGCAGTGAAGGTATCGGCTCGTGGTCAGACACCTGGTCTTTTACGACTATCCCGGCAACTCCCGCTCAGCCGGTATTGTTGACTCCGGTTACCGGGATTACCGGCATAGCATTGCCGGTAACATTTACCTGGCAGGTCTCAAGCAACGCTTCCAGCTATCATCTGAAGGTTTCTGACAGTATGCTTTTTACCAATCTTTTGATAGACCGGCCCGGGATAACGGAAACTATGTATGCGCCGCCGGATGGAATTCTCAACTGGGGTGGTATTTATTACTGGCAGCTTCAGGCAGCGGGTAATACCGGAGAATTGAGCGACTGGTCAACTGTCGGTAGTTTCAGGGTTATCGGAGTTCCTTTATTGAATTCCCCTGTGAGCGGAACGCTTATTTCAGACGGTAGTGTTTTGCTTACCTGGACACCGGCTAACGATAATTCTTTGTTCCGAGTGCAGTTGAGCAAGGATCCCGGTTTTTCGACTATATTCAGCGACCAAACCAATATGGCCGGCACTTCTTATACGGCCAGCAACTTGGTCAGGTTTAATACCTATTACTGGAGGATCTGTGGCATAAATGTCAATGGAATTTCTGCCTGGTCTTCACCCTGGAGTATTACCAAGACACTTACAAATTCCGGCAATAACACCTGGGCGTATTATAGGCCCATAACCCTGACTAATTCAACAAGCACTCTAACTAATTACGCCGTAGCCATCAACCCATTTACTGATTCTAATTTTATTAATAACACCGGATTGGTCGGGAGTTGGCATTTTAGTGAGGAGTCAGGTAATTCTACAGCAGACATGTCCGGCTATAATAATATTGGAACGTTAGTTAGCGGCATAGACAGGGTTGCTGGCATATCCGGAAATGCTCTTCAATTTAACGGGGCCAGCAGTTATTTGATTGCTGGTTCGTCGTCAACCCTGGCGCCGTCTCAATTCACTCTCGAAAGCTGGTTTAATATGGCGGCAACGCCGGCGCCGTCTTCTTATATTATGTTTAGGCCCAACTGTTATTTTCTTGAGTTGTATCCGGGGACTTATGCCTTATGGTTGTATAATGGAACTTCTTACCAGGGTATAAATACCGGAAGTTTTGCGCCGGCATTGGATACTTGGGTACATTTTGTCGCTACTTATGATGGAGCGACGGCAAAATTATATGTGAATGGCGTGGAGAAAGGCTCCGGGGTTTTAAGTTACACCCCATCGGCCACGCAACAATTAAGGTTCGGGGCATCAAATGTTCCGAGTAACTTTTTTAATGGCAACTTGGACGAGGTCCGTATTTACAACCGGGCTCTATTCCTGTCCGAAATTCAGTCCCGCTACAACGCTGGTTCCCCCAAGATTAGGCTGGACTACGCCGATGTTCGGTTTACCGATGCATCCGGGCTTGATTCCTTGCCGTACTGGCAGGAGTTAGATACAAGATTTTGGGTAAAAATCCCCTCATTACCTTCAGGCAACACCGGAATAAGGATGTATTACGGGAATAACCTGGCCGAGACTGAGAGTTCTTTAAATAACACCTTCGTTTGGAGCGATGATTTTAGCGGCAATACTCTTAATACGGATACTAAATGGGTCAAAAATGACAGCGGCGGATGGGTTTCGCAAAATGATAAACTGATATTTTCCGGCGGTTCTTCCACTTGGGGTAATCCTTCTATCTACAGCATGCAAACCTTTGGCCGAACTGATTCATTAATGCTGGAGTTCGATTACAAAGGAACATTCAGCGATTATAGCACGATGTTTGGTTGGAAAAATACGGGCACTGCGACTGATTATCCTAACTTAATATACGGATTTTATTCTAATGCTTCGGGGACTGATGATATTTTTGAAGAAGGAACTAACAGGGGCGATGTTGGCAAGAATTGGGTTTCAAATCAATATTACAAGATAAGAATGCCGGTCAAGACCGGAGGCGGTTGTAAATATCAAATGTCGGTTAATGGCGGGAACAGCTGGATAACCTGGTATGATTCCACGTATTCCTTAGAGGCTAATCTAAGGGTGGCAATTATTCATCATCATAACTCATTCGAAATAGATAATCTGCGTGTCCGTAAGTATGTTTCAAGCGAGCCGTCATCAACAACCGGTTCTCAGGAGTTCAATCTGTCTATCCCCGTGAATTTTATTGCCAATGTTGTTTCAACATCAAGAATTGACCTGTCCTGGCAAGATTTTATGGTTAATGAAGACGGTTTCAAGATAGAGCGTTCGCTGGACGGAGTCAATTACTCTGTCTTGGCGAATGTGAATGCCAATACGACTTCGTATTCCGATGCCGGATTGAATTCGGGTACGGCATACTATTATAGAATCAAAGCTTACAGGTTTACCGGTGGAGATGGTGCGGCTACCGTAGCTACTGCTTCGACAGTGATTCCTGTCGCACCATCAAACCTGATAACCACAACGGTCCGTTCGTCTGCCATAACAATGAATTGGGCGGATAACTCTAATAACGAGGCTGGATTTGAGGTTTGGCGTTCTGTAGACGGGGTCAACTACACCCTGCTTGCCACTCTTGCCCGCAATACTACTTCATACACCGATAGCGGGCTTTTGATGGCTGCTTCATATGCTTACCGTATCAGCGCCTATAATGGTATCGGCAGGAGTGATTACTCTAATTTAATAATCGAAACTATTTTAGTCGTTGAAGCGACGGGTGGGACAGTTACTTATTTGGGTGATTACGCCATTAATACTTTTACTTCGAGCGGGACGTTTGCAATTACAGCTGGTGTTAATGCTCAAGTGCTTATGGTCGGCGGTGGCGGAGCCGGTGGTGGTAGGCATGGGGGTGGCGGCGGTGGCGGTGGTGTTTTGCATATGCCCAGCATAACTATTTCCCCGGGAAGTTATCCTATAGTTGTCGGGGCCGGAGCACCCACTAATACCGGAGGTACCGGCGTTGCCGGTGCGAATGGAAGTGATAGCACAGCTTTTAATGAAATAGCAAAAGGCGGTGGAGGCGGAGGGTCATATAGTGGTATAAATGGCATAGCCGGCGGCAGTGGCGGTGGTGCCGGCCATAGCGCCACTAACGGCGGCGCTGCAACCCAGGGCAATCCTGCATCGCATTCTGGAACTGGCTACGGAAATCTTGGCCCTAATAATCCCAGCGCTGGAAATGAAGCTTGCGGCGGCGGTGGTGCCGGGGCTCCCGGACAAGCATCAGTCGGAGAGTCTTACGGTGGCGCCGGTGGCGCGGGTATTCCTATTGCAATTTTGGGGGACACCTACTATTGGGGTGGCGGCGGTGGCGGTGGCGGATGGGAACAAGTGGCCGGTAATGGTGGCATCGGCGGTGGTGGTGGCGGTGGCTTTGCGAATACTACATACACTGATGCGAACTATGGGTTGGGTGGAGGTTCTGCTATAAATAGCGGTCAAGCTGGTTATCATGGCGATCCTGGTCCTGGTGGTCATGGCGGCGCCGGTGGCGCAAACACGGGTGGCGGTGGCGGCGGTTCCGGCCAAAATAACTGGAATGCTTATACCGGTAATGGCGGCGCTGGCGGTTCCGGCATTGTGATAGTAAAATATCTGACCCATTATGATTTTAATATAACCACGAATTTGATTGCTCAGGTTAGTTCTGAAACTTCTGTAAAACTAACCTGGCAGGATAACTCGCCCTGGGAAACCGGATTCAAAATTGAGCGTTCCCTGGATGGTATCGATTGGGTTCAAATTAATACCGTATTGGCTAATACCACAGTTTATACCGACACAAGCGTATCAGCCACCACAAACTATTATTACCGGGTCAGGTCTTATACCCCGCTTGTGAACCATCCGTATTCTAATACTGAACCAACCCGGACTTCGCTGCCTGCTGCGCCGGCTAACCTTATAACCACAACGGTTTCGTCATCTTTTATTACTATTCAGTGGAATGATGTTAGTAATGAGAACAGCTTTGAAGTCTGGCGAACCACGGATGGCACGAACTATAATCTTGCTGCGACGCTTAACCGCAATGTTATTTCTTATACCGACAATTCGGTAGTAATGGCAACCACATATGCTTATAAGGTTCGGGCGTATAATGGGATCGGCTATAGTAATTATTCCAATGTTATTTGCGATACAACTTCTGTTGTAAAGGCAACTGGCGGAACCGTCACAAATTCGGGTAATTATAAAACCCATACCTTTACTTCAAGCGGGACCTTTATAGTTATATCAGGTAACGGTAATGTTGAAGCTCTGGTGGTTGGTGGGGGTGGCGCCGGAGGCGGCAATGGAAGTGGTAATAATATTGGAGGAGGAGGAGGCGGCGGCGGCGGTGTAGTTTATAATCCATCGTTCCCTGTTACAGTTCAGTCATATTCTGTAACTGTTGGTGCTGGAGGAATAGGCACTACTGGAAACCCGACAAACGGCGGGAACAGCGTATTTAGCTCTCTGACTGCAATCGGCGGCGGTTATGGAGGTGGCTGGAACGGCAGCGCCTACTATTCAGCCAATTCGGGAGGATCCGGAGGTGGCGGTATTTATTCGTTGAATGCTGGTGCTTCAGGAACAACTGGCCAAGGTAATAGCGGAGGTAATGGGGCAACACCAATCAATTATCCGGGTGGCGGCGGCGGTGGTGCCGGGGCGGTCGGCCAAACAGCTCCCAATAATAATGCGGGAGGCAATGGAGGCATTGGCTTTTTATGTAATATTACTGGTTCTCCAATTTATTACGCCGGAGGAGGTGGTGGTGGACTTGGAGCTAGTGGAAATTCCGGAGTTTTTGGTGTTGGCGGAAATGGTGGAGGGGGTAATGGATCTGCAAGTTCTGTTGGTACAAATGGTACTCCTAATACTGGTGGTGGCGGGGGAGGTGCTGGCAATAACATGGGATCGCCTTATTCCAACGCTAAAGGTGGAGATGGTGGCTCAGGCATAGTTATTATTCGTTATCTGGCTTCAAGCGGTATTGTTGCCACAGGCGGGACAATTATGGAGCCTAATACAAAAATCCATACTTTTATCTCAAGCGGAACGCTGAATGTAACTAGTGGCGGGAATGTGGAAGTTTTGGTGGTGGCCGGCGGTGGCGGTGGGGGGATGGATATGGGCGGTGGCGGTGGCGGCGGAGGGGTGATATATAACCCATCCTATACGATTACCGCGGGAGTAATGAATATAACTGTTGGGGCCGGAGGAACCGGGGCCCCGGCAGCTGGTACTAACGGACAGCCCAGCGCTCATCAATATACCATCCCGGCTCAGAATGGCGGAAACTCAATTTTTGGAACGCTGACTGCCATAGGTGGTGGATTCGGAGGAAGTTCGTATCAAGGATATACGCCGGGTATTGCCGGAGGCAATGGCGGTTCGGGAGGCGGCTCAAGCGGATACAACGATACCGCTGCAACGTTTTATGGAGGAACTGGCACTGCAGGGCAGGGTTATAGGGGAGGGAATTCTACAGCGACCTACTATTCTGGAGGTGGCGGTGGCGCGGGAGGTCAAGGTACGGATTCACCTGCTCAACCAGATGGCGGCCCCGGAGTATTAAATTCTATTTTAGGGACTGCTTATTACTGGGGTGGCGGTGGCGGCGGGGCTTCATACTCCCTTTCGAATGGTGGTAATGGTGGTATCGGGGGCGGCGGCGGTGGGGCTGTCGGGACCACTACTGGCGGCGCTGGACTGAATAACGGTTCTCCTGGTGGTGGAGGTAGTCCCAATACTACCACCAATACACCTGGGGGTAATGCGGGCGCCAATACCGGTGGTGGCGGAGGGGGTGGTTCGCACTATAATGCTAATAACAGGGGTGGTAACGGTGGTTCTGGCATCGTAATAGTAAAATATTTTGATAGTGGTGATAACGTTACTACTAATTTAGTGGCAAAAGTAAATACAGTTGCCGAAATCGTACTAACCTGGCAGGATAATTCACCCAGTGAGAATGGATTTAAGGTTGAGCGTTCGCCTGACGGTAGTGCTTGGGCTCAGATTACTGATTTACCGGCTAATACAACGGTTTACACTGATACAGGCGTGTTCGGCGGAAATACCTATTATTATCGTGTTTACTCATATAATTTCCTGCTGAATCATCCATATTGCCAGATTGTAACAAGCACTATACCGGCTATCGCACCGTCGGGATTAATAACAAACACTGTTGGACCATATAATATAGTGCTACAATGGGTTGATAATTCTAATAACGAAACCGGATTTAAGTTAGAGCGCTCACTGAATGGTACTGATTGGACCGAACTTACCGCTATCTTGGTAGCCAATACAACCTCTCATAATGACGAAACTGGGTTAAGCAGAGACACTCAGTACTATTACCGCATCAGAGCGTATAATGGATTAGGAAACAGTTCTTATTCAAACACACTTTTAACAAGGACGCTTAATTTTACGTTCATAGGCAATGGTAAGGACGGCACTATTACTCTTGGAGCCGGTAACTGGCATACCACCAATTACGGTAATAACGGCGGGCAGCCTGAAGGATACACATCTTATATTAACAGCTCGGTCAGCGGCGGGACCACAACCATACCTGTGGTAGCTACTGCTGGATTCAATGCCACAGATGAAGTGCTTATTCATTTTGGACATAGCACCAATTCTACGACTAGGGATAATTACGCTGGGATGTATTATTTCACCAAGGTATCGAGCAAAACATCTTCTACTATTGTGGTTCAGGATGGTATACCTTGGGCTGTAAACTCAGCGAACGACCGGGTTCAGGTAACCCGGGTGCCGAATTACACCAATGTCACGATTAATGGTGTGGTAATTGGCAATGGTTGGGACTGGTATCAATATGGTATTGTTTGTTTTAAAGCCACTGGAACGGTAACGTTTAGCGGCAGTGGCAGTATAAACTATTCAAAGCTAGGCTACCAAACAACGTGGCTTGCGCCCGGAAGTGATACTGCTACCAATGCAACCCCTGGAACAGGATATAATTTTGGTTTAGGTACGCCCGGAGGAGGTGGTGGTGGAACGCATGGACATTACGGTGGATATGGTGTTGGAGGAAGCTCGACTAGTAGTGCTAGCTCTCTTTGGAAAAGTCGGGCAGCATTATTAGGTACTAACGATATGGGTACTCGTTCATATTTAGGGTCTTCTGGCGGATGGGGTGCCCAGAATCATGGTGGTAGTCAAGGAGATTCTAATCAAAGAGGTGGTTATGGTGGTGGTATAGTTTGGATTGGAGCTTATACTATTAATTTTAGTAATTTAACAGGTTGTATTCAAGCTAATGGTGAGGGTGGTAGAGGTATTCCTGGTAGTGGGTGGTGGGATGGTGGTGGAGGTGGGTCAGGTGGATCAGTTATAATTAAAGCATATACTATTCAAAATATGGCTGTTAATTCTCTTTCCGCAACAGGTGGTGGTGGTGCTGCTGTGGATAGTGGTGGTAGTGCTAGACATGGTGAGGATGGACAAATAACTAGGGGCGGCAACGGAGGAACTTATAATGCTGGTGGATCTGGATCTACTTCAGGCTCGGGTGGCGGTGGCGGTGGTCATAGCGGTGCTGGTGAAGCAGGGCAAGCAACTTATGGGGGAAGGGGTGGAACTGGAAACTCGCCTGGTGGGGCTGGGGGCGGAGGGGCCGGCAGGATACGTATAGATTATCATACTGTAAATGGAACGGTTTTCAATGGCTTGGTTCCAATACCAACTCAGGCACCAACAGTTGGTTATGCGATAGACGCTAATTATTAATAATTATAATCAGGAAACGATGATGAAACACGATCGTATCTACATAAAACTGAGCGTGATGCTATTAATCGGCATAGCCATGCTTAGTTACGGCGGCTTCTGCCAGGATGAGGCTGCAAAGGTAATAACCGGCAGCAGCAGCGTGGCGCCGGAAACGCCATCAGGCCTTACGGCTGTGGTGTCATCGCAGACGCGTATAATCTTGTCCTGGACGGACAACTCCGCTAATGAGGATGGATTCAATATCCAGCGTAAGGTCGGAGCATCCGGGACCTATCAGGCATGGGCAAGTTTACCCGCTAATACGACGGCCTATTCGGATACGGCCATTTCAGAGGCCAATATCTACTATTATCGAGTATCAGCTTTTAACCAGTCGGGAGAAAGCGGATACTCCAATGAAGCCAATACCGGCACGATATGGACGATTAATACCATTGACACTACGGGCAATGTGGGTGGATTCACCTCAATCGGTGTGGACGGTAACGGCAAGACGCATATCAGCTATTACGATTATACCAATAGCGACTTGAAATACGCCACTAACGCCTCCGGCAGCTGGTATACTAAACCTATTGATACCATAGGTGAAGTTGGCGAATTCTCTTCCATAGTCATTGATCATAATAATATTGTTCACATTTCATATTATGATAGGACCAACACCAATCTTAAGTATGCTAATAATGCAGGCGGGAATTGGCAGAATTACACCATAGACAGCGATGGAGACAACGGATTTTACTCGGCCATAGCGGTGGATTTGGCGGACAAGGTGCATATTTCGTATTACAACAGCACCTCCAGCGACCTTAAATACGCCACCAACGCTTCGGGCAGTTGGCAGACCTATACGGTGGATTCAGCCGGGCAG
>Ga0265292_1001125_pt1 | contig 25837 bp, 24 predicted proteins | sample Munlanlewell296A_FD_189080 | JGI IMG/M metagenome (GOLD analysis project Ga0265292, IMG submission 189080) | Leachate microbial communities from a municipal landfill in Southern Ontario, Canada - Leachate well 296A | ecosystem: Engineered > Solid waste > Landfill > Unclassified | place: Canada... | reverse complement strand
CGAATCATCCTTGGAGAAAGTATCTGAAACTAAAACGAAGAAACCAGGAACAGCCAATCACTGTTCCCTAAAACCGGACATTTCTATTTTGGTAACAATAGGACATTTCTATTTTGGCTTGACACTGTCTAATTATGTATTTGACATTATGTCAGATATGACATATATTGAGTAGCAAGATGATGAAGCCAAAACCCCTTGTCTGGCTGCACGGCGAAGTGAAGACCCCGCCGCTTTCGACGGAAGCGCGAATCGAGGCAGGGTACCTTGTGCGGCGGTTGCAAAACAGCGAACGGTTGTCGCTTCCCTCTTCCAGACCCATGACATCCATATGCGCGAGATGTCATGAACTGAGGATCAACGACAGGGACAAGACATGGAGAATTATATACCGGTTGGATGACGACGCAGTCGTGATCCTGGAGGTATTTGAAAAGAAGAGCAGGGCAACTCCGAAGAATATAATCGATATCTGTAAGAAAAGAATTATTTCTTATGACAGCTGTGAGAGGTGATAGCCGTGAAAAAAGAGAAAATCAAAAAACTTGAGAAGCAAGGTTGGAAAGTCGGTTCAGTGACTGACTTTCTCAAATTGAGCCGTGAAGAGGAAGAGTATATTGAGATGAAGCTCGCTCTTTCGAATTATTTTCAGGAACTGCGAAAGAAAAGGCACCTTACACAGGTGCAGGTTGCGGAGAAGATAAAATCGAGCCAGTCGCGGGTGGCCAAGATCGAGCGTGCCGAATCGTCCGTGTCGCTTGACCTTATCGTGCGGTCGATCTTTGCCCTCGGTTCTTCAAAGAAGGAAATCGGCAGGATCATTCTTGCGAAGACGGCATAAAGCCCATGTTAGGTCTCTCACCAGGAATCTCTTAGCAAAACAGTTACTCGGGAGGATTGAAAAGTCTCAGACGTATCAGCTTTTTGGCGAGGTTGTAAATATCCGTGCTGCTTCCTTCCTTGCGAATCCCGACCGCAACGATAGAGACCATGATCTTGTCGTTCATCACGCGATAGACGATCCGGTAACGCTGCCCTGCTGCCCGAAGGCTCCGGTAGCCGGATAATTCCGCAACAAGCGGTTTCCCCTGTTTCTCCGGTTCTTCAATGAGATCATCGATACGCTTGACAATAAGATCACGCACACGCCTGTCGGTAATGTCTTTGAGCATTTTCAGGGCTGTCCGTGCAATGATGATTTTGTAGCTCATGCCGCCAGTTCCCGCTTTGCCTTTTCCCATGCCACTCCCTTGCCTGCGGCGATCTCTTCGATCCCTTTATGCAGGGCGGCGGTCATTTCCTCATCGCCGAGTATTTCCAGGGTTTCCATGATTGACTCGAAAAGGTCCCACGGCATGACAGCAAGCACCGGCTTACCCCGGCGGGTAATGGCCACGGCGCTGTGCTTTTTCTCCAGTTTCTCCGGCATGGCGGTGAGCTCATTTCTCGCTTCGCTCATGGAATAGTTTTTCATCTCTTTAAGCATGGCACCTCCTCCTGTACCAATAATTGTACAGATATCTGTGCAGAATGTCAACAGGATAGGTGTTTTGAAGGGTCAAAAAAAATCGAGCAGTGTGCTGATCGTGGTGAGATCAACACACTGCTCGTCAGTTGAATGCGTGGTTCTAAAAAAAGACTATTTACGGCAGCGTGATCTCTCACGCTGTTTGAAAACGCTTTGCGTCGCGTTCTATGCCCGGGCCTTGTCCTGTTTCTTCTCATACCACTCCATGAGAAGGAACATCCCGACTGCGAAAGCAATGACGGGAAGAATGATCACCCAGTGGTTCACTCCCGCGAGCTTCGGCAGCGTTGCCGCACCCATGTCCGAGGACACGTAGAATTCCTCGAGGACAGGAAAGAGTACAGCGAACAGAAGGGAACCTGCCCCGACCCCGATTATCGTTACCAGCGCATCAAGCCGTCCCGAGGCCAGTCCTACCACAGCCGTGCCGGGACAGTATCCGCTCACGACAAAGCCGACTCCGAACAGCGCTCCACCCACGATTTGCGGCCAGAAGAACGTCGGCACGATCCAGAACTTACTCATGTCTATAAGATTGAGATCGATAAGCAGATACAGGCCTATTACTGCGACAACGATACCGGTGAACATTACCTTGGGTACCGAAAAATCCCGGAGGTAAAAGACCCCGGTCAGTTTATGAGGATTTCCCAGTCCTCCCCGTTCCAGAGACAGACCGAAGAAAAGGCCGAATATAACGGCCAGTCCGAGACTGACTTGCTGACTAACTTCAAAGGGACCTATCATGACCATAACCTCCTGAATAATGCGGCGATGATGAAGCCGGCCGCGAACATTGAGATGACAAAGATCCACCCTGACACCGCGAGTTGAGCGCCTCCCGAAAGGGCGATTCCGCTGGTGCATCCGCGGGCCAGCCTCGCCGCAAAACCGATGAGCATCCCGCCCACGAGCGAGGTGAACAGCCGATTTCTCACGCTCATGGATTTGCCCCTATCCAGCAGTACCTTGAAATTCCCGGACAGCGAGGCACTCGCCAGCGAACCCACAAAGAGGCCGCCGAGTAGAAAAAGATTCCAGTTTATGAGTGGAGCGAGGGGAGTTATATACTGTTCAAAATATGTCAGGTGGCTGATAAAGTCGGGAATCACAGAATAGGTGCTCTGGGCTGTCACGAGGGTTATGGCCCCCGATGCTCCCAGCCCGCGTCCCGCGATGTAAAACGTCGCTAAAAGGGTCAAACCAAGACATATCCCGGCGACATAGGGTGACCAAAATCTCTTATCTTTCATACTATCCTCCAGTCTAATAACCATGAATATAGAAAGCCCAAATGCTTAGTTGCATAGTTTCTAAACTCTTAATATATACATTTTTCACCCGTCATTGTCAAGAATAACTTATGGATTCGTCAGTTCATCAGTTCAATGATGAGAGGCGTAATCACTGAAAAACATGAAAAATAATTAAACCTTATAAATCAATTAATTAGTTGGTTGGTTAATAAATCCGCTTCTACGCCAAAGAGCAATTCAATTTCAGTTACAAAGGCGTCAAGGCTTTTTATAAAAGAAGATAAATGGTTCTTTCGTGTTTTGGTTGAGGATATGTTGATGGTCTGTACTCTATTATAGCTGTTTTCGTGAAGAGTCGCCAGGACGCAAAGAAGGGGTGAACATGAAAAAAGGGGGAGAGTTTAAATCTCTTAATAAATAATAGGTTGACCGAAAACGGTTCATCCAAGGTTTATACGCTTGTAAAAAGTCTAAATCTTACATATTCCGTCATTCCCGTGCAAACGGGAATCCAGTTTTTTCAGGCAGATTCTTGACCCCTGGATACCCGTATTCGCGGGTATGACGATTTTCCCGATGCCGTCAAAGTTGTCAGGATCAGGGATTCAACAAAAATTCGTCAGAGTCTGTTCTCCCGTCAGTTACAAAGACCCGCCTTCCATCGATCTTCAGCCTGCCCTCGGCGTACAGATGGATGGCCCGGGAATAGATCTTGTGTTCCTGCTTCAGGATGCGTTCCGAAAGGCTGTCTACAGTATCGTTGTCAAGGATCGGCACTACAGCCTGGATGATGATCGGGCCGGTATCCATCCCTTCTTCAACAAAGTGGACAGTGCAGCCTGAGAACTTAACACCGTGGTCCAGCGCGGCTTTCTGCACATGGAGACCGGGGAAGGCCGGCAGGAGGGCGGGGTGGATATTCAGTATCCTGTTGGGGAAAGCCTTGATGAGGGTCGGTGTGATGATTCGCATAAAACCGGCGAGACAAACAAGTTCCACATTGTTCTTTTGGAGTTCCTTGACGAGCAAGGCGTCATATTCGGCCCGTTTCCCCTTGAACCCGATAGCGCTTATATGGATGGCCGGGATGTTGTGCTTTCGTGCGCGCTCGAGGGAATAAGCATCGGGCTGGTCGCTGATCACGGCAACGATCTCGGCCGGGAGAAGACCATTTTCAATATTGTCTATGATGGCCTGGAGGTTTGAGCCGCGACCGGATACGAGAACGCCAAGTTTTACTTTTTTCATGAAGAATCCTCGCCGAGAACCCTGAACCCTATCTCTCCTCGTACTTCACAATTGACTTGCCCTTTACGATCTCTCCGATGAGATACGCCTGTTCGCCGAGTTTCTTTGCCTTCTTCATCACCGCGTCCGCCTGTTTGGCCGGCACGGCGAGGATCATGCCGATGCCCATGTTGAAGTCCCGGTACATCTCGTCGTCATTTACGCCGGCCTTTTTCCTGACCAGGGGAAATATGGGATGAATGTCCCAGGTCCCTTTACGGATGAGGGCCTGCGTTCCTTTCGGGAGCATGCGCGGTGTGTTTTCCGTGATGCCGCCGCCGGTGATGTGCGCCATGCCGTGGATGTCGAAGTCCTTCATCAGTGCCATCACTGATTTCGCGTAGATCCTCGTCGGCGTCAGCAGTACCTCGCCCAGGGGCCGGTTGGCCAGCTCGGACAGGGTGTCGTTCATGCCGTAGCCGGATTTTTCGAGCAGGACCTTGCGCACGAGCGAAAAGCCGTTGCTATGGAGTCCTGAAGAGGCGAGGCCGATGAGCGCGTTGCCCGGCTTGATCTTTGATCCGTTGATGATCTTCTGCTTTTCAACGACGCCCACCGCGAAGCCCGCAAGGTCGTATTCGTTCTCGGCGTAGAAGGAGGGCATTTCCGCGGTCTCGCCGCCGATGAGCGCGCAGCCGGCCTGCTTGCAGCCTTCCGCGATGCCCTTGACGATGTCGGCGTGCTCCTGCGGCTTGAGCCTGCCCGTGGCAAAGTAGTCGAGGAAAAAGAGCGGCTCCGCGCCCTGGACGACGATGTCGTTCACGCACATGGCAACGAGGTCGATCCCAACGGTATCGTGCCGGTTCGTGAGGAAGGCGATCTTGAGCTTGGTGCCGACACCATCGGTGCCGGAAACGAGGACCGGGGCCTTGTATTTTTTGAGGGCAAAGAGCCCGCCGAACCCGCCGATGTGCGTCATGACCTCGGGCCTGAACGTGGATTTTACATACGGTTTTATCTTCTCGATGAAGAGGTCGCCTGCATCGATGTCAACGCCCGCGTCTTTGTAGGTTATGGCCATACGGTGTCCCTTCCGGATTTTTCCGAGATACTACCTGTAATGCACAGGGATGTCAACCCCGTTATTTTCATTGAAGACTCTTTGAAGTTATGAAATAACGCGTCAAAATATCAGGCAATACGTGCGTATGCTGTTGCGAGAAGTGCATCCATTGTTAATCCATGACCTCCTTACCCCAGTTCACGATAAAGATCCGTCATCTTCTGGAGCAGGGCGGACAGTTGTCTTGCCTTTCGGGAAGGGCCGTCGTTCAGTGCCTTGAGAAGCGGTTCGCAGAAATACCAGGTGCATTTGAACGGCCTCATCCATCTGGGCTGAACACATCCCCGCGGGCCCATCGCTTCACAAGGCCCTTCGAGCGGTCTCCCCTGATCGCGCGGCGGCACTTCCACTCCCAGCGCATGCAGGTACACGCTGTCGTTTTCCCGAAACATCCCGTGCCTCTGCCGGCAGCAAACCTCCGCGCAGACCGGGCAGACCTCCCGGGTATAGTCCTCGATCATAGGCGATGAGTCGACCAGGAGCCGCTTGAGTTGCTCTGCGATGATCGTGCGTTTCTCGTTCATGGGCGACAAAGTCATGGCAGGGAGACACGGAAAAATGCACTTTAGAATATTCAGGATATTCTCTGCGCTTTCTGTGCTTCAGCGGTTAAATTTTACGTATTACGCGTCCATCAAAGTTACCATAGCGCAAAAGCATCGGGAAAGTCAAGCAAAGGACATGAACAGCAGGTATGGAAACCAGCCGTTATCTGTGGTATATATACTATACTATGAATGTAACGAAAAAAACCGAAAACTGCAGTGTCTGCGGTTCAGCGCTTGAATATCTGCACCATTCTGAAAACCTTGTGTGCATCTATTGCGGGGCACCAGAACAGGGGCATGTCAAATGTCCGGAAGGGCATTTCAGCTGTGAGGCGTGTCACCGCAAGGACGCGATGCAGTTGATCGAGGGTGTGATCGTTGCGACGGAACTGCAGGATCCCGTCGCGATAGCCGAGCTCATGATGGGCCATCCGAACCTTCCCATGCTCGGATGCGAGCATGCGTACATTGCCGCGGGGGCTCTGATGGCGGCGCTCAAGAACTCTCCCTATGGGAAAGGCAAGATCACGGATGCGGACATCCGCGAAGTGCTCGACAGGACCGCGAGGCAGGCCGTGAGCGGTTACTGTGGGCTTACCGGCATGTGCGGTATCGCGCCGGCCATCGGCGCGTGCTTTTCCGTCTTCCTCGGTTCCCGGTGCGGCTCGGATACGGAGCAGAGGATCACCATGAACGCGGTGATCAAGGTCTCGCAGGCAGTCGCCGAACTTACGGGGCCAAGCTGCTGCAAGGCCTATGTGCGCGCGGCGCTTGCGGAGGCGGTCACCATCTTTGCGGAACGGTTCGGCATCCTGCTTCCCGTGGAGAAAACCCCGATCGTCTGCAAAGACAGCGACAGGCATCCGCACGGGTGCCGGGAACAGCGGTGCCCCTACTACCGGAAACCCGACAGGGATATTTTTACTGATCCCATTCACCTGCCAATCATGGCCTGTCAATCCTGAAAGCCCGTCTGATCCGTCCGGTCCGGACGGAGCTCGGTTTTTCCCCGTCAGGGAAATACCATCTGGACAGATGTGATCTGACAGGTTATACTGCAATACGGATCAACTGACAGCCTCAGGGACCATCTCTCAGAGCGCAGTATCGTATCCATTGCCGACATGTTTACCTTGCTTGAAAATATTCCGCTTGAATATCCGATCTATTTATTTTACGGTGGCGCGTTTTTTCTGTTGGGCGTCTCGATTGCCTTAAAGAACATGGAGTCGAGTGATCTGCAGCTCGCCGGCAACCTGTGGCTTCTGGGGATGTTCGGATTTACCCATGGCGCCCATGAGTGGCTGGAACTGTATGAATTAATGGGGGGCGAACGCCTTTCGCAGCAGGAGATATCCACACTCGCGCTGATCACGGCATTTATGACCGTTCTCTCGTTCTTTTTTCTCTTGCGGTTCGGTCTCTCCCTCATCGGTACGACCCTGCGACGAATACGACCGATGAAATTGTTTTCAACGGGGCTCTTCCTCGCATGGTTGCTCTTTCTCTTCCACCGCGGGTTCTCTCCCGGTGTCGATTTTCTGAAGGGCGCGGAGCTCATCGGCAGGAATATCTTTGGTCTCGCGGGCGCTCTTGCCGCGGCTTACGGCCTGATCGCCTATTCACGCGAGATCAAGGACCTCAGCGGACCAGGTTCGCTGCAACTTCGTCATGCGGGCATCATCTTTATTTTCTACGGCGTCTTTGCCGGCGTGATTCATTCTCATTATTCGCTGCCGGTTGTCGGTGTTCCGGTCGAGATCTTGCGCGGACTCTCTGCCGTTCTTATCACCTACTTCATCATCAAGGCAATGACTATTTTCGAAGTTGAAGCGCAGAAAAAGCTGGCCTATCAATTGCTGAGACTTGGTCAGTCCGAAAAGCTTCAGTCACTCGGACAGCTGGCGGCCGGCATTGCCCATGAGATCAATAATCCCCTGGCCAATGCCGTGCTCGGCATTCAGACCGCGAGGAAACGGGTGACCGGGACGGCCTTGCCGGATCAACAGGTCATTGAAAGGCTGGATGCCGTCGAAAAAAATATTGACCGAGCATCGATCATTGCCCGCGAACTGCTGCAGTTTTCACGGCAACGGGATGCCGAGGCTGTTCCGTTCAATGTGAACGATGTAGTACGCGGGGCGTTGACGCTCATGAAATACAGACTGCGGGACACGGTTATTCACCACGATCTCGGTCCGGTTCGGGAGGTGACAGGTGATCTGAGCAAAATGGAGCAGGTCTTCATCAATCTCCTGTCGAACGCGGCGGACGCGATGCCCGAGGGCGGGGATATTTTCATTACCACCGGGCTGCAGGGCGACGATGTCGAGATACGGATATCCGATACCGGCTCCGGCATCCCCCCGGAAAACCTCTCGCGGGTGTTCGATCCGTTCTTCACGACCAAGGAAACCGGCTCGGGCACGGGGCTCGGGCTCTCCATTTGCTACGGCATTGTGAAGCAGCACCGGGGGACGATAGAGATAGACAGCACGGGAGGAAAAGGGACGACCGTGACGGTCCGCCTTCCGGCCGGAGGTGCATCATGAAGCGAATTCTTGTCGTGGACGATGACCGGGAACTGAGATCGAACCTCACCTTTGTGTTGAAGGAAGCGGGATACGATACCAAGGAGGCATCTTCGGCACGGGAGGCCGTCGAGCTGGCGATAGAAGAAGATTTCGATGTCGTGCTGCTCGACGTGGTCATGCCGAAATCGAATAAGATCGACTCCCTCGCGGAACTGAGACGGGTCTCGCCGCGGTCCAAGATCATCATGATCACCGCCTTCGCAACCATTGAAAACGCGGTGGATGCCATAAAGCGGGGGGCCAGCGACTATCTGTCCAAACCGTTCAAGATCGATACGCTGCTTACCACGATCAGGCGCGTTCTCGAAGAGGGACGTTTCGAAGTGCGCGGCACTTCCGAAAATGTTGATTGCCTCCTCAGCGCCCTCTCGAACCCCATCAGACGGAAGATCCTGAAGCTCATCTCACAGAGGAAGAGCGCGCGGCTCATGGAACTCTCCCGGGAACTTGATATTGAGGACCATACCAAGGTGATCTTTCATCTCAAGATCCTGAAAGAGTGCGGTATCATCGAACAGGACAAGGACAAAACCTATTCGCTGTCTTCATCAGGCGAGGGGACTTTGAACTGCCTGAAACTCGTAGAAAGCCATTTGTCGAAAGCTTGAGTGCATCTCAATCCCACCCGGTGACAATCGCCGTTCTTCATTTTATTTGTCAGACTCCTTTCGTTTTCTAATTTTTAAAATCCTTCGAATGGTCTAACGGCATTCAGGAATGGACTGCATGTCTTCCCTGCGTTTGCTCCTTTCTCATGCCCCAATTTTGCATGTGAAGACTTCTTCACACCATGCAGGACCCAGTGAACACAAATTTACTGGATTATGCGGGGCAGGAGAAGTTACAATCTGCCCATACCGAATAGTTACAATTTAATTGCAGCAAGCTTTTTTCCCGTTCATTTTCATTTTGCTCATTATCACACCTGTTCTATGGACCTCGAATTTTATAAAGACCATAGTGTGATGGCGCTGATGAACTGAGCGGTAGTGGCGCGTTTTTTACGCATAATACGGAGGTCCCGCATCCCGGATGCGGCAACCGGAAAGGTCGTATGAAACATAGCCGAACGCTGACGCCGGTGTCCAGATTAGAAAATGGCGTGCTATTCCCGGTTGGACTTTCCTCGTTTTTCATCGTTGCCTTTCTTCCTCTTTCTACCCCTCTGAGGAGCGCTTGCCGCTGCAGCTCGTCCCGGCCGAACCACCCTGTTTGCGCACTCTATGCATCCGCGCTGACCTTGTTTTACGGAATCGTACAAAAAGCGAATGCACTGCCCATACCGGCTTTATTGGACATCTCTTTTGTTTCTGAATCCGCAAAGCATTGTTTCAGAATTTTGGTCAATTCTCTGATTGCCCGCGCGCCACCTGCCCCGATGACCTTGCAAAAACCATGTAAACCACACTCTTGCTTACAAAATAAAGGAGGATCACATCGTGAAAAGAATTTCTAGCACATTGGTAGCGCTCGTACTTATTACCGGGTTGGCCCTGATCTTGCCGGGCAACAGCTTTAGCGCCAAGCCGGGCGGCGGAGGCGGTGGAGGAGGAGGAGGAGGATCAACTACTACTCCTCCGAAAAACGCTTTCAACATCATGATGAACTACGAGCTTGGCATGCACTGCACCGGATTCGAGTTTTCGTATTGTTGTGTGCTTCCGCCCTACAATTCCATCCTGGCGCAGGTAGTGAGGACCGAAGCGGTCGGCGCAAAGCCCATGATGCTCCAGGCCGACCCGAGGGTGGGGCTGGATTTTTTGGGACGGCCCACCGTGGTGCGCGACCTCGCGCTGGATACCAGCGGCAATTTCAAGAAATATGTGCTCCGCTACTGGCATGATGCCCAGCCCCGGAACGACGGACGCGGCGCTTCGCAGACGAGTACGCTCATCAGCAAGGTTGAACTCAACTCGCTGATGATGTGGAACACGCAGGTTGACGCGGCCGCCACGGACAGCAATAACAGGCTGGTTTACGGCCCCTCCGACGGCCAGCTGAATGTTGTACAGGGGAACGGCAATTATACCGACCCCGAGGACAACTATGCCAACGGGATTTGGAACCATTTGTACATCTACAGCGACCTGGAGGGAGGCAACACGGCCAACACCAGCCTCGATAAGAACAAGATCCGCCTGGGTTCGCGGAACTTGAACTCGGCGGTTCAGTTCGCAACGGTCCTGCCGGAGAACAGCGGTCCCGCGTTCCACCCCATGGGGCCCGGATCGACACCGGGTCTGAACAATGTCCTGACCTTCTCCGGCGACAAAGGCACTGTGGTCTTCACCCAGATGAAGGTGCTGGAGAACCTGCCGGTGACACTGACCTCTCCGCGCATCTGGGAGGCATTGGGCCTGCCGCTGACTCCTTTTGAGGATAGCATCAGTTTTTTTAATGACCCGGGAAAGGTGACGGAGGAGACGATCCGGCCTTTTGTTCAAATGAAGGCCCAGTTGCATAATTACGATCCGGGCCAGCCGGGCGGCATCGGCACACCGGTGCTGCAGAATGGCAGTCCGATCATTGGTTTGGGGACCGCCCCGATCGATATTCCCAACTGTGAACGCTGTCACGCGCTCGGCGACGGCGCCTCGGTCAACAGCCCGCAGAACGGCCGTTCCGGCGTTGCGGCGATGGTGGCTGAAGAGATGGCTTTCTGGAACACGTACTACAATATTGACGTTGCCGCCGGCGACTCGGACTGGTATTCACGGCTGAAGGGAGCGGCGATCAGCATCCTGGCGATCCACGACGAGAAGCACGGGACGTCATTCACGGCAAATTACCCGGGCACCGGGTCCGGCAGGACGCAGACCATCCGCCTGGGGCATGAAAGCGTGATGTGCCAGAAGTGTCACGCGGACAACGTGATCGCCGTGGTTAAGTCGGCCACGCACGGGTCGACGGGAACGCTGATCCCGCCGATAACCGAGGCCATTCACAACAATCACAAGGACCTCGTGTTCGCCGACTCGAAGGGCCGCAATGGCGCGTGCCAGGGCTGCCATCCGGCGCACCGCTCCGATGGAGTGGTCGACGATACGTATCCGATCACCAGACTCGGACTGAATGCCTTTGCCAGCGGGGACAACCGTGATGGCGTGGGCGGCTGCTATGCGAATCGTGATGTACACGCCAACAGAAACAAGGACACGGACGGCGCGGGAACACCGAGTCATCTGAACGCGGTCGGTAGTTGGCTTCTCACCAATGTGGCCAATGACACCGGGACCTGGAAGGGCATCTGGTGCACCAATTGCCACAGCCAACTCAGCCAGGAGATCTGGAGATCTGAGAATATGGCGGATCTCGTTCACGCCACGCCAGGACAGGCAGGAAACGTTCGGGAGCCTAAAGTCGGTGCTACGCTGTCCGATGTGGCTTTTGCCGCAGGGGTCTCTCTCTCGCAGGCCACTGCCTGGCTCGATCCCAAGACGAATGACGATACCTATGCCTCCTGGAACAAATCGGATGTACAGGATTATCCGGATGCCAATGTGGCCACGATCGAGATACTCTCCTCCGGTTCGCCCAAGGTCACCTTTGACGGAGATAGCGACCCGAGCGTCCGCATTCTCGACTTCTGCACCACATCCGATTGTGTGGCTGCGGCCCAGGTAAAATTGAATGCCGAAGGCCAAGGCAGCATAGCGGCAGCAGTACCGTTCTCAGCTGCCACGGACGGCCGCGATCACTGGTTGTCGCCGGGTGAACCTCACTGCGCGGATTGCCACGCAGCGCCGTACGTGGAGCAGAGCGGCAACATCAATGCCTTCCCGCCGTTCAACTACCCGCGGAAGGCCTCGCTGTTCCGCTATTCCCGTGGTCACCAGGACATTACGTGCCAGGGCTGCCACGAGTCGACGCACGGACTCTATCCGGTCGTCGGGAATATCGACACGACCAGCTATGCCCAGGCAGCCGGCATGAACACCGACGGCTCGCATGGGCCGCTCAAGTGCGGCGCCTGCCACATTGCAAACAGCAGCGGTGTGGATAGCGCGGTGGCCAATCTGACCTTCCAGGGGACATCGATCGCCGGCAACTTCGATGCCGCGGTCTCCTGGATGCACACCTACACGGATGAGTCGGATCCGCGCGCCAGCATCTGCCTGCGCTGTCACGGTGACAATCGTGCCCTGATCTCGTCAACCAACGGGAAGTGGACTAGCCATGCCAAATCGGGCCGAGTCTCAAGGGAGACCATGGACAAGGTGGAGATCCTGCAGCTCGGTCATGTGAGCGGCGATCCTGCCTTCGAGAATCCATTGAACACGTTATGCAAGACATGCCATGGCGACAGATCCAGAAGCATTTCCTGCAGCAGCATCAAGTGGAAAAACCATCTGGTTGAGGGCCGCGCATCCGGGTCGGTTTGGGAGTACATTTCGACGAACAAGACCGGAAGTACCTGCGGATATTAAACATAGAGTAAGATCAAGTTGGAAGTGAGCAACTGGGAAACGGAGGGGAATTCCTTCCCCTCCGTTTTTTTGTCCGGCCTGTTCAAGATTGTCCTGAAGCAACCGCATTTGGCACGCAAGGCGGATATCTATGGACTATTTAATAATTTTCACGATTCAATGCAAAGTGCAAAGATTTTTATGGTAAGATAGATTGTTTCTCATGAGCATCCTGAATGATGGGGATGATTCAGGGGCAGGCTCAGGAGAAGGTATTACTTTGATTTTTTATCCAAGGAGAAATAGTATGACAAGATCATGGAAATTGACCGTTGTGAGTTTTTGGGTGTTCTTGATTGCCATCGTTGCGCCGGCAGCCCGTGCCCAAGAGCCGCAGGACGTGATCGCCCGGGTGGGCGACCAGACCATCTCACTCCACGAGATCGACACCATGATCAACAGCTCCACGGTCGTAGGTCTGGATATCCCGGCCCCGGGCACGCCTGAACGCAATGCGGCCCGGCTCAGTCTGCTGGACAAGATGATCTCAGCGGACCTGCTCTATCTGGATGCGCTTAAGACAGGTCTGGACAAAAATCCGGATTATCAGCAAAAGGTCAAGACCTTCGAGGATAACGTTCTTGTTTCCCTCTACAAGGAAAAGGTGCTGAAGGGGGACCTGCCGGTGTCCGAGTCGGAGGTCCGGGATTACTATAAGAAGAATATCGCTGCCGGGACCGAGCTGACCGATGATGTGAAGCTGGGAATCGAGGCAACGATCCGGAAAGAAAAATTCAAGGCCAGGAACGAAGGGATGAGGCAAAAGATCAGACAGGGCGTAAAGGTGACGGTCGTAACCAAGGAGCTTGAACCGGCCGGGGATTCTTCCCGGAAAGCGTCCGTGATCGTAGCCAGGGTCAATAGCGAAGAGATCCACTGGGGTGAAGTGAAGGCGTCCGTGACGTCGGGAGCAGGCAAGGATCCCCAGAAGCAGCGAATGAATGCCCTGGACGGATTGATCGATGAGAGGATCATGGCGGCAAAGGCCCGGGAGATGGGGCTTGAAAAGGATCCGGTCTTTCAGGCACGGGTAAATGAGTTCAAAAAGACGAGTCTGGTCAATCTGCACCAGGGAATGCTTTTTAAAAAATTCTCACCCCAGGATTCCGAAGTCAGGTCCTACTACGAGAAGAATAAAAACAAGATAATCCAGCCGGAGGTACGCAATGTCCAGATGGTGGTGCTGAAAACCCGGAAGGAGGCGGAGGATATCAAGAAAAGGATAAAATCCAAGAAGATGACCTTCTTCGAGGCTGCGCGGGATTATTCGATAGATCCAAATGCCAAGCAGAACCTCGGCCAAATCGGCTGGGTCAAACAGGGGACCGGCTTCCCGGACCTGGATAAATTGACCTTCTCTTTGAAAAAAGACCAGCTCGGCGGACCCGCGGAGACTCCGGTAGGCTGGCATCTGGTCAAGGTCCTGGATATCCGGGACGCACTGTATACGAATATCAAGGACAAGAAAACTCTGGACCAGACCCGTCGGACACTGATGCATGAGAAACTGGACCAGTACACGGCCAAGCTGAGAAAAGAAAAGTTCACGGTGACGGTTTATGAGGATGTCTTTGGCCGGCTCGTCGACAAAGAAGCAAAGACGATAACTAACGAGGCTGCCAGATAAAAGAGTAGGGCATGGCAAGATAACAGTAAAACCTGAAAGAACAACTCTGTGTTCTCTGCATCGTGATCCGATTTTATCCCGTTGCCTCGTTAAGAAGAAGGGCTGCAGGCCTGGTATGACGCGGGCGGGCTATTGGGCCCCCGTACTATTCTTTGACGGATTTTCCGTAGTCCATGTTTGCGAACGTTTAGCGGCTTCTTCGATAAAATCGCAGTCCGGGGCTGCCTCAGGCGTTGACGCATCGCGTTTGGATTGACACAGGGCCAAAGCCTGTTGGTAGCTTTTCTTTGCCGGTTCAAATTCCCGCTTTCCCTGCTGCGCAATGCCAATGAGGTACTGCGTGGCAGAGCTGTCAGGATGTTTGCCCAGGTTGTTCTCCAGAAGGGTGAGGGCCGCTGCCCAGTCGCTGTTCCTGAGATACCTTCTTGCCTTGACCAATTGTCTGTTCGATTCATAACCGGTTGAATCGGTTGCGGTGATAAACACCTCGCGAAAAGGCTTGGGGTCGATATGGTCAACAAAGGAAGAAACCGATTTTTTAACGGTTGACTCGAATAAGGGATCACTCTGCCATGATGCATCGAGCTTACCGGTCAGAAATGGATCGGGGACAGATGCTCCAGGGATTTTCGATGCAACCTGTCCTTCCGTGTTTCCCGCTGTTGTCGGCATATCCGGGGTTTTGTCCCAATCATTCGTGCATTCCTTGGTACGCCGGGATGAAGAGATCTCTTCTTCAAAGAGTTTGGCGCCGTCGCTTGCGCGCCAGATCGTAAAGAGGGTGCGAAGCGAGCCCGTTATTATCGTGCAGGAAAGGACGACCCCGGGTCCTTCAGGACGAACCTGGCGCCAGGGCGCGCTCGTCTCCTTCTTCCATTCGATCACCCGGGGCGATAGTACCATATCAATGTTAAGGCCCTGCACCAGTTTCGGGTCTTTCCACAGTTCCTGGATCGAATGACCCGTCCGGAGAAGATATTCTTCCAGTTCCTTGTTCGTCGGCAGACGGTAATAGTCAGCTTTGCGCAGTTGTTTTTTCAACTGCAGGCCGAGAACAACTTCCTGGTATGAGGTTTCGGGAACCGTAACGATCATGCTGCCCGTTGCCGGCAGCGACAGTCGGGCGGGTTGTGGTATGTCAATATAATGACCGGCACACCCTGAAAAGAGACCGGCAAAGATCAGCAGCCACAAACCGCGCAGAACTGCCAAACTCGACGATCGGCGGGCACGACGGCACACTGTTGATGCATGTTCTTTCATGTGAGAGACATGTATCAATACCTTCATGTTCATGATTTCTCCTTGACCATAGAATACGAGTGCTCTGTTTTATTAGACCCTCGCACTATATCGACGATGTTAGAAAGGACGTGTTCCAATTGGAACCCACTATATCCTTTTTATGGTTTTCCGTCAATGCTGCCTTTTGCAAAGAAACATGACAATGTGACGATGGCGGTATTCAACAAGGTTGCTGACGCAGGCGGGATCCGTGAGGACGACCTGGACAAGATGAAGGACAAGGTAGATTTATCACAGATCAGGGTCGTGGCGTACACGGGTTGCTTTCCCAACTGGCCCGTATATACGACGCCGAAACTGAAAAAAACCTTGTCGGCGAAGGTCAGAGCCGCGCTGCTTACTCCTCATTTTCCACCTTGACCGGTATCCCCGACCTGCTTTTCCCCAGTTTGATCTTTAATTCCCGTTCAGGGATGTTCACGGAGATGTTAATATAGCTTATCATGGCGAGAAATACCGCGAACAACAGGAGTCCCGACGCCACCGAGTAGGCACGCGCATAGGAACCGGTCGCGTCGGCGATCTTTCCGGCCAGCATCGGGCCGAAGATCCCTCCCACACCCCACGAAGTAAATAATATCCCGTAGTTCAGCCCCAGATTTTTTGTCCCCCAGTAATCAGCCGTTGTTGCAGGGAAAAGGGCAAGACAAGCGCCGTAGTTGAAGCCTACAATTGCTGAACCGAGAATAAAGTCGTTCACCGAGGTGAACAGGGGGAAGAAGAACATGACGAGGGACTGCATGGTACAGACCAGGGCTATCGTCACCACTCTGCCGATATAGTCCGAGACCAGGCCTGCCACAACGCGGCCCCCGGCGTTGAAGATCGCGAGAAGGGCAACAAAGACAAAACCGATCTTTATCGTATTTTCGGACTGGACCGATACGATCTTTGCAAGGTGTCCGATGATCATCAGGCCGGCGGTGGCAGCACAGGCAAATTGAATGTAGAGTGAATAGAACGACGGTGTCTTGAGCATCTGTTGCCATGAATAGTCTTTTTGAAGGGGCTTCACCGTGCCGGCCGTCATTGGTCCTTTTTGAGACGGAAGGGGAACCGGCGGGTTCCTGATGAACTGCGCCAACACCACGGTTATCGCCATAAAAGCGATGCCGAGGATCCTGAATGAAGTGCCGATTCCGTAGGTCGCCAGAAGGTACTTCGAAAGGGGGGCGATATACACAGGCGCAAGCCCGAAGCCGCCTACGACGAGACCGACAATAAGCCCTTTCTTTTCAGACGAGAACCATTTCACTGCGGCAGGAGTTGCAGCAGAATACCCTAGTCCGATGCCGGTCCCGCCTAATACGCCGAAACCGATCGCGGCAAAGAAGATACTGTCAGGTGATGCAAAACTCGCGAGAATGAGCCCTGCGCCGGCGAATATCGCGCCTGCGGTGGCAACGATGCGCGGTCCGAATCTGTCCTGAAGACGGCCGGCCGGCACCATCACGACGGCAAAACAGGCTATCGCGATCGTATAGGGAAGGGTTGCATTTGTTTTCGACCACCCAAAACCGTTGTTCTCGATTGATTCGGTAAGCTGTTTGCTGAACATGCTCCAGGCGTACAAAATACCGAGCGTCAGGTTCAGTCCCATTCCCGCAAACGCAACGACCCACCCTTTTTCCCCCATGGTTTTATCCCCCCCCATTTATATATCGAGAACTGATCCAAAGTACATATAAGAATTTTAAATGACTATATATTAATTAATAGAAATTAGCAAGTGTAACGTTACAGTTTGTAGCATTTGAGTTATATATTGATCATAAAATGGTAATCAATCGTGCTGTCCTGAACGGTTCATCCTGCAGGAATAGAGGCGAAATTTATTGGGTCTTTCGTGTTTTGGTTGAAAGAATCCTGACAAACCTCTGAGGCTAAGAGAAAGGCAAAGATTTATCCGCAGATTACACAGATTTTCAAAACCTTTTCAGCGTGTTTTTTAAGACGTAATCTGCGTTAATCTGCGAAATCTGCGGATAGGTATTTCCGATCTGCCTGCCTCTATGGTGCTGCATTGCCTTTTCAACTTTTATACGAATGAACCAATTTATTCTTGAAAAGTGACATAAATTACATTACATTTTATTTTTTTAGTGTATAATCAAACCAATGCACATACCTTTATCATCAACAGGAGTCCGAATAAAACGAATTTTTTATTGTCTTGTATTTGCAATCCTGCTGTTGTCAGCGGTGCAGCCCGCCTATTCTTTTTCACGGAAGGGCATCGCGGCAAAGGCGTGGATCGTGATCGATGAGAATGACTCGGTACTTTCCGAGAAATTTCCTTCGGCCAAGCTTCCACCCGCCAGCACGGTAAAACTCGTGACCGCCATGGTGGCCCTCGATCGACTGGATCCGGCAGCCAGCGTGACGGTGAGCAACAGGGCCCGGGCAGCCCGCTCCGGAAAGCCCAGGCTTTTGGCGTACGATGTGCTGTCCGTCTCAGACCTTCTCCATCTGGCACTCATGAGGTCCATCAATTCCGCCGCCGTGGCCCTTGCCGAAGCGGCGGGCGGTTCAGAGACTGCGTTTGTCGCATTGATGAATCAGAAGGCAAAAGAGATTGGGGCCAAGGATACCCATTTTGAGACCGCCTCCGGCCTGCCCAAAGGCAGACAATATACAACGGCCCGCGATCTGACGATCATTTTGAAAAAAGCGCTCACGTACCCGCTCATCCGGGAGATCCTCGGGAAAAAAGAATGGCTGGTCAAAACAGCGGCAGGCAGGGAATTATATCTTTCGAATACGGATAATCTGCTGTGGTCCCGAACTGACATGATAGGCGGGAAGACCGGCTTTACCTGCAACGCGAGGCACTGCTTTGTGGGCGCCATTGATACGGACAAGGGTCTTATTTACACGGCTGTTCTCGGGGCCCCCTCGCGCAGCCGTTTATGGAAAAGCGCGCTGATGCTCGCTGAGATCGGAACGCGTCTGCAGCCGGATAGATTATTACCCGTCTCCTTCGATCCGCTGGTGCATCTCCCCAGAAGGGATATTCTCAGATGGAAGTCGGATCACGCCATGAATAAAAGCTTACCGGGCAATGACGCCGGTTTTCAAGAACAATTCGCATATCCTGACCTTGCGTTTTGACGGACTCTCGTTCCTCTCCTCTAAGGTCTACGCTGTACTCTCTTTCCCCGTGCAGGGCTTCATAAATCTCTTTCTTCTCAAAACTCGATATTAGGCCGGAGGATGAACTTGAAATCGTCTTTTCCCCGGCCTGCGGCCAGCACGGTTGGCAGGAGAATATCATTAGGAATAGGTGAATGGGAAGTTGAAAGTGAGGAGAACAAAGTTTACAGTTCGATGTTCAAGGTTCAACGTAAAAGATCAGGGAACAGTGTTCAATGAACGATGAGCCTCGATCCTATCTCCCGAACATTGAACCGAGAACCCTGAACGAGTATTACACCAACGCCGGTTCTCTCAGTTTCACCGATACCACGCGGGAACAACCCGGTTCTTCCATGGTGATGCCGTAGAGCGCGTCGGCCATCTCCATGGTCCGCTTGTTGTGCGTGATGGTGATGAACTGTGAGCGGGTGCTCATCTCGCGGATAAGGCGGGTGAAGCGGGTGACGTTCGCTTCGTCGAGCGGCGCGTCGACCTCATCGAGCATGCAAAAGGGGCTCGGTTTTACCAGGAAGGCCGCGAAGAGCAGGGCAATGGCCGTCAGCGCCCGCTCACCGCCCGACAGCAGGGTGATGTTCTGGAATTTTTTACCCCTGGGCTGGGCGATGATCTCGATGCCCGATTCGAGGATGTTCGATTCGTCGAGAAGCACGAGCTCGGCCCTGCCTCCTTCGAACAGGAGGGCAAAAACCTCCTTGAACTTCTCATGGATCGCGTTGAAGGCCTCGCTGAAGAGCTCCCTGGTCTCACCATCGAGCTTCGCGATGGTGGCCTTGAGGTTGCTGATGGACTCGTTGATGTCGCTCTGCTGGGCGCTCAGGATGTCGTACCGCTCCTTCAGCTCGTTGTATTCCTGCAGCGCATCCACGTTGATCGGACCCATCTGTTCGATCTTCTGGCGCAGGTCTTCGACCTGTGCTTTTGATCCTTCCAGATCGATCTCGAACTGTCCGAGTTCCTGGACCACGATATCGAGTTCGGTGTGATAGGTATTCCATATGGTGTCTTTCAGGTGCTCGATCCTCATGCGGAGCTCGGTGCGCTTGACCTCATTCGCGGAAAGCCTTTTCTGAGCCGCCTCAATGTCATGACGAACCTCCCGGGCCTGTTCCTCGGCGGCACGGAGCGCATGGATCGTTACCGCATGAGCTTCCTGTTTTGAAACAAGGACACGGCGTTCCGCTTCGAGGACGCCGATATGTCCCTTGATCTCGGTCTCGGCGTTCGTGATGGCGGATTCGAGCTCAATGAGCTTCGCGGCGATGCCGGTGATCTCAGCCTCGCGCTTCGCAAGACGCTCGGTCATTTCCGTTTCCGTCAGGACAAGCGTTGCGATGGTCCTGGCAGCCGCGGCCTGTTTTTCCTGAAGCGCGGTGAGTTCCATTTTGAGCTCAGTGATCGCGGAGCGCGCCGCATCGAGCCCTTCCTTCTTGTGAGAAAGTTCACCCTGGATCGCCTCGATGTTCGACTGGGCGTTCGAATGGCCGGCCTCGAGGTTCCGGAGTGATTCCTTCGATTGTTCAATGCCGGTGTTCAGTTCCTGCCGCAGGGCCGCTCGTCCTGTTGCCTCGGTATCGAGCGTTCTGCTGCGTTCTGCTGCGCGGCCGATGTCGTCCCTGACGCTCGTGTGGTCCTTTTCGCCGTTCACGAGTTCGAGTTCCATACGGTGGATCTGCTGGGAAAGCTCTGCTTCGATCCTGGTATCCGACGCGATCGATGCTTCGACGGACAGCAGTTCCACTTCGAGCACCACGATCCGGGCCCTGAGCTCAGCCAGCTCGTGTTCAATGTCCTTGATCTCGCGGCGCTTGGTGAGCATGCCGGTTCCGGTCGAATCGACGGTGCCGCCGGTGACCGCGCCCCACGGGTCCACGATCTCTCCGGAGAGGGTGACAACGGTCTTGTCGAAGCCGTTCTTCTGCCACAGGTAGAGTGCGGTGTCCATGTTGTCCACGACGACCACGTCGCCGAGCAGATACTGGGCAACACTGCTGTAGGTGTCCTTGTAGCTCACGATATTCAATGCCGATCCGATGACGCCGGCATGGCCGTTCTTCCGAAAGGGCTCTGATTTTACCTCGCGCGTTTGTCTGGGCAGAAAGGTGCCCCGGCCGCCGCTTTTTTCCTTGAGGTAATCGATGGCCTTGAGTGAATCGGTCTGGGAGTCCACCACAACGTACTGAAGCCGGTCTCCGAGCACGGCCTCGATCGCGACCTCGTACTTCGGTTCGGTCTCGATCATGTCCGCCACAAGGCCGTGGATGGTCCCGAGGTTTCCCGCCGATGAAGCCTCCTTGCGCGCGGACATGACGGTCCGTACTCCCTTCTGGTAGCCTTCAAGGCTCTGTTCCAGTTCGAGCAGGGAGCGGAGACGGGCGCTCTGGCCCGCGAGCATGTTCTTGCTTTCATTCAGGCCCGCTTCGAGCATTTTTTTCTTCGCGATCGCCTGCTCCAGCCGGTCAACAACCTCCAGGCGCTCTTCCCGGGCCGCGTTCATTCGGACTGCCAGCTCTTTGATCTCGCTTTCCTTTCCTTCAAGACGGGAAGTGAGTTCAGCGAGCCTCTGCTCCAGGTCCTTCTTTTCAGAAAGGTCGCGGGCGTCCTGATCGTCCAACTGCGCGATGCGTGCTTCAAAGTTCACGATCCTGGATCTCTCCGTGGCCGAGCCCGTCATGGCGTTCAGGATCCCGGTCCTGGTCTCCTCGAGCAGGAGCTCCTGTTCATTAAGCGCACGGAAAAGAGATTCCTGGTCAGAAGTCCTGTCGCTCAACACGGCGTTCTTCTCGTTTATAGACAACGCCAGCACCCCGAGTTCTTCCTCGTGTCGCGCTTTAAGCGCGACTACCCGCGCGGTCTCCTGTTTCAGGTACTCACTGTCCGCGAGATCGCGGCCGCGCTGTTCAATAAGCGCCGCGATCTGACTTTTCGACATCTCCACGCGATGCTCGGCGCGGCTGAGCGCGGTCTCGGTCTCGTGTATCTTGTGCTGAAGAGTCCCGAGTTCATGTTCAGCGGACAGGGAATCCGCCCTGGTCTCCTCGATGGTGGACTCGATCCTGCCGAGGGAGGCGTGCAGAGACGTTACTTCGTCTTCCAGCTTTTTGAATTCCTCCGATGACGCGGTCCACTCGGCGCCGAGAGCGGAGTAATCAACGGAGGCCAGACGGAAATCGAGGTCCTTCATCTCCGCGCGCAGTTTTTGGTAGCGCTCGGCTTTCCGGGCCTGCCGGTCGAGAGAATTGACCTGGCGCTTGACCTCGATGATGATGTCATTCACCCGGAGCAGGTTCTGGTTGGTCGATTCGAGCTTGGAGAGCGCCTCCTGGCGGCGCGCTTTGTATTTCATCACGCCTGCCACTTCCTCGAACAGGAACCTGCGGTCCTGCGGTTTGCTGGAGAGGATCTGGTCCACCTTGTCCTGCTCGATGATGGCGTGTATCCTCGCGCCGACGCCGGCATCCATCATGAGATCGCGGATGTCCTTCAGGCGGCAGGGGATCCGGTTGATGAGGTATTCACTTTCGCCGGAGCGGTAAAGGCGGCGGGTGATCTCGATCTCCTGATAGTGACCGAACTCTGAAGAGGCAAAGGTCCCATTGACGTTCGACAGTCTGAGGGTCACCTCGGCCATGCCCAGAGGCTTGCGGCTCTCGCTTCCGTTGAAGATGACATCTTCCATCTTGTCGCCGCGAAGATGTTTGGCGCTCTGTTCGCCGAGCACCCAGCGGATGGCGTCGGAGATATTGCTCTTGCCGCAGCCGTTCGGGCCTACCACGGCTGTTATGCCCGGCTGGAACGCAACTACAGTCTTGTCTGAAAAGGATTTGAAACCGATCATTTCAAGGGTTTTCAGCTGCATAGGCCACCTCTTTTAAACAGACGGGCAGATGATTTGTTACATACTCACGTTCAACGTTCCAGGTTCATGGTTTAAGGTTGAAAAGCTAACCCTGAACCTTGAACCCTGAACCATATTTAATATCTATTAACTTATCCGTTTATATCACATGAATGAGGGTTTGTAAAGGGGAAAATAACAACTTGAGGTAGCTATTCCCAGAGGAGGCACAATATATTGTGGTTGTGGAAAACCTATATTTCACGCTGTTTCAGTCGTTCCAGACCGATTTTCATGGGTAAAAAGAGGGCAAGAATATTAATGGTCAGGACTGCGATGATCGAACCTGAAATGGAGACCCATCCCGAAAGCCTGATGTGGTAACCAAGGGTTTGGGAGGTGAATATTTTATACACGGGCCATGCCTCAAGGGCGATCACGACGCCGATAAACAGCATGGTCAACAGCATATACACGATGCCGCCGAAACCCGTGGGTATCTGCGCCACGTTCTCGTGCTTGAACCTGGGGAATACGGCGCCCAGGCCGACGCCGAGGGCCGTGATGCCGAAGGTCATCAGGAAGACCGTAATGATGCCGAGCCACATCATAAAGGGCGTTACCTTGAGCAGGGTGTTCGAGAGCACGATCAATATCTCGGAGAGCACCAGGAGCGGCAGCAGGCTGCTCCAGAACTTTGCCCAGAGAAAATCCCTGAGCGACAGCGGTGCGGACCTGATGATCCAGAACGAAGCTCCCTCAAGGCTCACCGCGGGGAACACGAACCGAATGGCGACTGACGCGGTCACGAACCCCACCATGCCGAGGTTCAGGAAGGAGATCAGGTTCTGGAGAAAGAAACTCGGCATTATCGCGCGCTCCAGGGGCAGGAGCTTGAAGCTGTAAATGTACACGACCATGAGCGCGAAGATGAGGAAGAGCTGCGACCACTGCGATGTATCGCGGAAGAAGAGCTTTATGTCCTTCAATATGATGGCGCGCATCTTTCCCCGGAACGGCAGGACGGTGAAGCGGAAGAACGCCTCCGCAAATCGCGAGCGCGAGATCGGAGATTTTTTCCCTTCCTGGGAACGGGACCAGCCGGTGTAGTAGATCTTTCCACAGACCCACTCCCCGATCACGATACTCGCGCCGGCAGTGCTCCAGAGCATGAGCAGATAAAAGAGGGCATCTCCTTTGATCCGGCGGAGCAGGGGGGAGAGCGTTTCTGTTGCCCAGAAGCTCGGCAGCAGGGGCGAGACCGGAGCGCGCATGGCGGTCAGGTACTGGACGAGCGAGGGAAAGGTATCAGGGTCAACGAGTTTCTCGGGTTTGAGCATGCGCATCATGATATACAGGACCATGAAGAACAGCAGGCTCAAGAGCACCAGGACGTCCTTGGCCCTGCGGGCAGGGAAGGCATTCACGAGCAGCATGGTCGCCATGATGCCGATGCCGGCGGGGATGATTAGAAAGGGGATGATGGTGAACAGCAGGCCGACGTAGTAGAGGATCGACGCCTTGAAAACCATGCCGTAGGCGATGAAAACCGGCAGTCCGTAGATGAGCGTGATCCATGATGAATCGACGATCGTCTCGATGAATTTCGCGCGAAAGATGGACTCGATCTTTATCGGTACGGAGTGCAGAATATCGAGTTCTCCCGAGAGGTAGAAGGTCGAAAGCGACGTGACAATGTTGCTGAACACGAGGATCGAAAAGAACGTCAGCAGTACCATCGACATCAGCCGGAGCGCAAGAAGGTCGCCCAGGCCTTCGATGGTCCTGAAGTAGGAGAGGACCTTGAAGGATATGCCGTACATGAAAGCCCAGAAGCCCAGGCCGAGCAGACCAAGGACCGCTGTTTTCAACCCGTCGCCGGGGGCGAGGCGGGTAAGCCTGTTCTTCAGGGCAAGATATCGAGGGGTGAGAAGGAGGAGCATAGTATTCTCTGATATGTAAGGGCGATGCCCGCATTCTGAGCAATCACGCGATCCCTATGCGTTCCGATCACCACACTTTACGGATCGTCTTGAGTCCCTTGAGATAGTCTTCGTATTCCAGATTGGCCTCGACGCCGTATTCAGCGAGCAGGTCCATCATCTTCGAGAGCGACACCCCGGCCAGTCGCGCGGCCCGTTCCAGGGACACCTCTTTCTTTCTGTACTTTTCCACGGTGAGCATGGTCCTGCCGAGGTCCACCAATTCCCGCACAGCGGTGGACATGTCGCCCCGCTCTTCCTTTGCCCGGGAAGAAAGAAATTTAAAGTCGTCGTCATTGATGCGTATGCTCAAAGTTTTTGTCGCCATACTATGAACCTCCCTTTATCAGTCGGACTGCGTCTTCGATGATCGTCTTGCGGTATCTGCCGACTGTTTGCAGCTTTTGTAATTTGACAAGCCCCTCATCTTTATCAATCATGCCTTTTTCAACAGCGCGCACCAGCACAGTGACGGCCGTAATAAATTCAAGTTTAAGCATTTTGCACGCCCGGATTGCATTCCTGTCGTCCGTTGCCACGATGGCGCTTTTGTGTTCAAGGGCGAGCGCCAATGACTCCGCCTCGCCGGCCTCGGAGGAGCATAGTGATATTATACACAACGGTGGTAAGCATACAAGTATTTTTGTAACTACTCAGGTTCAAAGTTCCAGGTTCACGGTTCAAGGTTGGAAAGCCGAAAAAAATAGAACAATTTTACAAGTAGACACCGCTAAACGAATTAAAAAAAAGATATGATGATAGGGATCAAAGCTCCTGGGTTGTTTCTTCAGCCTAAACTATGAACATTGAACCGTGAACCTGACAACCTGAGTAGTTGCGTATTTTCTAACAATCCCGCCGACCGAGAGGTGGTATCGGTGTCTGCGACTTCCAAAATCGATATTCTCTTCCTTTGGAAAGCCATTTAAGATATAATCCCGTGAATACTTCAGCTAAGGACAGCTTTTCATGATAATCATCCACACGATAAACGATTTACTCTTTAACCTTTTTCCGAAAGCCGTGGAGGGCGTAGGCCAACTGGGGCCAACTGGGGGCCAACTGGGGTCAGACTTAAAGATTGGCGTGCCCAGCGAAGGGCCGCACACACTTGCGGGTGCAAGTCCCGCCATGGCAATAAGCCAAAGCCATGTAGCTTGGATGGCAGGAGGTGAGGGAAACGTTGCCTT
>Ga0265292_1001124_pt1 | contig 25855 bp, 22 predicted proteins | sample Munlanlewell296A_FD_189080 | JGI IMG/M metagenome (GOLD analysis project Ga0265292, IMG submission 189080) | Leachate microbial communities from a municipal landfill in Southern Ontario, Canada - Leachate well 296A | ecosystem: Engineered > Solid waste > Landfill > Unclassified | place: Canada... | reverse complement strand
ATTATGGGCGGAATTATCTTAGAAGTATTAAAAGAAGATAAATGTAAGAACGGATTTATTTTAGATGGTTTTCCTAGAACAATTGCTCAAGCAAAAATACTAGATAATATTTTTGCAGAACTTTATACTGAAAAGCCATTCATAATCAAATTAAATGTAGATGATAATATTATCATTGATCGTTTAACGAACAGATTAGTTTGTAACAAATGCGGAAATATCATCGGTAAGAGCGAATATGAAGAAGATTATATTTGTCATGTATGTAAATCAACTAACAGTTACTACAAACGTAAAGATGATGATGATGAAGAAGTAATCAAGCGCAGATTAAAAGTTTATCACGAAACTACTGCTCAAGTATTTGATTATTACTCAGACAAAACACGTGTTATTGAAGTTGATGGAACTCAAAGTATAGAAGGAGTGACAAATAAAATCTTGGGGATGATAAATATTAATTAGTCTGGTTCACCTTTTTTCTTGATCAATACCTTTACTGCTCTGCCCTCTTCCAATCGTATTATTTTTGCATCTATTCTTCTAACTATTTCATAATTATGTGTAGCGAAGATCATCGAGGTTCCGCGAGAATTTATTTTTCTAAGAATTGTTAATATTTCTTCAGTTGTTTCGGGATCTAAATTGCCGGTTGGTTCATCGGCAAGTACTAAGAACGGATCATTTATTATTGCGCGTGCGATTGCTACACGTTGTTTTTCTCCACCGGAAAGCTGGTGCGGCATATTATTTTGCTTATGTGCCAATCCAACATCAGAAAGTGCATTTAGTATTTTTCTTTTAATCTGTTTTTTAGGAATTCCCGTTACTTGAAGAACAAATGCCAGATTTTCGTACACATTTCTGTCTTGAAGCAACTGAAAATCTTGAAATACAACTCCAATATTTCTTCTTAAAAACGGAAGATCTTTATTACGTATTGACTCTGATGAATAATCACCCACTTGAACATCCCCGGAATCGGGTAATAAATCCATATAGATCATTTTGAGTAAAGTAGTTTTCCCCACTCCGCTTTTCCCGATCAGAAAAACAAACTCGCCTTGACTTACTTGAAGATTTAAGTCATTAAAGACCGGTTGATTGGAATATTGAAAATCAACGTGATTAAAACTAAGCATAAGATTTTTTCTTTAAGATAAATTGTGCCCGTTCTGTATCTGCATTTGCGTTTTCGAAAGTAAATGCTTTATAACATTTGTGTACATAAAAATCCGAGTTATCTATAAAATTAAAATAATCTTCAAATGAGTAAATTTTCTGTTTGTGAATTTCCTCAACCTTTTTGCCATTGGCAAGCGTTAATTCAAAATGATTATAATGAATTCGTGTACGTTTATCAAAAAAACTTCTCTGCTGAAACACTACACCATTTACTTTTCCTCTACGGTTAAGATATTTCTCATATTTCAAACTATTTTTTTCAAGACTAACATCAAAAGCATATATTCCATTATCTGTTAAACAATTGCTGACACCATCCAACAATTTTATAATATTCTCTTTCTTATTAATATAATTTACACTATCAAATGTTGAGAAAATAAAATCAAACTTCTTTTTAAATGGAAGATATTTCATATCACAACATATTTTTAATAATTGAGAATCTTTTTGTCGTGATAGCATTGAAAAGGATAAATCTGATGTAATAATTCTTTTTATTCTAGCACTGAGATTAGATGCAATATATCCCGTTCCACCGGCAAGTTCTAACACTGAGATATTTTTTTTCTTTACTTCTTTGCTAATTTGATAAATGTAGTCAGCCCATTTTTCATAATCAATGGAACGCATGATGTGTGGATAAATCTCTGCTATAGCGGAATAATTGCTTACGGTTACTATTTTTTTTGTCTCCGGTTCGTAATTATTTTTTCTGCCCATTTAACTGCTTCAAGCATACTTTGTGGATTAGCAATTCCACGGCCGGCAATATCGAATCCTGTTCCATGATCGGGTGAAGTACGAATGATTGGAAGTCCTGCAGTATAATTTACTCCACTATTGAAATTCATCATCTTAAAAGGTATTAAGACTTGATCGTGGTACATGCCAAGGACTGCATCATAATCCTCGTGTTTGTGGTTTCCAAAGAAAGCATCCGGTACAAAAGGACCTTCAACAGAAATATTTTTTATGGATCTAATAGCCGGACCAATTGACGATAGTTCTTCTTTTCCGATATTCCCATTTTCTCCAGCATGCGGATTTAATCCAAGTACTGCAATCTTTGTTGAGCTTTTTCCTAAATCTTTAACTAAAGTTTCATGAAGAATTTTAATTGAAGAAACAATTCTCTGTTTTGTAATTAGTTTACTAACATTTTTGATCGGTTCGTGTATTGTTGTTAAGCCGCAAATAAATTTATTAGATAGAAAAACCATCAAATAATTTTTGGATTTAGAAAATTTAGCAAATATCTCTGTTTGCCCGGGATATTTTATTCCGGCAAATTTGAACGCTGTTTTTGAAACCGGAGCTGTGATAATGGCATCGGCTAATTTTAACGCTGCCGCTTCATATGCTCTCTTTAGCGATGCGAACGCAGCTTTACCTGAAAAGATTGTCGGTTTGCCAACTTGTTGTTTATAGTTACCGATATTTATGATCGTAACATATGAAGGATCTAAATTTTGAGGGAATTTATCTTTTATAATCTGATAACTAAATGAATGAGTAGTGCTGAGTAATTCTTCTTCAATAACATTTGATGGACAAAATAATACAATTTTTCTTTCAGCCGGATTATAGATCTGATTGATTGTCTTAATACAGATTTCCGGACCGATACCGTTTATATCACCGCATGTAAACGCAAGTGTTTTCATTTTTTAGTCTAACGTATAGTTCCCTAATCCCGATTTATCCGTATAAGTGAATTCTTTTTTTAGTTTTAAGTATTTCCAAATTTCAATAACTATGTTCGAATTTGAATATTCCCGTTTTATTTCATCCGGTTTACCATACTTTATATATATTTTCCCGCGGTCAGATTTCACACCATTAGGATAACTAACTGTACTGAAATTATCAATTGAATAATCTGCTCGTTTATAATATTCGTTCTCAAGTTCATTGAATGCAAATTTCTTGTTACCGGTCTTTTCATCCCAATATTTCTTAAGAACTTTGGCATATTCATTTTTATCTGCATCTAATAGAGTTTCTATTTTTTGTTTACTCTCAATAGCTTCTAGTACTTGAATTGCAAATTCAGGATTCATAAGAGATTTAGGTTTATCATTCCATAAGACAGTAAAATCGAACTCAACCGGTTTTGAATTGTCTTTTGAGATAATCAATCGAGCATTCCCTTCTTCCAGAAAATAGCTAAAATCTTTCATTACAAAATACTTTGTATTCAAATGCTTCTTATCGGAATAAAGAACAATCTTATTATCGCATTCTTTGAGCTTGTATTCATTATAAAAGTAATCAGTAACTCTTTGATTTACTTTTACCTTACCATCTTGCTCGATTTTTATATTTAATTCATTCGCTGTAGAATCTACAACTGGAATTAGAATTGAATAATCCTTGAGAGAATATGGAATTGTATTCATAAAATTAACAAGCTGAAAACTATTCTTGGATTCACACTGAGATTCATTATTCTGAACTACGATTGGTCTACCAATTTTTTCTTTAAGAATTAAATTATTGTGAACAGAAATTGAATCAAGCGGAATGCTTTGATCGCTGTTTGTAATACTTAGATACGGATAGATAACATAATCTTTACTTTTATTTTCAAAGCTTATCACTCCCTGGATAAAATTATCAACTGTCTTTGTCTCCTCGTAAGTTTCTACAACAACTAACTTGTTTAAAGATTTTCGATCAACAATTTTATTAGCGTTTTTGATCTCAAGGTCAAAGACAAATCCAGCAGTATATTTATTATCATTTTTTGTAAAGAATAATTCCTTAAATGGTATTCTATATGAAAAATAGCAGATAGAAGAACTATCCGAGAAAAAAATATTCTTTTCTAAAAATATTGGCGTTCTTAAAAATGGAAGTTGTCTTTCTTTATGTTGTGCTGAAAGTGTAATTAAAAAAGAAAACAAAAAAAGAAAAGTTATTTTATGAATGTTAGTTCGAACCATGCTCTCCATAAATTGATTAACTATTCATACTAAGCATGAATTCTTTATTATTTTTTGTTCCTCTCATCTTATCTAAAAGAAATTCCATTGCTTCGGCAGAATCAAATTCACTGATAATTTTTCTAAGGATCCATACTTTACTTAATTCTTCTTCTTTTTGTAATAATTCTTCTTTTCTTGTTCCGGATTTATTCACATCAATTGCCGGGAATATTCTCTTATCCGAAAGACTTCTATCAAGAACCAATTCCATATTGCCGGTACCTTTGAACTCTTCGAAAATTACTTCATCCATTCTACTGCCTGTGTCTATTAAAGCTGTTGCAATGATAGTCAAACTTCCACCGTCTTCAGTATTTCTTGCAGCTCCAAAAAATCTTTTCGGTTTGTGAAGTGCATTAGCATCAACACCTCCGGATAATATTCTTCCGCTGTGAGGAATTACAGTATTATGAGCACGTGCAAGACGTGTAATTGAATCCAACAAGATCACAACATCGTCTCCAGCTTCAACCATTCGTTTTGCTTTTTCAATAACCATATTTGCAACTTGAACGTGACGCTCTGCCGGTTCATCAAAAGTTGAACTAATAACTTCTGCCTGAACTGAACGCTGCATATCAGTTACTTCTTCAGGGCGTTCATCTATTAACAACATTATAATTTTTACTTCCGGATGATTTCTGGATAATGAGTTGGCTACTTTTTGTAATAATACTGTCTTACCGGCTTTCGGAGGAGAAACGATTAAACCTCTTTGTCCTTTACCGATTGGAGAAAGCATATCTATGATACGCATAGAATACTCACCGGGTGCTGATTCCAACTTTAATCTTTTCGTAGGATAAAGCGGAGTTAAGTTATCAAATAAAGTTCTTTCGCGGATAGCTTCCGGATCTTTTCCATTAACAGCTTCAACACGTAATAAAGCAAAAAATCTTTCACCTTCCTTTGGCGGACGAACCTGCCCGCTTACAAAATCACCTGTTCTTAAGCTGAACCTTTTGATCTGAGAGGGTGAAACATAAATGTCATCCGGCGACGGCAGATAATTATAATCCGCCGAACGCAAGAAACCATATCCGTCGGTCAAAACCTCCAAAACACCTTTAGAGAAAGTGAGACCGTCTTTTTGTGATTGAGCTTCTAATATTTTGAAGATGAGTTCTTGTTTGCGGAGATCGCTGTAACCGGCTATTGAAAAATCTTTAGCGATTTTGTAGAGATCTACAATCTTTTTTGATTGCAGCTCTGAGATATCCATTGGCATGAGTAGATCCTATTGCTTGTGAGAAATTCTTGGTAATATTCTATATTGATTGACAATCTGGGGATTTCGATAATTGATAATTGTAAAATTAATTATAAACTGAAGACTATTGAGGCACGGGTGAAAATTAATCTCCCTATACCACTTTGTCAAGTACTTTTTTCTAACATTTTACTTTTTATTTCACCCAGTAGATACATGCTTCCAAGCACTACCAGGCATTTATCGCTCCCCTCTTTGAAGAAATCATGAACTAATTTAGACCCATTTTGAACTATGTTGATCTTTATTCCGGCAGATTTTGCTGCAGATTCTATTTCATCCATAGTAGCGGAACGGTCAATACCTATTTTAGTTACAAAAATCCGGCTAAAATAGGGGTTAAGAATTTTAAGCATCTCAACAATTGACTTATCTTTCATAGCTCCAAAAAGTAAATACCTTTCCTCGTAATTATTACTTTCTCTAGAAAATTCCTCAATAAATGTTCTAACTCCTTCAGGATTATGTGCAGAATCAAAAATGATTTTTGGGTTTTTGCAAATTATCTCGTAACGACCTTGAATTCCGGTATTCTCAATTACATTTCTAATTCCTCTTGAAATAATAAGTCCGTCTTCAATGTTTAAGCTTTTATTTATTGTCTTTAAAGCTAAGGCAGAGTTGTAAAGTTGATGAGTGCCAATAAGCGGAGTGGAATAAATCGAGAAAGATTTTTTTTGTATAGCTACTATTATTCTGTCGCCTTCAATGGTGGTGAAATCATTTATCAAGTTATAATCACAATTAAATTCTTTTGCTCTGTTACGAATTATCAATTCCGATTCTTTCGGCATTTTACCAACAAAGACTTTGGAATTTTGTTTTATGATTCCAGCTTTCTCAAAAGCAATCTTTTCAAGAGTATCTCCTAAATGCTGGGTATGTTCTAAACTAATTGATGTAATCACCGAAGCGACTGGATTAATAACATTAGTGGCATCTAATCTTCCTCCGAGTCCGGTTTCTATTACAGCATAATCAACTCTCTGTTCATAAAAATATTTGAATGCCAGCGCAGTTGTGATTTCAAAAAAAGTAGGTTTGTATTTTTCAATATAATCTTCAAGATTAGTTACAAACTTTGCAACATACTCATCTTTAATCATAACGCCGTTTATTCTTATCCGTTCATTAAATTTTACAAAATGAGGTGATGTATAAAGACCAACACGGTATCCGGCTTCCATTAATAAACTTGCCATGAATGAAGCAGTACTCCCTTTACCGTTTGTGCCTGCAATATGAAATGTTTTTAAATCTCTTTGCGGATTACCAATTCTCTCCAATAACTGAAGTGTATTATCCAGCCCGAGTTTTATTCCGAATTGGTGTAATGAGAAAAGTTTTTCAAGTGAGGATTTAATATTCATAGTTAAATTTGATATGAGCCTGTTAACTCAGAAATATTTTGTATTGAATTTTGTTCGCAATAAGTTTTTAATCCTTCAACGATCTCAACACCGGCATTTGGATTAATAAAGTTTACAGTCCCAATTTGAAATGCCGAAGCACCAACGATCATCATTTCAGCTGCATCCTTCCAATCCATAATTCCGCCGATACCGATGATCGGAATATCTACGTTGCGTTTTATCTCAAGAACTTTTGCAAGGGCTATTGGTTTAATTGCCGGACCGGATAATCCGCCTGTAATATTTTTTATTTTTGGTTTTCTTGAATAAATATCAAAAGCAGTTCCCACAAGAGTATTTATTGCGGAAACACCATCACCTCCATTTTCTTTAACTACTTTTGCAAAATCTGAAATGCGGGAGACATTGGGCGAAAGCTTTATAAATATTGTTTTGTTAGTAGCATTTTTAACTCTATCTGTAATTCTTCCAACTGCATTCAGATCATTGCCAAATTCAAGACCTCCTTCATTCACATTGGGACAGGAAACATTTATTTCAAATGCATGAATAGATTCTTCTAGAGTTAATATTCTCGTACATTCAACATACTCTTCAATCGAACTTGCTGCAATATTACAAATCAAAGTTGTGTTCAACTTTTTTAGGAAAGGAATTTTATCATTAAGGAAAGATTCAACACCAACATTAGCGAGACCAATAGCATTCAACATTCCCGAAGGTGTTTCTGTTATTCTTGGTGGAGGATTACCTTTACGCGGTTTTAATGATAATGATTTTGTTACAATCCCGCCAAGTTTGTTCAAGTCGGTAAATTCTGCTATCTCATTTCCGTAACCGACAGTTCCGGAAGCTAAAAGTACCGGGTTCTTAAGTCTTAGTCCGGCAATATTTATTGATAGATCAACCATATTTATAATTTAACTGATTTAGCTTCGAACACCGGACCATCTTTGCATACAAGCAAATATGTTCCACCATTAGTTGGATCAATCGGACAGCCCTGGCAAATCCCGAATCCGCAAGCCATTGCACATTCAACAGAAATCTGGCAATCATAATTATTTTCAACACAATAATTCTGCAATGCTTTTAACATTGGATTTGGTCCGCATGCAAATATTCTAAATTTATTCTGTGAAATGTTTTTAATCTCTCTTTTTAATAAATCTACTACGGTACCGTGAAATCCTTCCGAGCCGTCATCCGTTGCTATCAAAACATTTTTCAATCCTTGCATAACAATATTTTTATTTGATCTTCCACCGAGCAAACTGATAACTTTTTTATTTGTAGGAAGATTCTTCAGTAAAAATGGGAAAGGTGCAACACCAAGTCCGCCTGCAACAATTACAGCAGTATCATAACCATCTTTATAATCAAATCCGTTTCCTAATGGTCCAAGGAGTTCCAGTGATTCTCCTGGTTTCTTCTCAGATATTAACTTTGTTCCTTCTCCATGTATGTCGAATAAAAAGAAAAGATAATCGTCTTCAACATCGCATATACTGAATGGTCTTCGTAAAAGCGGAAAAGAATTTTCTGAAACTTTGATATTGCAAAACTGACCAGGTTTGGCAAGCGAAGCTATTGAGGGAGATAATACTTTTATTAAAAAAATATTATCGGATATTTTCTGAACTGATTCAACCTTAGATTTTTCTACGTACAAGAATTTTCTCTTTCTGAATAATTAAATTTACTTATGAATTATTAATGATAATGAGAGGTTTTCCAATTCTATAATTTCTTTGAGTACTTTTCTTCTATTGCTTTAATCTTATCCAATCGTTTTTGATGTCGGTCTCCTAAGAATTTAGATGAGAGCCAAACTTCTGTAATTGATTTTATTGTTTCCTCACCTAAAGATCTTGCACCGACTGCCAGCACATTCGCATCATTATGTTCTCGAGAACTTTTGGCGGAAAATTCATTGTAACAAGTTGCCGCGCGTATTCCGGGAATTTTATTTGCTGTAATTGCCGATGGGATTCCGGTTGCGTCAATCAGTATTCCGTATTTCACTTCACCGATTGCAACTCTGTTAGCTACATCGAATGCAATATCCGGATAATCAACAGAATCTTCTGTAAAAGTACCAACGTCAATTATATCGTAACTCTTCTGTTTCAGAAAATCAAAAATAATTTTTTTAATTTTAACACCGGTATGATCCGAACCTACTGCAATCTTAACTTGAGAATTTGAACATGATAATGAAGAGCCGGATTCGCTTTCTACTATCCGAAGATTGAAATGTAGTATTCTATCTTTTGCGAGTGGAGTAAGGACAGATCCCTTTTCAACTACGATCTCTTTACTTCCGCTTTTAATAACTTTCTTTACATCATCTTCTGTAATTAATCTTTTCATTACGCAATGGATCTAGATTTGATTAGACTAGTTCATTTCTCTTATTCATTTTTAAATAATCAACAACTTCCCTAACATCCTGTGCATTATTTCTATCGCAAACCAGCAACGCCTGGCTTGTATTTATGATAACCAAATTTTCAACACCAATAACCGCTGTGAATTTTCTTGGTGAGAAAATGTATGAGCTAAATGTTTTTTCAGTATAAACATCGCCGATAATAGCATTCCCATCTTCATTCTTTTCAGAGATTTCATATACGGCTTCCCAATTACCTACATCGTTCCAGTAAAAATCTGCTTTTGTAAGATAAACATTATCCGATTTCTCCATTACACCGTAATCAATCGAAATGCTTTTAAGCTGACCGTACACAAGTACAACTTGTTTTTCAAGATCATTTGTCCCGATGCACTCTTCAATTTTATCAAGTCCGTCTGATAGATCAGGTAAATGTTTTCTGATTTCTCCGAGAATTGTCTCAACATGCCAAATAAATATTCCCGAGTTCCACAAAAAATCTCCCGATTCGATAAATTGTCTTGCAGTTGCCAGGTTTGGTTTCTCTGCGAAAGTCAGCACCTTATAAATATTGTTATCAATTCCCTTTTCATCAAACTGAATATATCCATAACCGGTCTCAGGACGATTTGGAGTAATGCCGATTGTTACTAATCCTTTTGATTTATACGCAAAATCTGCAGCTGTAGAAAGACATCTTCTAAATTGTTCTTCATCTTTAATCAAGTGGTCTGCAGGTAAAGTAATTGTAACTGCATCCGGATTTTTACTTTTGATGATGACTGATGCAAGTCCGATACAAGCTGCGGTATTTTTTCCGAACGGTTCATCAATAATATTTTCTTCAGGAATTTGCGGCAACTGTTCCTTAACTCTCATCTTCTGTACTTTATTCGTAACAATATAAATATGATCATTCGCGACCAATCCTTCCAATCGTTTTGCTGTATCTTGTATCATCGTGTTTTCGCCAAAGATGCGAATCAACTGTTTCGGTTTTTTCTCTTTACTTCTTGGCCAAAACCGTGAACCTACTCCGCCTGCCATAATAACAGCAAATAATTCCATCTATCTTTCCTTTTGCTTTGGGGAAATGGTCTTTCCAAAATTTTCTGCACGGGTTAAATAATTTGTTATATCAACATCTTTACCGCGAACTACTGCTACAATAACAATTAAACATGCGCGTAACGATTCGATCACATTCGAGCTTGGAGCAATTTTTTTCTGATTTATTAATTCCAAACCTTTCGCAAAAATGCTGTGCATATTTGATAGTATTTCAAATCCAACCTTCTTAGATAGTTCAGCATTATCATACATTATTTTGATGTGACTGTTAATTTCATTTTCGGTGTATTCATATTTTAGAACGCGGTTTAGGAATGGGTCAAGTTCTTTTACAGGTCTTAAAACTTTTTCTTCAAAGTTTTCAAAATTAAAATCGTTGTCTTTATTAAGTTCTTCAAAGATTATCGCTTCTCTTAATTCATCCGCACGTGATCTTTTCGGTAATTCAATCTCAGGCGGCGATTGAACAATAGCATCGAATGAATTTATTTTTTGATTGGTCAGATCAATATTTAATCCGCCGGTATCAAATTTCTGAAATGACATTCTGGCTGCGTGAGGAGTGAAAATATCAAGAACTCCGTTAAGTTCTTTTACCAGACCGTAACTATGTTCCTTAAACTTATCCGAAAGCTTCACAAACTCGATCTTCCCGTTATCAATAAAATTTTGAAGATCTCCGAGTTTGATACCAAGTTTTGAGAGTTCTGTAATTTTCTTGAAATTCTTAATCTCTTCCGAAAGAGATTCGCAGTTGTTCAATCTTTCACGGAGAATTGCTACAGTTTCAATTTTCTCCGAGCTTAAACGAAGGTTATTGGCTGCGGCTACAATGCATTGTATGATATATTGTTTAGCCAGATCCAATGTTAGTCTTTATTAATTGTAGGAACTCTTTTGGTTAATTTTATTTTTTATGTAGATGTATTTAATACTTTAAAATTTACGTGATAAATGTAAGGAATTTTAAGGATTAATTTCAGAGCATATTGGAATTGTAAGAAGATAATAATCATTGATAAACTGAACTTTCCAGCATAATATCAGTTAAAAAAAATAATGATCGGTTACAGATTTTTAGAATTCATTCCAAGTTGTCAAGGAGATGATCCTTTCGAACTGCTGCTACCTATATTTATTCAACTATTGAATGATCCTTCTGATGATGAATCCGAGCAAAACGATGAAGGAGGTTATATTTAGATTTAGTGCTGACTCAATGTAACTCCTAATCTTCCCTGCCTTAAAACGAAACTGATAATCATTTTAAGGCAGTGATAGTTAGTCCTAAAAGCATTTTCTTCCCAAATTATAAATCTTTTATAGGCATTCTTATTGCATATAATACTTATTCTAAAATCATCAACATGATATGGGAATTCCTATGAGATATAGAATACTTAAACTTTATAAATTGCAAAATCATTTTATATTTGTTCTATTCTTCTTTTCTTTTCTTTTATTAACAGCGATAAAAGTCTATTCACAGACAGCTTTGAAGTTTAATGTTGCTGACCAATATGTAACATTTGGAACAGCTTCAGTTCTAGGCGCATCCACATTCACACTTGAATGTTGGATATATAAAACCGGAACTGGCGGTACGGCTAATACTGGTATCGGCGGTATTAACGCAATACCAATTATTACAAAAGGTAGAGGTGAAGATGATACACCTGCAAACCTAAATATGAATTATTTTTTGGGTATTAATTCAAGCGGAAAACTAGCAGCAGATTTTGAAGATAAAAAAGACGGAAGTAATCATCCAATAACCGGAACCACTACACTATCTAACAATGTATGGTACCATATAGCTGCAACTTATGATGGAACAACCTGGAGGATTTATCTGAATGGAAAACTTGATGCTGCAGTACTTGTAGGTGCATTCCTACCAGAGAATACGAGTATCCAGCATGCTGGAATTGCCACTGCAATGAATTCATCCGGTACTGCAACTGGTTACTTTCAAGGGGTTATTGATGAAGTAAGAATATGGAATTATGCGCGCAATCCATCTGATATTCTAAATAACATGAATGTTGAACTTACCTCCGGAACCGGATTAATTGGAAGATGGGGATTCAACGAAGGAAGCGGAACTACTGCAATAAATTCAATTGTCTATTCTACACCATTAAATGGAACTTTAGTAAAGTTTCCATCTTGGGTTGCAGGTAATCCGGGACTTTCAACAAATTCGGTAGCTATAACTTTAGGTTCCCCATCAAACGGAGGCGTTATAAATTCGGCTCCAACTTTAACTGTAGCTGTTAACGATAATACATCCACTAATCTTGTTGTTAAGTTTATGGGAAGAATAGCTGAAGCTAGTCCGGCTTTCAAAATTATAGGGTTGCCGGATACACAAAATTATTCTGCAGGATTGAATGGTGGTTCAACTGCTATCTTTAGTTCTCAAACACAATGGGTCTCTGACAACGCCGTAAGTCAAAACATTCGTTATGTTGCTCATCTTGGCGATATTGTAGAGAAGGGATACGTAGAACAAGAATGGATAAATGCAAATATTTCCCTAAGTATCCTTGAGAAACCGATTACAGGATATCCAGAAGGTATCCCTTTTGGTATAGCAGTTGGAAATCACGATATGGATGGCGGAGAATTTCAGAATCCCCCTGCAACTTATAATAATTATAATAAATACTTCGGCGCTTCCAGATTCGAAGGACGGTCATACTATGGCGGGCATTACGGAACGGATAACGCTAATCATTATGATTTTTTTAGTTCCAGTGGTCTAGATTTTATTGTTGTTTATTTACAATATTATGCTACTCAAGAGCAATTAATTTGGGCAAATGGAATAATTGCATCTTATCCAAACAAAAGAGCAATCTTGGTTAGCCATAGTATTCTAAACAATGACAATAGTTCCAATTTTACCACTCAAGGTCAAGCAATATTTGATGCCGTACAAGGTAATGAGAATCTATTTTTAATGCTTTGCGGTCACCTTCCTGTGACTGGGAGAAGAGCTGATAAAGGTACTAAGGGAAATACTATTTACACTTTGTTATCAGACTATCAGACACAAACAAATGGCGGGAATGGATATTTAAGAGTGATGGAATTTGTTCCATCCTCAAACCAAATTAATATAACAACTTATTCTCCATATACTGGGCTAAGTTTTACAGATAGTGGAAATAAATTTACATTACCTTATAATATGAGTGGAACGGGCAGCTCATCATTTACCGAAATAGCAACAGTAACTGTCCCCAATAATTCAAATGCAACTTATACATGGAATAATTTACAAAATGGAAAAACCTATGAATGGTATGTTACTGTATCTGATGGAAATGGCAAGACAACAACTAGTCCTATCTGGTCATTTAAAACAGACTACCCGGTAAACCCACCGGTACAATACTCATTAAACTTATTATCTAATCCAAGTAATGGAGGGTCAACAAGCGGAAGCGGTACATACAATTCGGGAAGTAATGTAACAGTTACGGCAATGCCAGCAACCGGATACACATTCACAGGATGGAGCGGAGATGCTTCCGGGAATACAAACCCTTTGACTGTTGCGATGACTTATAACAAAAATATTACTGCAAACTTTGCAATCAACACTTATATATTAACTATCACTTCAGTAAACGGAACCGTAACAAAAAACCCAAATCAAACAAATTACTCTCATGGGTCAACTGTCCAACTTACTGCAGCGCCAGGAACAGGATATACTTTTACCGGTTGGACTGGAAGTGTTACGGGTTTAACAAATCCCATAACAGTTACAATGGATGGGAATAAAAATATCACAGCTAATTTTGTAATAAGTACTCCATCAATTCCAAACATTAAACCAACTATCGCAACTTCAACCATTCCGAACGGAACAGATTTCTGGGTTGAAGTAAAAGTAGGTGATCCTAATACGGTAAGCGATCTGTATGGTATTTCATTTAAATTATCAAGTAATAATTTAAACTGTACATATGTTGATGAAAGCGCTGAAAATGGTGGATTTATTGGTATAGGTTCATCTATTTTATTCTTTCCGAAAAAAGTAAATAATCAGACAGTGGATATTGGTATTTCAAAAAGTTCCGGTTCCGGAGTTAACGGTTCTGGAATAATTGCTAGAGTAAAATTTACATCGCCTCCAGGTATGTCTGGTGATCAGTCTGTAATATTTTCTCTGATTGATATTACTGCGATCAACTCTACAGGAGGAACTGTTTTATTATCTCCATCAACACTTCCAATAACGATAAAAGCTGGTATCATCGCAGTAGATGTATGGCCTGGTGATTGTAATAATGATAAGACAGTTAACTCATCTGATATCATTCCTATCGGTCTGTTTTATGGTCAATCTGGAGCAGGCAGCAATAATCCAGGCAGTTCTTGGCAAGCATATTCAAGGGTACTTTGGACAAGCGATGGCAGCACTCCCAAGCGTATTTATGCTGATGCTAATGGGGACGGAACGATCAATTCCGCAGATATAATTCCAATAGGATTAAATTATATTAAAACACATGCTTCGATACAAGAAGATGATAACAAGACAGAAATAAAATTATCCAAAACAAATGCTGATGCAACAATTAAACCAATCATTTCTTCACTAGTAAAAAACAATACTGCATTCATCGTACAAGTAAAAATTGGGGATCCTAATCAAATCCAGAATTTATATGGAATTTCTTTTAAGCTGCAAAGTGATAAATCAACTTGTTCATATGTTGATGGCAGTGCTGAAAATGGTGGATTTCTTGGAACCGGTTCATCCCTCTTATTCTTTCCGCAAAAAGTAAATAATCAAACAGTTGATATTGGTATTTCAAAAATCTCTGGTCCTGGGGTAAGTGGCTCTGGTATAATCGCACAAGCACAATTTATTTCAAGCATTGATCAGATTGTTACTTTCTCCCTTGCCGATGTAACTGCAATAGATAATAATGGAAATGCCTTGCTATTAAATATAATACCATCTGGTGTAACGGTTGATGTTTATGGGAAAGATAATATTCCTACTGAGTTTTCATTGGCTCAAAATTATCCCAATCCATTTAATCCTACTACAACAATAGAGTTTAGAATTCCTATTACCGGATACTATGTTGTGAAAGTCTTTAACGCGATTGGTCAGACTGTTCGTCTGCTCGCCGAAAAAGAATTTTCTGCTGGTATTTACAAAGTTAATTTTGACGGGAATGATTTATCATCCGGTATTTATTTCTATCAGTTATTTGGCAATAGTGTAAATCTTATCCGAAAGATGATGCTTATAAAATAATTCCTCCCACTGATGAAGAAGAGAGGATTTTTTCTCCCTAGTCCTCTCTTCTTATATTTTCGTCAAGGAGTTAAATTTGACGACCAGAAAAAAATTTGTTTAACCACATGTATATTATTCTTTTGAATTAACTAATTAAATTATTTCTTTTTTATCTTTTTTGTCTTTAACCTCTTTTCGATCCTTTTTCTCTTTTTCTTTGTGTAGTGCTTCGGGTAATTTCAATATTGGTTGTCCCTCTAGTTTTAAGAATTGCATATTCGCAAATGCTTTTTGAATGATTGTTTCTGCTTTTTTAATTTCACTATCAGATTTATCATCTTGTAGTTTCAATGGTTGAATTCGAACTTCAAGATTGAATCCGTGATCTACTCTATTAGCAAGTTTATTTAACGAAATTCGTACTGCGTTCGTTAACTCGTTTTTCCTTCCATCATCTTTCCCCTTATAAAATTGTTTAATAATCTCATTTGCTAACTTTTCCATCCCATTTTCCATAATTTGATTTGCGTGATTATCAACACCTGTAGTTGCGTTATCTGGGACTCCTTGTGTTCGTAATTCACTACGTAGTTTTCTTATTTCCAAAAGTTGTTTATAAAGAGATACTATACGTTCGATGGCAAAGGCAAGGCAAGCCGCATAAGGTGCGAATGCATTAAGATAAACTAAAAGTTCACTTGAAGAAATATTTCTAATGATAAGTTCATCTTTTTTCCCTGTAGCCACTTCTGCAAATGTATTTAAGATAAAACCCATTTCATCTAATTCATTTGCAAAATCTAATAACTGATTTTTCACTTCTTTCCTAGGAATTAATATGCCGATCTCACATTCGCCAGGTGCTAATGTTTCATCACCAATCTTAAATTGACGAAATGCAGAAATAGTATTTTTTAGTGCAGTTTCAAAGGATTCAATTTCTTTTTGCAAAACTTTCAATTCCTCCAATGCAACAGCAGGTGTCATTTGATTCCTAGCAATAATATTCTCTACATTTTGCTTTAGTTCTCTACCAAAGATTGGCACAGCACCAATTTCTGAAAGGATCTGTCGCCAAGTGGGGCTAAAATTATCACTAGAAACATTTGTAACAGAGGAATAAAAAGTTTTTATGCTAGTGGAAAGGTTTTGTTGATAAGATGCTTGAGGACTATTTACTACATTTTGTAAAGAAGAAATTAGGTTTTGCAAATTACTTGAAGTACTCTTTCCACTCATCTCAGTTTCAAGAACCGTAATAATATGATGCAATCGTTCAACGTTCATTATTATACTCCTTAAATTCTAAAGGTTGACTAAATAAATCTGCTGATGTATTAGCTATATAAAAATCTATTATAAACTTTGTCTTGGGTACAATTGAGGACGTTCTTTACAAAACCCATTTACAACTTAAATTAAATTTTCTTTTGAGTAAAGATAAATTACAACAAGCACTTTGTATTTTATAGACTCCGGATCGAGTCCGGAGTGAAAAAGTAATCTTCAGTTAAATATTTAAGTTTGAGATTGCTTCTCCCGACTCTTCGACTTAGCTCAGAATCGGGATCGCAATGACAATTTACGTTGTGGTTCGCAATGACAACTTACTGCCATCTGCTAACCGCAAACTGCTAACTGCTGTGTTTTTCTTTAAATCCCTTCATCATCCATTTACGTGCTAAGATTAAAAATACCGGGGACATAATTGCAATGAATCCGTAAATGAGCCACATGAATTCCGTATTCATCGGCACAGATGGTGTTTGTTCAGGTGAAGGACAATAATGCATCAAGAACCAGCCGGAGTAAATACTTGTAACAACTTTAGTAAGGAACCACGGAAATTGTCCGATACCCATGTAAATGCCGGTCATATTCTTCGGTGCAATCTCTGCAACCCATTGTAAAAATCTCGGCTGCCACATTGCTTCACCGATAGTCATAATAATAATATAAGCGATCAATGTGTTTATGTTCGGTCCCAATGCAAGAATAAAAGTTGGCGAAGCCATTACAAAAGTTCCGATGATCATCATTGTGTAAGCATTCTTTTTAGATGTGAGAGCAGCAATCATAGGAGTTAGGATAAAAATCAATATTGGATTAAGGTTTACAAAGAACTCAAAATTATCCTTTACAAATCCTCCAAATGCTCTGCTTGTATAAAGCGGAATAGTTAACCAATTGTGAGCAAATAACGTCTGTACCGGTATCAGAGCAAAAATGAAATACAAAAAGCGTTTATCTTTTAGAGGAAAGTTCTTTAAGTAGAATTTCAGTTTCTCTTTAGCAGTCATCTTGGAAAGTTCATCTTCATCCTCAACTTGATTTACATTTTTTTCTTTTGAAGCAATCTCAATCGCTTTAGCTACAGCTTTCTTTGTCATAATAAAATAGACAACTGCAATTCCGGTAACAGTAAGTGCAACATAAACCCAGAAGACACCGAGAATACTTGTAGATCTTCTTATCGGCGGAGAAATTAATCCCGGTAAGAATCCGCCAAGATTCATCAGTGCGTACAACATTGCGTAACCCATCGCGGCAGTTTTTTCAGTTGTAAATTTTTTAACAGCAGTATAAGCTGCGGGTTGATAAATTCCGTAGCCGAGCACAATTCCTAATATTCCAAGCATAGAGTAGATATGAGCCGATCCCCAAAGTCCCGTTGCACCGAGATGCGGAGCCGTTGATAAAAGAATTCTTCCAAAAAACATGAAAGAGAGTGCGTACAATAAAGCTTTTCGCACACCAACAAGATCAACAGTAGCACCAAGAAACAACATACTCAATGTAATTCCCGCAGTAAGAACACCAACCATGTTACCTGCTCGTATGTCATCGAGTTTAATGTAATCGTTAAAATAAATTGCCAACAGTCCAACAACACCGAAGTAAGTTAATCCTTCAAGTATGTAAGAAATGTTCAAACCCAGTAACGCACGAGAAGTATGAGCGAGATCAATGAAGGGCTGCGTAACTTCCCAAATGATATTAGTGAAAGCATTTTTTTCATCACGTTCAACTTCTTTCCTACCATAAATAAAAAGAACCAGTACCACAGCAACGGGCGGAACAAGAAGTGCGGATAAAAACATTACAACAGCGTTAAATCCTTTTTTAATTGCCAGACGTGTCGCTCCAAGCAGAATAACAAAGTAGGTTATTAATGTCAGACCGATTAACGAAACTAATAAATCCATAATTCACCTATTAGGTTTGGGTTAAAGAATATTTACTTCTGGAATCAATTCTATTCCAAATTTATCGAAGACAGCTTTCTGAATTTCTTGTGAGAACGTTTTGATCTGCTCTCCCGTTGCACTACCCATATTAATTATTACCAACGCTTGACGATTATATGTTGCTACGTCTCCGATTCTTTTACCTTTATAACCACATTTCTCAATTAGAAATCCGGCGGGTATTTTGTATTTGTTTCCATCTAATTTAAAAAAAACAATCTCTTCAAAATTTTTCTTCAGTTCTAAAAATCTTTCTTCACTTACTTCCGGATTCTTAAAGAAACTTCCAGCATTGCCGAAACGTTGAGGATCGGGAAGTTTACTCATTCTAATTTTGTTTATTGTCTCGCGTACTTTTCTAATCGTCAACTTTTCTTTGTTCGCTTTTCCTAAATAATCATTCAAGGAACGGTAATTAAGATTGAACTGTTTTTCTTTCTGTAATTTCAAAATGACTTTAGTTATTATAAACTTCCCTTTCAATTCCCTTTTGAATATACTGTCACGGTAATCGAACTTGCATTCATTTTTTTTATAAATCTTTTTTTCTCCCGACTCTAAGTTAATACCTTCAAGAGATTCGAATACATCCTTTATTTCGATACCGTAAGCGCCTATGTTTTGAATCGGTGCAGCTCCGACAGTTCCGGGAATGAGCGAAAGATTTTCGATTCCGTAATATTTATTCTCAACACAATAGGAAACTAAGTCATTCCAAATCTCTCCGGCTGAAGATTCGATGATTACATACTTTTCATTTTCTTCTACTAAGCGTATTCCCTTCTCTACATAATGGATTACTAAGCCATCATAATTTTTAGTGAATAGGATATTACTTCCACTGCCGAGAATAAGTTTATTCATACTGTTGAAACGTTTGGATTGTAATATTTCCAATATCTCTTTTTCCGAAACAACTGAAGTGAAATAATTAGCTTTTACATTAACACCGAAAGTGTTAAATGGTTTTAAGGATTTGTTTTCTTGAATTTTTATCATGGTTATAGATTAAACGTTGATTCCATATTCTTCCAATTAATCTCTTCTATTTTATACCCGTCTGATCTAAACATTATACCACCGGACTTATCAGTTCTCACAATATTAATTTTATTTTGATTGAACCGTTCAATAATATCTTTATGCGGATGATTAAACTTGTTCATAACTCCGGCACTAATAATCGCGTAATTTGGTTTAACAAAATCCAGAAATTCTTCGCTTGTACTTGTTCTACTTCCGTGATGCCCGGCTTTCAAAACATCCGATCTTAAAAATGTTTTATATCTATTCACGTACCCGCTTTCAACTTTTGTACCTGCATCACCCGTAAACAAAAAAGAATTATTTCCATAAACCAACCTAAGCATTCCGCTCTGATCGTTGGAACTTAATGATTCAAAATAATGGTTTGCTGTGTCATTCAAAACATAAATACGGCTGTTGCCAATCGTTATGATCTCTTTAGAATAATACTTGAAAGGAACACCATTCGAAGTTAAATAATTTTCCAGATCAATATCTTTTTGTAATTTCGGATCGAGCTTCGGTTTGTAGATCAGCTTTACTTTATGCTTGGCAATTATTGATAAGAATCCTTTGTAATGATCTGAATCAATGTGAGAAATAAATCCGTAGTCAATTTTATCAATTCCTAACTTATCCATTAAAGGTAAGATCACGCGTTCGCCGTTATCAAAATATTCAGTCGCTTCGCCCGCATCTATCAATGCGGTTTTACCGTTTGGAAATTTTACCAATAACCCATCACCTTGCCCGATGTCTACTGCCATAACCGATAAAACATTCTTCGGCATTAATTCATAATTGTCTAAACGCATGAACAAAATCCACAGCACTATAGATAAAGTTACTGCAACTATCTTTGCGGTTCTTTTTGTAAATATTTTGAAAATGAAAAATATTAAAGCTAAGATGAGATAAAATAATATTGCATCATAAACACTGAACTGATTAATTAAAATGTATGAGTATTTATCTCCACCCAATAAACGAACAAAGAAGTACATAACATATGTCAGCAGTTCATTAGCAGAAGCAAAGATTGAACCGAACCAACTGAAAAGAGTACCCACAAACAATGTGAATATTCCCAAAGCTACTATTGCACCGGAAACCGGTATAACGACTAAGTTAGCAAACAAAGCAGAAACAGAAAGGCGATGGAAATAAGTTAGAGTAAACGGGAGCGTTCCAATTTGTGCCGACAAAGATGTAACGCAAAAAATTAAAAACCAATTCAGCCATTTTGTTTTGATCTGTAAATTATCTACGGTGCGTTTTAACGGAGGATAAATTAAAATTAGAGATAAGATTGCCGAGAAAGAAAGTTGAAAACTCGGATTAAATAATTCGCTCGGACTTATCAGTAATATAACGAACGCGGATAGAGACAAAGCATTTAGACTGTTGTATTCTCTGCCCATAGCCGGTGCAGCCAATAAAGCAACTGCCATTACTGTTGATCTGAAAACCGGCGCATCTGCACCAGTTATGATTAGATAGAACAATAAACCGATCAAGGTTAATGTGTAGCGGGTAAAAAGATTGAACCTGTTGAACACAACTAAGAAGATCAAAACAATGTAACCAACATGTAAGCCGGATACAGACAAAACATGCACAACTCCCGAATTAACAAATTCATTTTTTATAGCGTAATCAATTGAGCCGCGATCCGCCAAAAGTAATCCACGAAGTAAGCCGGTAGTAGTCTTGTTATGCAGCGATGTGATTTGTTCATCTAACCTTTTTCTGATTTGATGAATTGTGTTTTTGTATTCCGATACTTCCTTAGAGATAAATTTTACGTCATCGGTTTTATAGATGTTTGCTATTGCTACAATTCCCTTTCCGTTTAGATATTTTTCATAATCATATTCGCCAGGATTCCTTTCATTCCTTGGTTTCATAATATTTCCAAAGATTTGTATCCTGTTCCCAATTTCTAATTGGTCATAAAGTTTTGATGTTTTTTTATCTTCATCATAAACAGAACAAAGTATTTTATATATGCCTTGATACTTCTGTTCTTTTGTAGTTACTGTATCGGCAGATAAATATAAAATTATTCTGCCTTCTTTTTTCAGTTCAATATTATCAATCGTACCGCTGATTATAGTTTTAGTATATTTTTCTAATTGAAACGGATAGTTAACTTTCGGCGGTGAAACAACTGAAAAATAAAGCGACCCGCAAAGAACTATTGCAATAGTTATCAAAACAATTTTTAACTGTTCAATATGAGTTGACTTTTGAAAGTGAAATATTAACGAGATGAGTAAAGCAAATAAGAAGAAAATAAAAAGTGTAATTAATGAAATGGATAAAATAGATTGGAAGATTATTCCAATCATAAAGAGAATTACAAATTTTATGAGAGGATATTTACTCAATCATACATCTCCATAATTGCCGGTTTGATATCGTAAAGTTTCTTGATCTTCTTTGATAATAATTCTGCATTCTTCCCGGCCGTAATTCCAATTGCGGGATTCAGTGTGTGCATCTTAATAGAAAGATCCTCAAAGTTACCATGATCAGAACAGACTACAAGCGTCATATCTTTTTTTAGATTCGTAATCATATGAAAAAGAAAACTATCAAGAATACTTGTTGTGTATTCAAGCCATTCACTGTTTCTGCCGTGCCCAAGATGATCTGTGTGAAATATTTCAAATAAAGTAAAATGATTTTTAGAACCAAGCCGTATCAGACGATCAGCCGCAGTTTCTGCTTTTATCACCTTCAATTTATAATTCATTCTTTCTACAAAATAGCGGTTATTAATATCTGCCGCCAAAGCTTTTCCTTTATGAATGTCACTTATATTATTCAATCTCATTCCATTCATAATACAGCTTAAAGTAGTTACGCTTAATCTTCTTCTTCCGGAATTCACGTAATCAAAAAATGCTTTTGGATAAGCATTAGCAAAATAAACCTTTTTCCTTTTTTGCATGAAAGAACGAAAAATGTTTTTCCCTTTTATAATAGGAAGAAGAGTTGAGTAAGGATAAGGTCCGAAATGTTTTCCTATCAGTTTGGGTGCATTAATGCCGCAGAAGATTGATGTCTGTCCGGTTCCGCTTAAAGGTATTTCCGGAATTCCCATTTTTGCATCAACCGGAAATAGAAAAGCGTTATTACCTTCTAATTTTTGTTTATCAAGATGAGGAATATCACCGAAGATTTCTGAAAATGTTCTGAAGCCATACTTGAAGAAAGGATTGTATTCGTAATCTTTCTTTCCGATTCCAACGCCATCCATAAAAATCATTATTGTCGAGTGCAATTCTTAATCCTTTCCTTTTCAGTACTAGTCTGACCAACCCATGTGGGCTGTCTCAAAAGATCTAAATTGTCATTCTGAACAAAGTGAAGAATCTGATTTTAACTAAAAGCCAAAGATTCTTCGTCTCCCGACAAGTCGGGATCCTCAGAATGACACTTCTGAGACAACTTCTTTAAGTGGTAGGTCTATTCTTTCGATTCTACTAAAATTGTTACCGGTCCGTCATTAAATATTTTTACCATCATCATCGCTCCAAACACTCCGGATTTAACTTTATCATTCCCAAGATTACTTTTCATCCGAGCTATAAATTGTTCATACATGGCTTCTGCAACATCAGGACGTGCGGCATCTGTAAAACTTGGACGGTTTCCTTTTCTTGCATCTCCATATAAAGTGAATTGAGAAATAATTAAAACTTCCCCGTTAATATCTTTAAGTGAAAGATTCATCTTTTCATTATCGTCCTCGAAGATCCGCAAATTGGAACATTTATCGGCAACAAAATTCAAATCCTCTTCTGTATCCCCTTCTTTTACTCCAAGAAGAATTACCATCCCTTTTTTTATTTCTGAATAATATTTCTGTTCAACAATTAGGACTGATCCTTCAGTTACTCTTTGAACCAATGCTCTCATTTCAATTCTCCAACAACAACTCTATCAATTTGCTGATAATCTTTTACAAAATAAATATTTATGAAATCATTCTTCTCAAGAATATCTGCTACATACTTAGACTGGTCTTTACCGACTTCTAAAAAGATTTTACAATTATTTTTCAATAATATTTTTGCTCTTTCCGCAATCATTCGGTAAAAATCTAATCCGTCGTTCGAATCCGTAACGGCAGCAATTGGTTCGTAATTTTTAATTTCATTTTGAAGAATTGGATATTCCTCTTTACTAACATATGGCGGATTAGAAACTATTATATCAAATTTATAATCACTCTTGTAATTTTTAACATCAGCAGTAATGAAATGAATTTTTTCTTCAACTCCATTAATTGCAGCATTCTCTTGGGCTATAAATAATGCTTTTTCAGAAATATCAATAGCAGTTACTTCTGCATTATCTAAATTTTTCGCCAAAGATATGGAAATATTGCCGCTACCCGTTCCTATATCTAATATTTTCAATCCGATTTTATTTTTACAGAACTTAATTACCTCTTCAACCAATATTTCTGTTTCCGGTCTTGGTATTAAAACATCAGGTGTAACCTTAAACAGTAACCCATAGAACTCAACATTACCGATAATATATTGTAGCGGTTCAAACTTTCCCCGGCGCGCGATCCATTCACGGTAAATACTAACTTCGTTTTCTTTTAACGGTTGATCGAACTTGAGATAAAGATCCAATCGTTTACATTTTAGGATTTCAGAGAGAAGTAATTCGGCATTTAAACGTGCCGATTCTATCCCTTTCTTTTCTAAAAAGTCTGTAGAAAGTTGTAATGATTCTAAAACAGTCAAAATTAATTTCCGATAATGAGATTAGCTAATAGCTGACTGCTGAAAGCCGTTGCTGAAAAATAAATAAAACTATTGGATTTATAACCGTAAGATGTTCAAACAAACTTTGTAAAATTAATTATATGCCATGGAGTGGTTTACAACAGCCGAGGAATAGCGACGGGTTATGTGGCATTTATTAATTCAATTTAGTCTCTAAACTCTTAAGAAACTCTTCCGCAGTTAAAACATCTATTTTGCTTCGTTTATAATCAGTTTTATTTCTTGTGATAATAAGAGTAATACCATTGTTGACTGCTGTGAAATATTGAATTGCATCTTCAAAGTCATTGAATTCTGAGTTCAGTGATTGTTCTATTACTCTTTCATCTAACGATAAAATATTTATTAGAGTCTTGAGTTTTCTTAAATTTTTTAATGCCGATATATTTGAGGTTTGTTTCTTAAGAAGATAGTGGAGATTTGCAAATATAAGCGGAGACGTATATGCAATAACTTCTTCTTTATCTATTAATGTAAATAGTCTTGCTGCGTGAATATAGTGTGGTTCTCTTTTAGCAAGTAAATCTAATATTATGTCTGAATCAACAAAAAGTTTAATCATTTGGAGTATTTCTCTTCAATATGCTTTCCATAAACTTTTTTAACATTAATATTTTCTGAAAATTTGGCAATTCCGGATAGTTCAAGAACATTTGGTGATATTTCCATTTCCGTAATACTCTCTTTATCAGATATTAAATTGAAATACTTTTCAACCATCACCGAAAGACTTTGTTTATTTTTTTGAGCATATTTTTTTGCACTGTCTATGGCTCTTTTATTGAGTTTTAGCGTTAGTTTAGTATTCATAGTGCCCTATCAAATTGTACGTAAATATTTTTATGATAAAATACGTATCATTAACTTAATATTCAAGTTCGTCTTTTAGCCATACAACAACATTGTTTTTAAGTTTGTGTTGTAATGATTCTTAAACAGTCAATATTAATTTCCATAATTAAGTTTAGCAGATGGCCGAAAGCCGCTTCTGAAAAATAAAAAAAACTATCGAATTTATAACCGTAAGATTTTCGAAGAAATTGTTAGGTAACTCAAATGCCACACTCAAAAACGCTGGTCGTGTTGAGAGGCTTGTTGAGACTGTCGAAAAAGTCCATTTATACACTTACTGTTCTCTTTTTTGTGTCTTTAATTTTTCTTCAGTTATTTTTTAGATTGTTCTGAGATATCTCGTTCAGTAATGTTTTTTTAAGGAA
>Ga0265292_1001123_pt1 | contig 25874 bp, 29 predicted proteins | sample Munlanlewell296A_FD_189080 | JGI IMG/M metagenome (GOLD analysis project Ga0265292, IMG submission 189080) | Leachate microbial communities from a municipal landfill in Southern Ontario, Canada - Leachate well 296A | ecosystem: Engineered > Solid waste > Landfill > Unclassified | place: Canada... | reverse complement strand
TTTTGCTCGTGCCATTTTATTTGTTAAATGAAACCTGACGAAATCTTTGATTTCAGTCTGCTATCATAAGTTTATAAAGAAAAATTGGGTTTATAAAGGTTTTTAAATGGCTCGACGGGGTTAATTTATAGAATTTTTATTTCTTGAAATTCTTATCAATATATTCCACTAATTCGCTTCCCTTTATCTGTGCACTTGAAGGTCCCGTTCTTATGTAAAATTCTTCCTCATTATCTTGAGATTTTAAGAAAACAGGTTTACTTCCTTTTTCACATTCTATCTTTAAAACTATTTTTCCATCAACATCAATAAATTTAGACGTCACAAGAGGAGAGCTATTTTTTCCTAATCTGGTTTTTATAATATTTGTTATGTGCAGAGAAAATTTATCTGAATTTACAAAATTATCTTTTTCTATTCCAATTATTTCTTTGGAATCATTTATACCTATCAAAAGAATTCCCCCTTTTGAATTAATAAATGCTGCAATTGTTTTTAGAGCAGAATACTCTATTTTTCTATCAATTTCATTTGTATGAAGATTTGTTCTAAAAGTTGATTTAAATTCAAGACTTTCACTTTCTCCTTTTTTTATTAATTCAAAAATTTCTTCTTTTAGGATTTCTGTTTTTTTGAACAGGGCGGGGTTTTTTTCTGTTACATTTTTGAAAAAGTTTCTTAATATTCCTTTTGGATATGCCATATAAAAATATCCTATTATAGAAGATATTGCTGCTCCTATAACAACAAAAGTAAGAGTTTGTATTGAATATGCCAAATTGCTTACAGAAAGAGGATATTTTAAAATCAGTTTGAGATAATATTTTGCAAGCTCTATTGCAACTCCAAACACCACAGAAAAATTAAATGAAAAGAGTATTATAAGAAAATAATTTTTCTTTATTTGATTTGCTGAATATAAAATTGCAAGAATCATGAAACCTATGAAAGAAATTGATATACCAAAAAATATGGGAACAATTATCCCACTTAAATTTCCTAACAAAAGAGTAATTATTACAAATATAAGAAGAAACCATTCAAATTCTCTTGGAATTTTAACATCATACTTTGATTTTATTGCCTGTGGGACAAACATAAGAATAAGCAGAAATATGTTTGTGGAAACCATATGCCAGAGATGATTATAAAAACCATTTATTATAGATAATATTAATATAAGTTTTATTGATAAAGAGAGGTAATTGGTTGTTTCTGACATGAATATTTTAATGCAAAAGAGTTTATATTTTTTATGAAGAGGAAATTTAGTTATGTTTGTAAAATCTTGCGGGTAATCATAACTTAATTGTTTATAATCAATATAAATAAACTTAATATAAATTATTCATCACAGATAATTAAATTCTTACAATAAATTTTGCATTAACAAATCCAACCTCGCTGTTACAGATAATTATCCCTTTCTATATCTTTATCCATTCTTCCAGTTTCTTTTTTGATTTATGAAATCTTTTTCAATCTCCTTCAAATCAGCAATTTCAGATAAGGGTTTGTCCTCTCTTAATGTGGTTATTCTTGGAAATCTTAAAGCCCACCCAGAATTATAATTTGGAGATTTTTGAATTTCTTGATAAGTCACTGCCACAATTATGCTTGGTTTTATGTAAACTCTATCTTTATCTTCTTTTTCAATAATTGGTTTTATTTTCTCTGTTAATTCGCTGAATGAAACTTTTGTATTATTTTCTTTGCTCTCTTCTTTTTCAACAATTCCAGTCCCAACTTTTCCAACTTCAAGATATTCTCCTTTGTTTTTTCCCTTGCATGAAACAATGAAACTTGAAAACCAACCGAAACGTTTTCCTTTTCCATATTCTGCTCCTGTAATAACCAAGTCTAAATCTTTTTCTTCTGGTTTTAATTTAAGCATGTATCCAACTCTCCTCCCGGGTTTGTAAGGAGCTTTAATATTTTTCATCATTATCCCTTCCTGATTATTTTTAAGAGCTTCTTTGTAAAATTCTTTTGCTTTCTTTTCATCAGACGTAATTATCTGTTTTGATGAAATTATTTTGTAGGGATGATTTATTATTATTTCTCTAACTAATTTTGCTCTTTCCTCAAAAGGCTTATCAATCATTGATTTTCCGTTGTAATACAGAACATCAAAAACATTTATTTCCACAGGAAGTTCTTCCCGGAGTTTTTCAATATTGTATTTTCTTCTTATTCTCTGGCTTATGTGCTGAAAAGAAGTATATTCTTTTGTTTTTTTATCATAACCAACTGCTTCAGAATCAATAATCAAAGAATTTCCCTTTACAAATTGTTTTACGTATTCAACAACTTCGGGAAACTGTTTTGTTACATTTTCAAGACTTCTTGTAAAAAGTTTGATTTCTGAATTTTTTTTATGAATTATTAATCTAAATCCATCGTATTTGAATTCTAATGCGCAGGGAACTCCAAGTGCTTCAAATCCTTCTTTAATTGTTAAAACTTTTTGAGCAAGCATGGCTTTTATTGGTTTTCCAACTTGCATAGAAATTTTATCTAATTCTTTTATATCTCTTTTTTTGCAATAATCAAATACTTCTGCAGTATCGTTGGATTTATCAATTGCTTCCTGAATTTTAATTGGGGCTTCTTCTGAGTCTTCAAAAAATGCTTTTGCTAAAGATTCTCTAACTGTGCTTTCCTGAATTCCAATTCTTAAATCTCCTATTAAAGTTCTTACCAAATAAAGTGCTTCTGAAGGTTCTGCAGAAGTTAATAATTCTGTTATAAGAGAGAGTTTTTTATCTATGGTTCCTTTTCCTTCCAATTCCGGAAGTTTTCTTAAATTTTCAAGAACTTTTTTTACGGTTAGAATATGAGATTGCAAGGTTCTCTGCTTTTTTTCTTGAATTAGTTTTTTTGCAACTTCTCCCAAATCTCCTATTTTTTTCCATTCTTGAACAACTTTTTTTGAATCTGTTCCTGTGGCTTTAGAAATCGCTTTCATTGCAATTTGATTTGAAATTCCTATTTTTCTCTCATCATATTCTGGATATATATTTCCTTCTAAAAGATAAATTGTTTCTCTTTCCTCTTCAGGCAAGTGTTCTAAGAATTTTGAGAGAATTTCTATTTTTTCAAGGCGTTTTGTTGTATTTCCAAGATTGCCATAAAGTTCAGTGAGTTTTTTATAAAGCATAAAATATAATAGGAGGGGATGTTTTTAATTTTAATCTTTAGCAATTTTCCAGAGAATTTCAAAATGGTTCCTGTAGCTTTCTGCAATATCTTTATTTTTTATTAAAATAATTAAGGGTTTTTCTTTTGCTAAATGTATTGAAATATAATCCCCAAAGATGCTTGTTGTTGCTTCAGCTTTTATATTTGAATATTTAGTTTGAATTATCTTTTGTTTGGTTACTTCATGACCTCTATATTTTTCTTGAAGTATCATCTTTCCTGAAAGCTCCTTTTTGTCCAATATTTTTATCATTGCTTGTACATCATAGAGTTGTTCATATGCTCTTCCTGTTCCTCCGAATGAAGAAAAATGTTTATTTTTAAGTATAAGATACATTAAATTTCTTAACCCTTCCTTACCTTCAAATACTTTTATTTCGTAAGGCATGTGAGATTGTGTTTTAATTTTATTCAATTCTTGTATAAGCTGTTTAGCAAATATTTCCTTTTCTTTTATTGGATTAAGCAGGTTTTCTGGTTTTTCTGCTTTGAAAACTTTCCTATTTTGTTTTATTATATAACTCACAAGTCCTTTTTCAAGAAGATTGTTTAAAAGAGTATATGTTAAAGTTCTGTCTGTTGAAATTTTCTTTGAAATTTCATTTACAGTCAATTCTTCTGATTTTAGAAGCTCTAAATAAACCTTTGATTCATTTCCAGTTAATCCTGCTTGGGTTAATTGTTCCTTTAATTCTTCCATATTGTTGTTATATTAACTAACAACTAAAGTTTATAAGGGTTTTGGGAATTGAGGAATTATGGAGAAAAAAAATAAAAATCTTGAAGAAAGAATGATTAAGGCTCTTCCTATAGTAGCTAGCTTAGTTACTGCAGTAGGGAGTTATATTATATTTAAAGATTTAAAATTAATGTCAAATCCAATTGCTTATCCATTAACATCTTTAGGAATTGGTTTCCTCAACTTTTCTTTAGTTAGTAGTATGGTTTATGGACTTTTTGAAGATGGAGATTTTTAAAATGAAGAAAGAAAGTTTAGATAATCTAATTTTACCCGGAATCAATTTTGTAGTTGGAGCAGCCAAAGGAACATTTGATGTTTTAACAACAGGATTACCCCTTTTATCTGGAGGTTTTGAACTTTGGAGAGTTGTATCTTATTTAGATTATGATTCAAGCACATCTCCTTTTGATTTTTCTTTAGGAGAAGTTTTTTCTTATTCTTTATCTTCTTTAGTTGGTGCGTCAATTCCTTTTGGGATTAAATATTATAATGAAATTTATAATTTTGTTGAAGGAGTTTTAAAATGAATGAATATCAAGATTTTGGCGGATTACAAGGAGGTTTTATAGGTATGGTCTCCATTGCAATGGCTGGAGTTATTTTTATGGTTATTAATGGCTTTAATGAAGCTAAAGAATTCAAAAATAAATCTTTAGAGCGAGAAATAAAACAAAAAGTTATTGAATGGGCAGATAAAGATTCTAATGGATTAAGTTTTTCTGAAGAGTATAAAATCAAAGAAATGATGGACGTTCAAGATAGCTCTAAAAATTATGTGCTGACTCCTAAAGATTGGGAAAAAGCTTATAGTAGAATCGACCAATATTAAGAATTATTTACTCTTCTTTATTCTTCCATAAACCATGTAAATTGCAATATGCTCTTGCTGTCAGAGGTTTAAAAGAAAACTTTGCTTCTGGTTTTGAGTCTATCTTTAGAAAAACTTTAGCAGTTTGTCCATCTTCTGAAGTTGCTTCAATCCATTCAATATAATGCTCTGCAGTCATAGGATGTTCAGAAGAACCAATTTTAACATTTTTTCCCTTAATTATTGGAACATGTTTTTCTTGGGAAGCGTCAACAGAATTTTCTTCCTGAAGTTTCATTGATTGCCCACAGCATATTAATGCTCCACCCGCTTCATGTAAAACTTCTACAATGTTTCCGCATATTTCACATTTGTAAATTTCTTTTTTTTCTGTCATGGTTAATTATTAATAATTCTCCTTTAATAATTCATAATAAGCTTGAGGATGTTTGCATGCAGGGCATTGCTTGGGTGCTTCTTTTCCTTCATGAACATAACCACAATTTCTACATATCCATACTACAACTTTATCTTTCTTGAAAACTTTTTTTCCTTCAATATTTTTGAAAAGCATTTTATATCTTTTTTCATGCTGTTCTTCAACTTCTGCAATTTCTTTGAATGAGTTTGCAATTTCTTTGAAGCCCTCTTTTCTTGCAATCTTTTCAAAATTGGGATATAAAGAACTCCATTCTTCTTTTTCTCCGTTTGCAGATGCAATAAGATTTTCTCTTGTTGTTCCTATTTTTCCAGCGGGATAACCTGCAGTTATTTTAACTGGGAGTCCTTCGGATTTTTCTAAATGTTTGAAAAAAATCTTTGCATGCTCTTTTTCATTCTCTGCCGTTTCTATAAATATTGCAGAAATTTGCTCATATCCTTCTTTTTTTGCAACAGATGCAAAATATGTATATCTGTTTCTTGCTTGACTCTCACCCGCAAATGCTTTAAGCAAATTTTTTTCAGTTTCACTTCCCTTTAAGTTCATGATTATATAATTGTATAAGAAGTTTAAATAGATTTTGGGAAGTTCAAATAGATTAAGGATTATTGCAGTAAAATTATTTATGCATCATATATCTTCTTCCAGAATTTGGATTTGGAACATTTCCAGCACTTACACTTGGGCGATTTTTGTTTGTTGGGTCTTTACTTCTCAATCCTCTTGATTTCTTGGCAGAACTTGTAAGTCCTCTTAAAACTCTGTTTTTGTTTGAACCTTTTGTTATCCAGTTTATTGTTGAATCATTTTTTATTTCTGGTCTTTGAGGGTCAACACATATTACTTCAAAGAAATAATTTATTCCATCTTTTCCAACTTCATAAGAATTTAAAATTTCAAGATTTTTATGTTTGTTTGCAACTCTTTGCTCGGCAATCCATTTGTAAGACATTGTCAAGTTCTTTCTTGTATGCATTCTTTTACCTCTTCTTCCTTTGTTGGGTCTTGGTCTTCTATGCCCCCCTCTTTTTACTCTTACTCTTATTACTATAAATCCTATTTTATCCTTATATCCAAGTGCTCTTGCTCTATCTAATCTTAATGGCTTTTCAACACTGACTTGCGTTGGTTCTTTTCTCCATTCAGTCATTCTATCCATAAGAACCCTTGAATTCGGTTTTTTCCAAGCTTGTTTTATATAATGATACATTCCGTGAGTCATAATTATTTTACAAAAAGTTCATTTAAAAAGGTTGGGGTTGTGTTGCAAAAATTTAGTATAATTTAAAAAGTTTATTTATTTGTGATTGATATGAAAAAGGGAATTGATAAGAAAGATGAAATTATATTAAATTTTCTTAAATTGTCTAAAAATGCAGAATCCCCCGAATATGCTTTTGGCACCGATGCAGGTTTTGACTTGAAAGCTATAGAGAATGTTAGTTTATTTCCATTTGAACAAAAAGATGTAAGAACTGGAATTGCGATTGAAGTTCCTAAAGGATATGTAGGAATTGTTAGAGATAGAGCAGGAATTGTTCAGAAAATGAATGTGCATACTGTTGCAGGGACTTTTGATAGCGGATACAGAGGAGAAGTTTCAGTAATGCTTGTTAATATGAATGATAAAACTGTGGAAATTGAAAATGGAATGAGAATAGCCCAGATAATTTTAATCCCTATCGTTAAGGCTAAAATAATTGAGGTGAAAAAGCTTTCCGAGACTGAAAGGGGAAAAAAGGGTTTTGGTTCTACAGGAATGAAGGAAATTACAAAAGAATTGAATAAAATTTCTAAAAAGGGATTTAGGTAAAGAGAGATTTTTTATAAATTATACTTTGAATTGTTTTGTATATTTTTCTTAAATATATTTATTTACAATGAGGCTACAAGGATTTGAACCTTGGACCCCCGCCGTATCAGGACGATGCTCTAACCAGACTGAGCTATAGCCTCATTATTGTTTATTTTGGCTATTTTTCAGGAGGGTTCATGCATTTAAGCATTCTAACCAGACTGAGCTATAGCCTCATTACCCATTTCAAAAAATTGAACTATTTATAAGTTTTGTGAGTCAACTAATTGGGCTTAATTGTATATTCTTTATTAATTATCAATTCCCCTGAAATTCAAGAACAAGCAATCCTTTTGAAAAAGCATAATTTATTATTGGAAGATTTATTTGAATAGATTTTGAATAAGCTTTCTCTTTTGCAATAGCTTTTATTTCTATACTATTTTCTAATGGAAGTATAGAAACTTCTTCAAAAGAATCAACGCCGGGAATTTCAATTTCATAACTTATTCTGTCTGCAATTCTCTTCAAATCAGTTTTTGGTTCTTTTCTTGGAAGTTTAGAGAATTTTTTTATTTGTTCATCTGAAAATTTTTTGAATTTTATTGTTCTTTCTTTTTGTTTTTCTTTTTTTTCAACATTTTCAGCTTCTTCCATCCCATTATTTAAATTTATTTCCTTTCCATTTATCATTAACTTGAATTTTGTTCTTGGAAAATTGTTGTTTTGATTTTGAGTTCTAGTTCTTCCACCCTGCATTTCTCTTTCCATTTCTTTTTCAAGCATTTTCATTGTGCTTGAAATCATTTTATTCATAAAACCTCCACCCATTCCACTCATCCCTCCGAATATAGAATTTGAAAGAGATTCAACTTCATCAAAAGAATCATCCTCTCCAAGCATTCCAAATTCTTCTCTTCTTTGATTTTTCTTTAAAGGAATTCCACAGGTTGGGCAAAAGCTACTCTCTTTGCTCGTTTTTCTTCCACATCTTTGGCAGGTTTTTTTTGAGAACATAACAGGTTAGAGCAGATTTTATTTAAATAGTTTCTGGTTTTCCTTGAATACTTTCTTATACATTTTATATGGTTGACTTTTGTCCACACTCTTTCATTATAATAATTCTTATATGAGTCTTTTTATTTTAATAAATATGATTATTATATACACCCTTTTACAACAATAATCCTTATAAATTTTAATAGTAAACTAATTTGTATGACAATTCTTACTACATGGGAAAAAATTTTAGAGGCAAATAAACAGCCTTCTATAAAAAGTTTTCAATATAAAATAGACTTAACTCAAGATATGAGGATTTTAGATAGTGGCAAACCAAATTTAGAACAAATAATTATAATCTTAGATTCTATTGAAAGATTAGACCAAGAAACTGCCTTAATTCTTCCAGAAGGTTTTCTTTACGAAGCTATTAATGCCAGAACACTAAGAAAAAATGTTCAACCATTAAAACTTAAAAGAATCAAAACAAAACAAGAAGCTATAAATGAAGAATTTACTCTGCAAAAATCAATAAAAGAAAAAATTGAATCTTTAAGAAGCGATTTTAAAAAAAATCCAGAAAGCTTGCGTGAAGATTATGGCAGTATCAATTATAGAGGCATAACTGACAAGAAAAATAAAACTTATTTGATTTCTGATGCCATTGAAGGCTATTTGCATGCTAAAAATGCTGAGCCTTTAATTCAAATTAGAAAATATGACACTTTAGAAGAATTATTAAAATCAAAAAGTGCAAAAAGTTTATCTCCGCAAGAAAGAGCTGAAATTAAACGTGTAATTCTTAAAATAAAGAATAGAAAAATGATGACTCCTGAAAAAGCAAGAAAAATAATTCTAAGTGGCAAAGCAGAAAGAATTGTTAAAGTGCCGTCAACAAGTGAGCAGGGTAAATTTTATGAAATGAGGTTTAGAAGACTTCCTGTTTCATATTCAGAAAAAGATAAAGAATTTTATGCTACTTGGCCAGATACTTGGCTAGAACCAGGTTGTCATTGTGGTCATAAAAAGGGATATATTAAATATGTTAATGTTGCTGGAGAAATCTTTCATTGTGTTCATGAAATTGCTGCTTACAGAGCATTAATTAATGCTGATTGGAAAAAAGGGAAACCAATTACTTTTCCAAATCCATATGTTGCAACATCACCTTTTTTCAAGCCCTCTCAAAAAACAATGGATTTTTATATGAAATTAAGAAACCAAATTTTTGTCACAAAAGAAAGCAGATATGAGCATTTAGCTAAAATTTATCTTGATATTTGGTTAGAAAAAGAAGTAAGAAAGGGAAAAATTGAGCTAGTGTAAATTTCTCTATATTATGAATAAATAAAAGAAGAACTTATGAATAACTTTTTATATCTCTTTTATATGATTCTTATATGAAGAATAAATTTTATGTAACCACACCTATTTATTATCCAAATGATATTCCGCATTTGGGGCATGCATATACAACCTTAGCAGCAGATGTATTGGCAAGGTGGAATAAACTTAATGGAAAAGATGTTTTTTTCCTTACGGGAACAGATGAACATGGGAAAAAGATAGAAAATGTTGCAAAGGAAAATAAAAAAAGTCCTAAAGAGTTTGTTGATGAATTGGTTCCAAAATTTAAGGAAGCTTGGAAAAAATTAAATATTGATTATGATTATTTTATAAGAACAACCGATCCTGAACATGAAAAAGTTGTAAAGGAAATATTACAAAAAATTTATGATAAGGGGGATATATATCTTGGACAATATGAAGGATATTATTGCACTGCTTGTGAAGCATATTATACTGAAAAGGATTTGGTAAATGATTGTTGTCCTATTCACAAAAGAAAAATTGAATTGCTCAAGGAAGAAAGCTATTTCTTTAAATTGTCAAAATACCAAAAGAAGCTTATTGATTTGTATGAAAAACATCCAGAGTTTATTCTTCCTAAAAATAAAAGAAAGGAAATTATAAATAGAGTTAAAGAAGGGTTGAATGATTTGAGTATCTCAAGAACAAGTTTTGACTGGGGAATTAAATTGCCTTTTGATGAAAAACATATTTCATATGTCTGGGCCGACGCACTCACAAACTATTATTCTGCAACTAGAATTAAAGGAAAAGAAAAATATTGGCCTGCTGACGTTCATTTAATTGGAAAAGATATAATATGGTTTCATACTGTTTATTGGCCAGCAATTTTGATGTCTGCTGGAATTAAATTACCCAAAACGGTTTTTGCACATGGATGGTGGACATTTAACAATGAAAAAATATCTAAATCTCATGGGAAAGTTATAAACATAGATGAATTGATCTCAATTGCAGGAGTTGATTCTGTCAGATATTTTCTATTTAGAAATACTGTCTTCGGGGAAGACGGAGATTTTTCAGAACAAGCGTTAATTGACAGACATAATAATGAACTTGCAAATAAACTTGGAAATTTAATTTCAAGAGTTTCTAGTTTAATTGAAAAAAATGGAATTGAAAAATGTGAAAATAAACTTCTGAAAAAACTAAAATTAAAAGAAATAGAAAAGCTTTTTGATAATTATGAGTTTGATAAAATTCTTAATGAAATATTTGGTTTTATTGACATTTGCAACGAGTATGTTCAGAATAAAAAGCCCTGGGAAACTAAAGACAAAAAAGTTTTATATGAATTGGCTGATTCTATAAAAGCAATTGCAATTTTGTTATTTCCTTTTATTCCATCAACATCTGAAAAAATTGCAAAACAGTTTGGATTTGATATTGAAATTAAAAACATAAAAAAACCTCTTAATGAGAAGAATAAGATTGTTAAAGAGGAGATATTATTTCAGAAAATATAATTTATTGTAATTAAATTTTTAAACTTCATTTTTCTTTGTTGTTTATGGCAGACAATGTTGAAGGCATAATTGAATTTTCAGAATGGCAAAAGATTGACTTGCGAGTTGCCGAAATACTAAAAGTTGAAGATATTGAAGGAGCAGATAAGCTTTACAAATTGACTTTAAATATTGGTTCTGATATTGGAGAGAGAATAATATGCGTCGGGATTAAAGAATATTATTCTAAAGAAGAATTGAAAGGAAAAAAGATTGTTGTTTTTGTCAATTTAAAACCAAGATTAATGAAGGGAATTGAAAGTCAAGGAATGTTGTTAGCTGCTGTCTCCGAAGACCATTCTAAGGTGGTTTTGATTTCACCTGAGAAAGATATTGAGCCGGGGTGCAGGATAAGTTAAACCCTTGAATTTATCTTTTTATTAAAAGAAGTAGTTATATTTAACAATTTATTTGAGGAATAGTTATCATAGTAAAATCATCTTAAGAAATAATTATCTGTAATAGTTATTTATTGTAGGGTTTTGAAAAACTCCAAAAATATGATTTTTTGTTTGTTAATAAAAACGATGTATGATAATAATGGGATTATATAATTAATAATATCGTCTATAATTCATTAAAAATAAATAAAATAATAAAATTAGTACTTTGTTATATATAATTAAATTTCTTAAAAATAGGTTTTTCAAAATTCTCTATATTATTAAATAGTTTATTGTAATCACAAAACCCTGTAATAATCGAACTTTAAATTAAAAATATACTTTAATCATATGATTTCATTAAGATAATTATATTTTTTAATTCATTCTTTTAAAAATTCTTCTCCAAAAAGGAGGTCTGTCTTTATTAGAATCATATTCTACATTTACTATTCGTGCAGCAATTTCTTTGTAAGCTCTTGAAGCATTTGATTGTGGGTGAGTATGAACGACCGCATCTTTTCTATTTAATGATCTTCTAACATTTATATCTTCAGGAATCATCCCAAGAATTGGAGTTTCAAGCATATCTCTTACTGCTTCAGAACTCATTTCTATATTATCTTTTCTTACTCTTGTAACTATGACCCCTAAAACAGTTTTTTTCATTTGTTCTGCAAGTTTTATTGTTTTAAGAGCATCAGTTATTGCAGGCATTTCAGCATTAGTAATTATTATGAGCTCATCAGCCAAGTTCATAGTTGAAAGTGTTTCTTCTCCCAAACCCGCAGCACTATCAACAATAATATAATCTGATAATTTTTTAAAATCTTTTTTAAAATCGTTTATTCTTTCCGGTTTAGTTCTTTTTAATTCTTTTATAGAAAGAGAAGAGGGCATTACTTTCAATCCAGATTCATGTTCATAAACCGCTTCCAAAGCATCTGCTTTGCCTAATAAAACATGATTGAGGTTTATTGGAACTTCAGGAGAATTAAGATGAATTCCCACATTTGGGGTGGACAAATTCCCATCAATTACAAGAACATCTTTTCCAAAATAATTTATAGCAGCACCTAAATTTATTGCAGTAGTTGTCTTTCCAACTCCGCCTTTGCCAGAAGTTATTACGATTATTCTATTCATTTTATGGCTTTTTGTAAGATTTTTTAATCTATTTTGATAGAAGAAATTGTTTTGTTGTACTTATAAACTTTTCCAGCTTTTCAGCATATTCCTTTAGTTTTTCCAAATCCACATTTATCTCTTTTCCCTGATAAAAAATCCTAAGAGCGACATTTTTTCTGAATTCTCCTATTCTTTCAGTTCTTAATTCGTCAATTTTTCTGAACATCTCATATAAATCAAGAATTTCAAGAAAATTCTTTTCTTTTTTGAATAATTTTCTTATTTCTTCTATTTTCCCCAGAGGATTAGAAGATATTGAACTTACTTTTTTTCTTTTCTTTGCATGTTTTAAAATTTCTTCTATGCTAGTTTCAATCATCTTTCTCCATCTTAGAATGAGATTTTTTATAACATCGCAGGTCTTTGTATATTTTAAACTCACATATAAAAGATGATCTGCACTTATTTTTTCTTGAATTATTTCTTCCATTTAGATAAAACTCCCCCTTATCTGAATGTATGAAAAATTATTTTTTTCTTCCATATTAATTCATTCTCTCCTCGGAATTAATATGCTTGAAAATTTCTTTATTTTCTTCCATTTAATTAGTTTTCATCTTCCCTTCCATACACGAAAATTTATCCTCTTTCATACATCTGTCTTCCTTTTAAGTTAATTAGAAGTATCATTTACTATGATGTTGATATTTATATATCTTTTGCTGTTTTTAAGGAGTGAAAGTTTTTTGAAAATTTTATGAAATTAATTGTAATTTTGATATTGATGTATATTAACATTCGATATCTATTTAATTATTAATAATAAAGGGTTTTGAAAAACTCCAAAAAGATGATTTTTTGTTTGTTAATAAGAACGATGTATTATATGAAGAGGATTATATGATTAATAATATTGTCTATAATTCATTAAAAATAAATAATATAATAGATATTCTGTTATAGATAATTAAATTTCTTAAAAAGAGGGTTATTCAAAGTTGTCAATAAATTATTATACTTCAGCAGTTGTTGATTCTAATTCATTAGCATAATATCTTGATACCCTTTCTTTTCTATAAAATTCTTCTTTTACTGGAGCAAATCTCATAGCAATATTATCTTCAAATTTATACGCCCAAGCTTTAGATAAATTAATTACTCTTCCTTCTTTATGCATCTTTCTAAATAATTTTTTATAATCTGGTTCGAATGTCATTTTATTAACTCCATTAATTATATTTTGAGATTTATTAATATTTAGATATTCTACTCGCTCAATTCCAAAATCGCCTCTGCCAAATCTCCCGTCTTTTCAAGAGTTTCTTTTGCTTTTTTCTTTGAAACTCCTGTTTTTTCAACAATTGTTTGGATATCTTCTTCAGAAATTTTTATTTCTCCAGATTCTTCGCGAATATCTCCTGCAATTTGAAAAGTTTCCTGTCCCTGCATTTTTATTTTTTGAACAGAAGGATTTTCTATTATTATCTTGTCTCCATCTGATTTTTCAATTATAACTCTAGAAGCATCCACATCTTCCTGAGAAATGCCCATTTTTTTAAGCATCCCTTGCATTTGTCTTGGATCAACTCCGGGGAACATTTTAGAAAATATACGGCATTGCTATTCTGAATGCTACTAACAATATTACAAACAAAACAACATGGGTTGGTTTTAAATTGACATAACTTGAATATTCTTCACTGTATCTCATCAACCCCCCAAATCCTCCAGGAAGATTTATTCTATTGTCTGATGCCATGAATATTTTAAAGAGAGATAGTTTTTAAAAGTTTGGTGGGTGAGTTTATTTATGTTATCAGAAATCAAATCCTGGTCACCAGAAATTGAAAAAGGAATTGTAGATAAGTGGAAAATTTCAGAGAAATTTAGAGTTAATTCTAAAACTAAAAAGAAAATTTATTCAATTGATACACCTCCCCCATATGTTAATGCTCCCGTTCACATAGGACAAGCTGTAACTTATTGTTATATGGATTTTTTTGCAAGATTTAAAAGAATGAAGGGGTTTGATGTTATTTTTCCTTTAGGTTTAGATAGAAATGGATTGCCTATTGAAATGGCCACCGAGAAAAAATTTGGAATTTCTCCATTCAAAGAGAGTAGAGATAAATTTATTGAGGCATGTAAAAAATTATTAGAAGAAACTTCAACAGAAACACAGGATACTTTTGCAAAATTAGGAATTTCATTCACATCTTATGAAGAGGGAAAGCATATTGGTGCAGTTTACAAAACCGATTCTCCAGAATATAGAAGTATCACTCAATCTACGTTTATCGAATTGTTTAAGAAAGGATTGGTTTACGAGGATACAAGAATAAATAATTGGGATCCAAAACTTCAGACTACCCTTGCAGATTCAGAAATAGAATATAATGATTTACAAAGCACATTTAATTTTGTCAAATGGAAAATTAAAGAAACGGGGGAAGAAATTGTTATTGGGACTACAAGACCAGAACTAATCTGCACTTGCGGGATGGTTATTTTTAATCCAAATGATAAAAGATATAAACATCTTGAAGGGAAAACTGCAATAAGTCCAATTTTTAATAAGGAGATTAAGATAAAATCTCATTCATTAGCAGAAGAAGGAAAAGGAACAGGTTTAGTTATGATGTGTTCTGCTGGGGATTTATCAGATATTCAATTTTTTAGAGAGCAAAATTTGAAACCCAAAATTGCAATTGAAAAAGATGGGAGAATGAACTCTATTGCCGGAGTTTTGAAAGATTTGAAAGTTCGTGAAGCTCGTAAGAAAGTTATTGAAGAGTTAAAGAAGCTAAATTTATTAGTTAAACAAGAACAAATAACTCATAGAACTCCTGTTTCTCAGAGAAGTGGAGCCGAAATAGAATTTATTGAAATGCCAGAATATTATTTGAAACAAATGGAATTTAAAAATGAAGTTAAGAAAATCTCAAAACAAATTAATTTTTATCCAAAAGAATCTAAAAAGATTTTAGATGATTGGATAGATTCCATTAGTATTGATTGGCCAATCTCTCGTAGAAGATTTTATGCAACCCCTATTCCTTTGTGGTTCTCAGGAGAAGGAAAAAATAAAAAATATGCCCTGGGGATTTCTGGAAAATATTATGAGCCTTGGAAAGAAAAACCTAAAGATAATTTTGAAGTTTTTCAAAATGGAAAAAAATTGGGAATAGTGAATGATTTTAAAACTGAAAAATGGATTGGTGAAGAAAGAGTTTTTGATACTTGGATGGATTCTTCAATTTCTGAATTAATTTTATTAAAGTATAAATCAGATGATTCTTTTTTCAAAAAAGCTTATCCTTGCTCTTTGAGACCTCAAGGAAAAGAAATAGTTAGAACTTGGTTATATTATACGTTATTACGAGGATATATAGAAACTGGAAAATCTTGTTTTGAAGATGTTTGGATTCATCAGCATATTGTAGATGGAAATGGGATAAAGATGAGTAAATCTCTTGGAAATGTAATTGATCCGCAAAAATTATTAAAGCTATATGGCGGAGAAGCGATAAGATTCTGGGCTTCTACTGAAGGGGATTTGGCAAAGAGTGATTTAAAATGTTCAGAAGAAAGAATTAGAGGAGAATTAAAAACTCTTAATAAATTACTTAATGTTTCTAAGTTTGTTTTTACGTTTGATAAACCCAAAGTGAAGCCAAAATTAGAGAATATAGATAAACTTTTTATTGATTATGTTGAAAATCTAACTCTTGAAGCAGATAAAGAATATGAGAAATATAATTTTTATACCCCTGCAATAAAATTAAGGAGATTTGTATGGGATATTTTTGCTTCTCATTATATTGAATTAATTAAATCAAGAGCATACAATCAGGAAAATAAATTTTCAAAGGAAGAAAGCAATTCGTCTAAATATGCTTTGCATTACATTCTTGAAAGGATTTTACATTTACTTTATCCTATTATCCCCCAAATTACAACTTTAATTGGATTGGAAAAAAATATTAATCTATTGGATTCTAAATTTCCTTCTTCTAAAGTTGGAAATTCCGATTTAAATTTAATTGATAAGATTATTGAATTTGATTCTGAAGTATGGAAAAAGAAGAAAGATGAAGGGATTAGTTTGAGAAATGAAATTAAAGGGATTAAAATTCCTAAAGAATTGAAAGATTTTGAAAAGGATTTAAAAGAATGTCATAATTTGATTTGAGTTTTATTAATCCAGAATATAAATTCTTAAAAAGTCAACTTGTGTTGAATTAATATGGGACTACAAAATCTATTAGATCCAGAAGTTATTTTTCCAGTTCTTATAGTGGCTGGATTTGTTCATTATATTGATTCATGTTATTATAATCTTTTTAAAACTAAATTTTCTTTTTCAAAAGAGAATTTTAAAGATGCACAATTTTGGGAAGAATATATGAAAAATACCTCAGAAAAAGAATCCTCTGAAGATGCCAAGCAAAATGCAATTGAGCTCTATAGTTCTTTTTTAGATAAAACAGTTCCAAAGTTTCTTATTTTTTCTCGTCCGTTTTTTTATTTTCAAACAAAAAAAGAAATTTCTCATATGAAAGAAGAAAGCGAGAAAAAATTAAGAGAGTTAAAAGCAGCATGATTAACCAAATTTTATAAACCCTCAGCGATTTCTTTAATTATGGTAATGATGAGTAAAATGGAGCTTGAATCCTTACTGGAAGAGCTTGAAAAGCATAAGGGAAGGCACACAGAATTGATTACAGTTTATGTTTCTGCAGGATATGATGTTGTTGCAGTTCAGAAACAGCTGGAAGCAGAAAAATCAACGGCCAAGAATATAAAATCCACTTCAACAAGAAAGAATGTTGTTGATGCCTTGGATAAAATTGTGAGATATATAAAAGATTTAAAAAAGAATCCCGAAAATGGGCTTGCGATATTTTGCGGAAATATATCAAAAATTGAAGGGCAGGATGATTTGCAGTTATGGGGAGTTGAACCCCCGTTGCCTTTGAAATCAAGACTTTATAGATGTGATAAGGATTTTGTTTTGGAGCCATTAAGAGAAATTCTTGAAGTTTCTGAAATATTTGCTTTATTGGTTATGGATAGAAAAGAAGCTACAATAGGAATGCTTGAAGGGAAGAGAATAGAAATACTCCAAAAAATGACCTCTGGAGTTCCTAGTAAAGTGAGGGCGGGGGGACAATCAAGTCAACGTTTTCACAGAATTACAGAAGGATTAACAAAAGAATTTTACAAAAGGATTGCCAGTGAAATGAAAGATATATTTTATGAAAATAAAAAATTAAAAGGAATTTTGATTGGTGGACCAATTCCTACAAAAGATGAATTTGTCGATGGGGAGTATCTTCCAACTATTTTACAAAACAAAATACTCGGAAAAATTGATATTGGCGGAAGTGATGAATCTGGGCTTAAAGAGCTTGTTGAAAAGTCAAGAGATATACTTGTAAATCAGGAAATTGTTTATGAAAAAAAACTTATGGAAAAGTTCTTTGAAACTCTTGGAGCAAGACCAGATTTTGTTGTATATAAAGAAGAGGGAGTAAAAAAAGCTCTTGAATATGGGGCGGTTGATATATTGCTTTTATCAAGGGATTATGATAGAGAATCAATAAAGAAATTAAAACAGATGGCTGTGGATAGTGGGACAAAGATTGAGATGGTTTCAACAGAGACGGAAGAAGGAAAACAATTCTTTCAGTTGTCAGGTGTTGGTGCGTTGTTAAGATATAAGCTTTAAGAGTTTAAATTGGATATATTATACAGTTACATTTGTAATAAAATAAGGTTACTTTTGTAATATAAAAAAGTTTAAATAGTTTAATTACATTCGTAATAAAAAGAGATTACAATTGTAATATGAAAATAGAACAACATGAAGAAGCACTTAGGGAACATCTTAGACATATTGATAGAGCAATAGATGAAGGGATTATAGAAAATCAAAGGAGTATAGGTTTTAATATTTCACAAGGTTCTGTTGAATTATTTACATTGTTTTTACATAAACTTCATTTGATTGAGGGTTCTGGGGATCAATTTGATCATAGGATTTTTAAGAATAAGGGTTTAATTAACCTTAAACTTTCAATGTCTTTTCCATTAAAAGATAAAATACTTTCTGTTATGAAAGATATAGAGCTTGAGAGAATTTCCTTATGTTATGGTTCAAGAAAGCCGAAGTCAATTATAGAAAAGAATATAAAAAACTTTCAGGAATTAAGAAGAATTATAAATGAGGAATTAAAAAATGGAACAAAATGAATTGATTTCGTATTCTATGGAATTTGCAAGTTTTTTAGTTAGAAATTTAAAAAGTATAGAAAAGATTATCCTTCATGGTTCTGTTGCGAGGGGGGATTTTCATTCTGATTCAGACATAGATTTATTTGTAGATATCAATGAGAAGGAGAATGAGAATATACAAAACTTGAAGGAACGCTTTTATAAAACAGAGTCTGCTAAAAGATGGGCATTGAAGGGTGTAAAAAATGAGTTCTCAATTATTGTTGGCAATCTTGAGAGTGATGAATGGATAGATTTGAAGAGAGCTATCATAAATACTGGAATTTTGCTTTATGGAAAATATAAATCAAATGTAGAGAAAGTTTATGCTTATTCTATCTTTGTTTTTGAAAATATAAAGCCAGATAAAAAGAGGATTTTAATATTTAGAAAATTATTTGGATTTAGATTAGGTAAAAAAGATTATCTCGGCATTGTTGAGAAATCGTATGGAATTAAATTAGGAAAAAGTTCTATACTTATCCCTCTTGAGCATGTTAAGAAGATAAAGGATTATCTGCATGAAAAGAAAGTTAAATTTAAAATTTATGATTTATGGTCTGATGTTGAGATTTTAAGTTAAAATTTAAAATAAATTTATTATATTATTGCGAGGTTTTGAAGAATCATTGCAATGATAAACTTTATGAGTTATTTGATGTAATATATTAAGTAATTTTAAATTATTTTGTTCTATTAATTGTTTATTTTCATAGGATATTTTTAACTGAGGGGGTTTGAAGATTTCAGGTTCATATCCAAAACATTTTTCAAATTCTTCTATTGCAAAATCCAGTTCTTCTTGAGTTATATTTAAATAAAAAAACTCTCTGTAAATGTGGTTTATTCCATGCATTCTTAGTGTTTTATTCAAAGACAGAATATACTCGCACCATTCTTCATTGTGTGAAATTGGATTGTTATTATAATTAGGTATTACATACAGAATATCTGGGTTGTATTTTTCAATTTCAGGGCAATTTATTCCGGGAGCAACATCATCAATTTCAGTCGGACTTACTAATCTTATTAAAAATAATAATACTAATATTATTAATAAAATAATTAAAGTTGTTGATATAACTTTTAAACATCTTTTCATACTCTTTTTCATATTTCTTAAATGCATTTTGTAATTAAATAATTATTGATAATGCTTTTAAATACGATTTGTTTTTATTAATCATGCCAACAAGCAAAACCCTGAGCGAGATAGATGAGACAAGAGAGCAAGATGATTTAAAAATTCTTGAAGCGGTTTTTTTCATATCAGGGAGATTTTTGAGTATGCAAGAATTAATTTCTTTGAGTGATTTAAATCCTATAATTATAGGGGATTTAATCGAAAGATTGAAGGATAAATATAACAAAGAAGATTCCGCACTTGAAATTGTTGAAAAAAATGGATTGTGGAAGATGGATGTTAAACAGGAATATTCAAACATAATTAATAAGCTTGCAACTGGAAGCTCTGAATTTTCAAAAGCAGAACAGGAAACTCTTGCAATAATTGCATATAAACAGCCTATAAAACAATCAGTTATAATTAAAATAAGAGGAAATAAGGCTTATGAACATATAAAGAAATTAAACGATTTGGAATTGATAAAAAAGAAGAAATTAGGGCATACACATGAATTAAGTCTTAGTGAGGATTTTTATGATTATTTTAATGTTTCTGAGAGTGAAAGAACAAATATTCTTGGATTAAATGAGGAAATTAAGAGAGAGATTGAAATTGTGGAAAGGGAAGTAGAGGCAGAGGAAGCAGAAGGGGATACAGGAGAGGCAGAAGGAAATAGGAAATTGAAAGAGAATATAGAAGAAGGTATAATTGAAGAGGGTTCTGAAGAGGAAAAAGAAGAATAATTTACTATAATAATCTTTAAAAGAAGAAAGTTCTGAATAATACTATGGAAGAAAATAAAGAAATTTTCAGGCATATTAATTCAGTGGAGGAAGCGAGTTACTATGGAAGAAAATAAAGAAATTTTCAGGCATATTAATTCAATGGAGGAAGCGAGTTACTATGGAAGAAAATAAAGAAATTTTCAGGCATATTAATTCAGTGGAGGAAGCGAGTTACTATGGAAGAAAATAAAGAAATTTTCAGGCATATTAATTCAGTGGAGGAATGGAATTAATATGGAAGTAATCACTGCAATCTATCTTGTGTATATATTTATAGCATTTTATTTTCTTTTTTTATTTGTTCTTATATACTTCCAGAATAAAAAATATATATTCTATTGTCCAGAACCGTATAAGAATTATTCTTTGAGCATTATTATCCCGTGTTATAATGAGGGAGAAACAATTGAAAGAACTGTGAAATCTGTTTTAGAGGGGGGTTATACAAATCTCAAAAAAATTATTGTAGTTGATGATTGTTCGAAAGATAATTCATATGAAATAATAAAGTCTCTTGCTAAAAAATATCCCAAAGTAATTGCTGTTCAGACACCCAAAAATACTGGAAATGCAGCAGGTTCAAAAAATTATGGGGCAAAATTTGCAGATACGGAATTAATAGGTTTTACTGATGGGGATTCTTTTATTGAGAAAGGAGCAATAGGCAAGACAGTTGGATTTTTTAATGATGAAAAAGTAGGAAGTGTTACTTCATCAGTTCTTGTTTATAATAAAAATAATTTTCTAGAAAAGGTGCAATCTGTAGAATATAAGGTTATAAAATTTTCAAGAAAACTCTTAGAATTTATAGATTCAATATATGTAACCCCCGGTCCCTTGGGAGTTTTTAGAAAAAGTGCATTTGATAAGATTGGGGGCTTTGATGAGAAAAATTTAACAGAAGATATTGAAATAACTTGGCATCTCCAAGCAGAAGGTTATAAGATAAAAATGGCAGTCCCTGCAAGAGTTTATACAGTTGCTCCTTCAAAATTTAAAGATTGGATTAAACAGAGAAATAGATGGAATATAGGTGGATTGCAGACAATTGGGAAATATAATAAAGATTGGTTTAAGAAAGGAATGTTGGGGAATTTTATATTGCCTTTTTTTGTGTTTTCTTGGGTTATTGGTTTTTTTGGATTATTTGTTTTTGTTTATAGATTTTTAAAAGGATTTATATTGAGACTCTTTTCAACGACGTATTCTGTTCAAACACAAACAGCTTTTATTAGATTTGAAGATATTAATTTGACTCCAAATGTTCTTGTATTTTTTGGTTTAGTTATTTTTATATTGGGAATATGGTTCACTTTTGTTGCACTTTCAAATATGAAAGAAGAAAATCATAAGAAAGAGAATTTATTTGTAATAGGATTTTATATGATTTTCTATGTGCTTGTATATCCGATAATTTTAATAACCTCGGGTTATAAGTTTTTGAGAGGACAGAGAAAATGGTAGATATACTAAATAATAAAAAACGAGTATTTTGGGAAGCTTTATTCTTAACAGTAGTTGTTTTCTTTTTTGGACTTTTAATAGGAGTAGCATATGAATCAGCAAAATCATCTGAAATTAATGAATATTATGCAACGTCAGAAGTCTCTTTAATGGATATTTTTGCATTAAATTCTATGCTTAGCTTGAATTCAAAAGATTGTGGTGTTTTAACCAATGCAAATTTTGACTTTGCCAACAAAGTTTACAACGAAGCTCTCCTTTTAGAAAAATATGAATCGGCAGGGAAAGTTACAAAGGAGATGGAAATTGTGCATAAAAAATATGATATATTAAGAACGTTTTTGTGGATAAATAGCATAAAAACTTTTGAAAAATGTGAGAGGAATTATTCTACAGTTATTTATCTCTATGAATATTATTCTAAGGATTTAACCCAAAAGGCAAGGCAGAGTGTTTGGTCAAAAATATTGTCTGATTTGAAAGAAAAAGAGGGAAATAATATTCTTTTAATTCCAATAGCTGCAGATAGCGATTTAACTTCTTTAGATTCTTTAATTTTTAGGTTTAATATAACAAGTTATCCTGTTGTTATAATTAATGAGAAAGAGGTTATATATGAATTAAGCTCTGTTGAGGAACTGGAGAAATATATTAATTAAATATAGATAAGGTTTATAAGTTTATATTCAATATATCTCTATGGTTGAAGTTAGCATTGTAATTCCAACTTATAATGAAAAAGAGAATATTAAGATTTTGATTCAACAAATTCAGTCTGAATTTAAAAATAATTCTATTAAAGGGGAGATAATTATAGTTGATGATAATTCTCCTGATGGGACTGGTGAAATATTAGAAAGTTTAAAGAAAAAAACAAAAAATATTAAGATAATTCATAGAAAAGGAAAATTGGGGCTTTCTTCAGCAGTCTTGGAAGGTTGGAAGATTGCGGGAGGGAATGTTTTAGGTGTTATGGATGCTGATTTAAGTCATCCTCCGGAAAAAATTCATGAACTTTATAATTTCATTAAGAATAATCAAGCTGATTTTACTATTGGAAGCAGATATATTCGGGGCGGAAAAATTGAAGGATGGAATTTAAAGAGAAAAATAATGTCAAGAGTAGCAACTCTTCTTGCTAAGCCTTTTACAAACGTTAAAGATCCTATGACTGGCTTTTTTATGATTAAAAAGCAATGCATTAGAAATGTGAATATAAACCCCAAGGGATTCAAAATTTTGCTTGAATTAATCCTTAAATCAAATTATAAAAAAATAAAAGAAATTCCTATTAAATTTACAAATCGTGTAGAAGGAAAAAGCAAAGCTGGAACTTCAGAAATTTTCTTTTATTTGAGAAATTTGTTTGGATATAGAAAATATATTAGAAAGGGAATAAAAGAATTTTTTAAATTTGCTTTTGTTGGGTTAATTGGAACTTTTGTTAATATTGCAATTTTATACTTACTGACAGAAAGTCTTGGAATTTATTATATATTTTCTGCAGTTATATCATTTATTGTTGCTATGACCAGCAATTTTATTTTGAATAAGATTTGGACTTTTAAAGAAAATATTGGAGAAAAAACATTAATTAAATATGGGAAATTTTTTATTATTAGCATAATTGGTTTAGCAGTCAATCTTATTTTTTTATATATATTTACTGACCTTTTTGGGATTTATTATATAATTTCACAAGTCTTGGCAATAGGGATTTCTTTAATAATTAATTTTATAGGGAATAAATTTTGGACATTTAAAAAATGAGAAAGTTATCTAAAGAGAATTGGATTCTTTTGACAATTATGATTTTTGGATTTTTAATTAGATTAGCATTTACTTCAAATGTTCCATGGTGGGATGAATCTGTTTATCTTAATTTAGGTTATGATTTAAGCAGTAACCCTTTAGATTATTCAGTATATAACCATGGTTGGAGTGATTTTATCCCTTCTGGGGGGGATGAAAATTATGCCTGGCCAAAAATGGGTTTTAGACCTCCTTTACTTCCATATATTTTAGCAATATTTTATGTGCTAAAATTGAGTTTTATTATAAAACTTTTACTTCCATTAATGGGAACTTTAACAATTTTTTTAGTCTATCTCTTAGGAAAAGAGATGTTTAATAAAAAAGTAGGGATTATTTCTGCTGCAATAATTTGTCTTGTGCCAATACACGTTATGTTTAGCGGAATAGTATTGAATGATGTCTTTGTTACTTTTTTTATTACATTGTCTTTCTTGTTTTTTTGGAAGGGTTTTGAGAAAGGAAATGAAAAATATAAAATCTTATTTGGGATAACTCTTGGGTTAGGATTATTGACAAGATACACTATGCTTTGGATAATTCCCATTTTTCCAGTTTATCTTTGGATAAGGAATAAATCCTTGAGTTTTCTTAAAGATAAATATTTATGGTACGCGATAATTGGATTTTTTGTTGTTTTGATTCCCTGGTTTATTTATGGATATTTTGAATACGGAAATATTCTTGGTGGTTTTTTGCATGGATTTAAAGGTACAGCCTATTGGGGAGGAATTCAATCTTGGTTTTTCTTTTTTGAGCATTGGTTGTATATGTTTTCAATTTCTGGGATTTTGTTTGTTTTGTCTTTAATTTGGATTTTCTATACAAAAGATTACAAGAAAAGAGAGATTTATATTTTGTTAATTTGGTCCTTGTTTTATTTGATGATGTTAATAATTATGTCTCATAAAGAGGAAAGATTTGTAATTCCAATAATCCCTGCAATTAGTTTATTGTTGGGGTTGTTTATAAGTCAATTTAAGAAATATCAAAAATTAATTTTGTTTGGCATAGTCTTTATTCTCTTCTTTTCACTCATTTTGCAATTTTATCATGCCTATAAAAGTTCATATACTGAAACTAATTCTTGCTTTTTAGAAGGAAATAAATTCTTAAAAAATATTGAGAAAGATGCTTTGATTGTAACTGATGAGTCTCCAATAATTTATTATTATACAAAAAAAGAAACACGCTTTTATCCCAATCCTTGGAGTTCGCAATCCTTAAGAAATGTGGTAGAGAGTTATTATGAAGGAAGGGAGGTTTATATATTTTTTACAGATTATGATATGCCTCTAAATAATGAGAAAAACATCCAAATAAAAGAAGATTTAGATGCTAATTTTAAGAAAGCCTTTGAATGTTATAAAAATGAAGCGTTTTCTATAATTTATATATATGATTGATTAATGTTTTTTATAATACAAATATTAAAAAAGGGACATCACTAAGATTTTTTATGACAGAGTGTTATAGATGCGGTGTTTCTGATGAAAGAGAAAGATTGTTTGATGCCATATCAAATAAAGGAGTTGTTAAGATATGCAAAAGCTGTGCTAATGAAGATGATTTGCCTTTAGTTCAGCCTGTAGATTTAAACAAGCCTGAAAAGACTAAAACTGTTTATGAGAGGCTTTCTAGAATGGCTAATCTTGACCCAGAGAAGCATAGAAAGATTGTTCTTGAGAGGGAAAAAGAAGAATCTATGAGAGTGCACAGAATGGAAGTGGAAAGAGGAAAAAAAACAAATTTAAAGAATGTTATTGACAGCAATTTTGAAAAGAACAAACCTCAGCCAAGAACAGATTTAATTAATAATTTTCACTGGGTTATTATGAGGACGAGAAGATCAAAAAAACTTACTCAAAAACAATTAGCAGAAAACATAGGAGAAACAGAAGCAATTGTAAAAAGTGCAGAGGAAGGAAATATACTTAACAATGCGGACATTTTTGTAAGAAAGCTTGAGAGTTATTTGGGTGTAAAACTAAGAAAAGGAGAAAGTCCTTATTCTATGGAAGGACCTCAATTTGT
>Ga0265292_1001122_pt1 | contig 25878 bp, 31 predicted proteins | sample Munlanlewell296A_FD_189080 | JGI IMG/M metagenome (GOLD analysis project Ga0265292, IMG submission 189080) | Leachate microbial communities from a municipal landfill in Southern Ontario, Canada - Leachate well 296A | ecosystem: Engineered > Solid waste > Landfill > Unclassified | place: Canada... | reverse complement strand
GACGACGTGGAGTCAAGAGTTCGATGTCAACTGCCTCACCTACCCGCAGGGTTCGTGCTGGCCGGTCCAACAGGCAGACGGTAGCGTGCTCTGGTGCGGAGTCGGTGGTGCTGGCGGATTGGGTGGGGGAGCAGGCGACGCGTCAGCGTTCAGTCCCGATGATGGTCGCCCCCCCGAGCAAAGACAAAAGGTTGTTAGAGCCGCCGGTCTCGTGGGAAACATCGGGGGCTTGGCCTCCGGCTGCACTCCGAGCCCTTGAGGTCCTCCAAATGAGATTCGCTCTCTTGTGCGCTTTCCTCCTCATCCCGGCAATCTCCGCGTCAGGAGACGGCTGGCAACAAGTCACGCTCTTCCCACCGGGGAATCCTCAAGGTGTGATTGTCCAGGCCTTCGATCTCGCATCCGTGGCTGGGAATGTTTCTGCAGCGATATACGATGGGCTCGGAAAGCGTCTTATCTACTCAACCGATCCCATCGGGACGGGCGGGGGGGATATCCTCGCCACTTTCACCGGACAAGTCATCAATGCGAAAGTGTTCCTCGACCTGGATGCGAACGCGAGTCCATCGATTCTTCTCTCGTACTCGGATGTTGTGGGGACACTATACCTCACACTTTTTCAGCGAGGGTCAGACACATGGATGCGCACAGAACTTACGGCACCAATCCTTACCTCATCGTTCTTGGTGACAAGTTTCGCAGTGAATGCGACAGGGGCCCCCGTCATCGTGGGCTCGGCCCCATATCTAGCGTTCGTTGGGAGCAACGCTTCAGGCCCCTGGAACTGGCGAGTCGTGGGGCTCTCTGTGGCTAGCAACGGGCTAGCCCGTAGTCCGGACGGGGAAGTGTCGGGATGCTTCGGGATGCTCCATGGGTGGGAGCTCATGACCAATGTAGCAACCGGAGGGCCATCAAAACAGATCACTGCATCATCACTGCCTGATGGCTCATGCCTCCCCGTTTTCGGGGAGGCGTCTGTACATGTGCTGTTCGACGAGAGCCGCGGGCAAGGCGACAACGTCGTCCGGAGCGTTTTCCTTGCGTCCCTGCTCGATACAACGTGGACGGAAGAGATGGTGCCCGCAATCTTACCGGCGGGTGCCTTGCCCACGCTGGACGTGGCTCGCTCCGTGAATGGCACGCTGGATACGAGCGTGTTCACAGCGGCGGCAGGTCCGCACGTCTACCGACGGGACGCTTTAGGATGGAGCGTCCAAGAGCCTCCTGGCATCGGGAGTGTCTCACGAGCCGCTCGGGTCGTTGGTGGCGTCGACCATGCGGTGATAGGACGGTCGGGAGGGGGCCTGACCTTGTGGCGGTGAAAGGAAGGAATGCGCTTATTGGGCTCCTTGGCGCGATTGCGGTCTTATCAGTCCTCCTCGCGGCCTTGTTGATGACGCCGTGGTCACCGCCACTTTCGCGATTCTCACCTTGGATGATGAGTGCGGGGACGTGGGGGTCGGCACTCTTCCTCCTTGGTTCAGGCGTCGCCGCAATTACGGCACGTTTTCTCCTCATGAGGACGAACGCTCGCGCCGGCGGAATCGTGGCGCTTATGCTCGCCCTTGTATGGATCGGGCTCGAATCGCTGAACGTAGTTCGCGGGAACCTCACGCTGCAACTACCGCTCTTCGTCATCGTCGGTACACTCGCCATCTGGAGTCTACGAAGCGACTAGAGGCGTTCTGCTCCCCGTCAGAGGGTGAGCACTCCGACACATGGCCCGCGAGACTCAGCGTGAAGCAGCATTCAAGACGAGTCACTCGTGGGCCGACCAAAAGGCCCCGCCATCTTGACCCCCCTTTTGGTCGGCATTCATTGATAACCCCGCCCTGACGAGACGTGCCCTTCCTTTAGTCGTACGTAGCAGTTGCGTACGTACGACTAAGGGGGAAGGAGCACTGTCTTCGGCATGTGGCGGAACGAAATCAAAGGAATCGCTGGCTCAAAAAAAATCAAAATCAAAAACCAAACGACCAAACCGGGCCAGGCCAGACGTTCCCTCCCAAACCCGGCCCCGCCGATCCCGCTCGTGACCAGCGCGTGCTTCTGGCGCCAAAGGCGCCAATCAGGAAGAAATACGTCCACACGCGCCCTACATGAGCGAGATGATCGGCCTCGTCGCGACCTGGCTCCTCCTCGCCCACCTCGCCAGCGTGGCAGCGGGCGGCCTCTGCCAGGCGCCCGGGCACGCCTACGACGAGATCCACGAACACAGCAGGATCGACCACGACAGCCTCGGCCACGACGCTCAAGGGCGCCTCCTCACAATGGCCACGCCCAACCTTAGCGCACGCCCAACACGGACGACGCGGAGCATACGCGAATCGCTCGGCCCCCCGCTGCGCGCGCTTCCCGCGACGCGCGGAACTGAAAGCACGCGAACGACGTGGACACGTTCCTGCTCTGCAAGTTGTCCACCAGGATCCGCGTCGATCCAACGGGCGCCCTTGCGGTACTCTCCCGGGGCGCCGGACTCGCACCCTGCGCGCACATACTTCTCACGAACGCACGCGTTGTCGGGTGAGTGAGCAGGTTGCAGCGCGCTCCTCGCCGAAGCCTCCGCGAGCGTCTCTATCCCAAGCCGATCGACAAGATCGGCGCGAACGAGATTCCGCCGTCCGTCGACCCGGCTCCAAGTCTTCTGGATGAAGTCTCGGAGGCGGCGCGAGAGCGCGGGAAAGATTTTCACGCAAGCGTCGCGCGCATCCTCGATCACGTGCCAAGCGTGGATGCGAGCACGGTCCGCCGGTGCGCGCGCGACATCATCCGGTTCCACGACCCAAAGACCGGACGCGACATCATGCTGCCCATCCGGTGCGGAGGCTACTATTGCATTCGCTGCCCAGACACCGCGCACCACGCTCGCACGCTTTACCACGCGAGGAAAATCGCAAGCCTCGACAGCTCAGAAGCAGAACCATTGCCCAAGGTGCTCAACCTCGTGTTCACGCTGCCTCCCGAGTTGCACGCGTGGGCTCGCGAGGATCCACGCGTCCTGCCGGGTATGAGGCGCGCGATCCTCCGCACGCTGGGTCAAGCGTATGGGTACGAAGGGCGAGCGGGGCTTCCTGTCGATCGTGCGGCGTTTCGCGAACTGGGAGCCATCATGAACCTTCACGCCATCGGCGACGAAGCAGCGCCCTGGCCCAAGTGGGCGCCCCACTACGACATCATCATCCCCGCCTGGAAACGCGCCGATGATTACATGGAGCCTCTTCGTGCGACGTGGCCTGAGCGCTACTCGAAGACGAACACGCGCTATCAAGACAACCTACGATACTGTCTCAAGCCTCTCGCACTGCGCCCCGTTCGTCGTCCCATCATCGCGTCATTCTTGGAGAAGGTGTTCATGACGGACTGGCACGCCAGCCGCCCACCCCGCACGCCCACGAACCCGACCGGACGCGGCGTGATCCACCAAGAAAGCGCCCTGCACCGCATCCGCTACTCCTGCCGACCGCTGTTCAACATGGCCAACGCACACCTCCTGGAAGGAGACGAAACGACCCTCGTCTACACAGTGCAGGGGCGTCGCACCCAAGTCGACCACCAGGTGCCACTTGGCCCCGCACTGGGTCAACTCGAAAGCATACGCGCTTGGATGACGGGACGCATGACCCGAAGCTGGGCCGGCATCCTCAGCCGCACCAGCTACGACGCCGCGGCACGCCTTGCGGGCCACACTCCCGTGCGCGAGCGCGAGAAGAAAGGCTTCGTCCACAAGGCCACCTACGAATGGAACCACGACGGAACTTACCAAGCCACGAGGCGACAGGTCGTCGCGCAAGCGGACGGTGAGTCGGACGCCACGTAGCGCGAGACTGCGATTCCGACTCCCAATCCCGAGGTTCCACGTCACCCAAGAGCCTCCCATACACCGCATGAAACCAAGCCTAGAGAGTTCAGGAAGCCTGAACGACGCCGCAAAGTTGGGCGACTTGTCGACGATCCGCCGTCTCGAAGCCCTCAGCGAGCATCTCAAGACGCTGAGTCCGCACCGTGCTGCCAAGCTCGCATTGATGCAACAGATCGAGCGCGCGCTTGGCGAAGTCTGCCGCACACAGGATCCCAAAGAGCGGGACGCCGCGCTGGCCCGAAGCGGCGCACTCGAGGCCGAACTCGCCGCCTTGTTGAGATCGCCGCCAAGCGCGGTCGAGACTTCGATCTGGGAGCACGTCGATCTCATCGAGCGCGAATTGGGGCTCCTTCGCGGCGACGGGAAGCACAGCATCGAGTCGAGGCTCTCTTGGATCAAGTACCAGCGAGAAAAACTCGCGAATCTTCCCACACTCGGGGAACTGCTCGCCATGCCGCAGCCCACCCAAGCGGCGCACGAGCGCCTCACCAAGCCCACGCGACCGCTCCCTCGCCAAGAGCGGCCCCTCGATCCAATCGAGCCAGCTGACGATGTCGGCGAGGCGGAAGCGGACTCCGAATCCTGACCCCTTAAGCGGCCGGGCGCCGGTCATGGGCGTGATGCAACGCAAGTACGCGCTCAGACTCCTCTACGCGACATCGTGGCTTGCCGCGATGGAACTGGCCGCCGAGGTCCTCCTTGGCGCCATCTTCGACCCCATGCCCCCTCTCTTCCGCGTGACGGCGAGGACCATCCAGCTCGCCGCGCTCGCCGCCGGCGCGTACGCGCTCTATGCGCTGAGCCGAAAGCCAGCGCCCGCCCCCGGAGGCTTGGTGGATGAAGAGGCGGCGCTTGTGCACGCGAGCATGATCCTCAAAGCCCACTTCCGCGACATGCGGGACCACCACAACCTCGCAGGCCTCCTGATACTCCTCACGGCATTCTACGCAGCCACCGCCTACGCCCAGAGTATCAACCCCGTCACGATCCCCGCCACGAGCCTCCTTGTGGGCCTCTTCAGTTTCGCTGCCTTGGGCTTCGCCTGGTGGCACACGCGAGGAGTCTTTCGCGACGAAGAAGTGCGCCTCAGCCAAGACGCGTGAACTCCCATGCCTCGACCCTTGTTCCCCGACGAGGACCCCGCCGACCCATACCTATGGCCAAGGATCCCTCGCAGCGAACAGGCGAAATCCAAATACGAGCTGACGGAAGACAAGCCGGGGCGCAAGGGCACCTTCCCGAACCTGGCACTCTCGAAATGCTTTTTTGAAGCCCTCCTCCACCAGCACGATCGCCGAGTCTTCCACGGCATCGTGAGCCACATGCGTCACAACACGAACGGCGCATGGCGCTACGCCGCACACTACCAAGACACAGGGCACGTGGTCATTATCCAATTCCGCGACGGACAGATCCTACCCAGGCTCACCCAGCATGGGCACGATCTTCTCGAAGCCTGGCGCCTTGCATCCCGACTCGCGCAACGAATCGACGTGCAAGAACGACTGCCCCCCGGGCTTCGCGCCAGACTCGCAGGTAAGGACTCCGAATAGGCATCCCAGTCCGAACATGGCAAGACGACGCACGCCCTACTCGGCAACATGCAGACCATCCCGCGAGAACTCCAGCGCCCAGTCTTCAGCCCAGAGCAAGGCGCGACCGTCTCGATGGAAGCCCGAGAGCATGCCTACGTCGCGCCCATTGTGAAGACGTTCACCACGGAAGTCCAACTCGCGCTCAAACCACGCCACTTTCGCCGCACGAGGGACAACCGCGGCCCGAGCTACACGTACACCGACTACCTGCTGCACGTCCACGCCGGCTACGTGTCGCCCCGCACGGCCGATGCGGAAGCGCTCCATGACCTGGAGACGATCCTCACCAGGAGGCGCGCCGTTGACGTCTGATGCCGCGATGCTCGCCCGCGCGCTGCGCGCCGCAGTCCGCACCCACAAGCTCCTCACCATCGAGCAAGCGTGGCGCTACTGCGACATCGTCGGGTTGCCCCGCCGCGTGCTCGACGACGCGGCATGAAGGAGAAAGCGGGAGGGGTGCGGGGAACCGAAGCGGTTCCCCGCAAGCGCATTCAGTGGGACTGCTTTATCGAGCGGCGTCCGGGACCGAACAAGAATTTCGGACTTGTCCGCCCTCGGGCGAGCACGCCATCATCCTCGCACCAGAAGACTCCGGCGACCCGCGGGAATCCGATACGCGAGCTCGCGCGATAGAGGGGGCCCATCGCACGCTTGCAGACGGGACAACGCGGCCTTGGCTTATTGGGCACGGTCCCTGCATGTCATCGGGAGTCTCAAGAATTCTTGTATCGTCCACGCGCGGCCCCCCGCTCACCTTCTGCGAGGGAGCTCGACTCGAACCCGCACTTGGACGCGCTATCGCGGGCATCCGTCTTTCGAAAGTGTTCACGCTTGGTGAACGCAAAGCGCGCCTACAAGCTCTCTGCGGATATTGCTTGTTCCGAGGCTCCAGTGAGGCGAAATGTGAACTCGGCGCGGATCGTGCGCGTCGAATTGGTGCGGCAAGGTCGAAGCGGATCCGTCGAACTGCGATGGTCGACCCCGATCCGCGTCTTGACGGTGACCCCCGCAAACGAACGGGTCATCATCCAGGTCGGCGATGCGACCCTCTCGGTCCCGTCGGCGATTGCGCGCCGCTTGCGGGATCGACTTGAGCACGCCTTGGAGACGTACGAGAAGGAGACATCATGACCCGAGAGCAGCCGCCAGTTGCGTGCGATAGTCGACTTGAGCTCGCGCGAGGTTTCGTCGTCGAGGACGAGGGCGAGGGATTCTTCCTCATTCTCGAGATGGGAGAAACCGACTTCACGCTCTCCTTCCCCGACGACGCCGGATCGAAACTTGCGGCATTTATCCAAGCCCACATATTACGACGTCAGTGACATCTTGCATCGCGGGTGACCTCTTTTTGGCGCGCTTTAGACCTTAGGCCTTCGGATCTATCCAGGCGGCGGCACATCTTTGCGTACTCGATACACGTCCGTCGTCGCGTTTCGAGTCGTCGCCGAGTTCTTCGTCACGAGGGAGTTTGCGAGGATCGCTTCGGCGAAGGCCTCCTCGTCATGCGCGTGGCGGATCTTCTCGTCGCATGCGTTGTTCAACAGGAACTCGCAGAGCCGTAGCGCCTCGTCCCTCACGGACTCAGGGAGCGAGGAGACGCGTCCGTGCGCGATGTCGCTGCGGTGGTCGTACAAACGCTCAATGTCCCCCTTTCGGAGCTCCGCGTTCGCGGCCGATATGTCGATCAAGTGGGAAGCCCACCGCGCGATTTGGCTCAACGTGCTCTCCGCCGATGAGTATGGCAAGAGCGCTTCGATCGAGTACCACCCGAAGGGGACGCTTTTCACCGGGTCCAATTCGCGGCGCGCGAGACTGAACCAGAACGCGCTCGTCATGATCTTCCCCTCCACCCGCGTCCGCTCCTCGCGCGAGTGGATGTCCCATAACGCGCGCATGGGGACTGTGAACCTGTCTGCCAGGAGTTCCTCTTCTGAGTGTTCCACCTCGAGGTCGGGACCGACGAGCGTCGTTCCCGTGATCATCGCGTTGGCACCGTGGACGACGTACGCGAGGTAAGCACCCGTTCGGACCTCGAAGACATTGAAGTCCGAGTGGCCGCCGCTGCCGCATGCTGCGAGGCGCATGAGGGCCTCGAACTCCTTGAGCGCTCGATCACCCAGTTTGAGCGCCGCTGGGCCCGTTCGGGCCCTGACCACGACTTCGGCCGTGAAACCGCCCGGAAGCAGGCCCGGCAGGAGCGTCTTTTCGCCGGGCCAGCTCTCAATTGCTTTGTGGAGCTCGTTCGGCGAGCGTACGGTCGTTCGCCCCAGTCGGTTCACGGGAGACTTGAACGCGACGCCATGAACGGGCCGCACGACATGGAACTCGGCCAATGGGATCGCCAGCGCGCGCTCAAGGATTCCGGCCACATCCGCAGGGGTCACTGGCGCATCCCTGCGAACGAGGCGCGACACCACGCTCTTGAACAAATCAGGCGTAACGCTCTCCTCGAACGTGGCTCCCGGCGCTTGAGCGAATTCTGAGGCGAGATCCTCGTCCCGCGTATGCGTGCCAGACCTAGGATCCTTGTGCCAGCGTCGGGACTGATCAATCCGATACGCCAGCTTTCGGTATGACTTTGGAACCTTGGCTATGTGCGCCACCCGATGAGCGCGAGAGGGCTTCCTCGGTCTTGAAGCCGGCCGCCGGTCGGGCCATTCACTACGCGATTCGCGCACGTGCCCCCGGCCTGCCGTAGATTCAAGGGGGAGGACCGCGCTCGTCCCTCGTGGCGATTCCCGAGAAGGTTGAGGCCCTTATCCTCGAGAAGGTCCTAGCGCCTATCAACGACGCCGCTGTCTGGTGGGGGACCCTCTTACTCGTCGGCAGCGGGACGCTGTACGCGTTCCAAGCCGACGCAGCCGCGATGCTGGACTGGATCACTTACAACCGGCTCAGCATCTCGGTATCGGGCACAGCCACCCGGACGATCGCCCTCGGCCTCTTCGCCGTCGGGATGCTCAGCACGACGTTCGGCCTCAGCCGTATGTGGCGCCAAGCCCGCACCGCCAGACGCCTCCGAGAGGCGACCCCTTCGCCCGTCAGGGCCGCCCCTGAGGCCCGCGCGACCCCGCCCTCTCGAGAGCGCACCCTCGTCGTCACGACGGTGGATATGACGCCGGAACTCGCAGAAGCGAAGAAGACGCTGAACCTCCAACGCGAGGTCGCCGCCGGTGCGTACCCCATGAGTGCCACGAAACTCTACGAACGCTACGTCGGCGCGCTACAGAACCCGCTTCGGCAGATCGCGAGCGAGGACCAACGTCGTCTCGCGCTCGAGATGGTGCACGCCATGAACCACGCTGACGCGGCCATCATGCAGAACAACGCGACCCAAGCCTCCACCGACATCTTCCACGCGGCACGGGCGCTCGACGAGCTACTCCGTAAGTGGGATACCATCCACATCGACAACCCGACAATCGCACGGAACGTTCTCAACGAGCACGATGCGGACTTCTTGCCCAACTACGAGGCGTATCAGAACGCGCTCAAAGGCCTCGCGGCCGTGACCACGTCGAGCGCTCGAGGAGACGTGTCGTTCCATCGCCGCAAGCCCTTCCAGAACGCGCCCACACCAAAGTAGGTCGCATGCCGGCGCAAGACCGAGCCGAAGATGCAGCGCTTCTCGTGAACAAGGCCAATAGGATCGCTTCGAGCGCTACCACGCTGGATGAGCTCGACCAAGCGCTCGAACTCTATCGGGAAGCCGAGCGGATCGCACCTCAAGATTGGGCCCGCCGCGCACTCGCCGAAGCGAACCACGCGAGCGCGCTCGCAGGACGATACCAGCACACGCGGCTTCCAGGCGACCTGAGAACAGCGATGGTGCGCCTCGAGCGAGCCATCCCACGCCTCCACGACACCCGAATCCAGCAAGCCTTCACGCAGCTCCTGCAAGAGTACCGCGAGATCGAATCCCACATCCCGCGCGAAGCCGACGTCCTCGCCGCCCTTCGTACCGAAGCTGAGAGCCTCGCTTCCAGTGCGACGACGACGCCGTCCCAACTGAGCGCGTTCGTCGAGCGCGTACTCGAGAACCGCCAAGCCACACACGACACAGAGACACTCTTGACGCTCGTTCGTGCGCTCGACGGAGCCCTCCAGCGCGACACGGAGCCCCAAAGCCAACGCATTGGGCACTACTTGCGAGGGCGCGTGAAGCGTGTCCTTGCCGAACGTCGGTCCGACCGCGCGAGCGTGGAGGGCGCCATCGCGGACTTCTCTATAGCGCTCGACGGCGAGACCGACGAGCTCCAACGCGCCAACATCGAAGCGCGCTTGGCCGATGCACATTCGGTCGCGGACGACCAGTTCGCCCGCTCCGGCAGCCTCGATGAAGCCATCCGCATCCGCCAACGATTGCTTCTGCTGCAAGGCATCGATCGCTCCTCGAAGTTTGGCCTCCTCCACAACCAGGCCAACGATCTCTTCGCGCGGTTTCGTCGCGAGGGCAGAATCGGGGACCTCGACGCGAGCTTTCAGTCATACAAGAGCGGATACGAGATGATGCCGGAGGATGCGCCCGAGCGGATTCCTACGGCGGTTGCGCTCGCCACTGCGCACCTCAACCAGTACCGCTTCCACGGAAAGGAGGACGACTTCGACCGCGCCATGAGACTTGTTGAGGCCGCGCGGGACCTCGCCGAAGGTGACCGCGAGAACGAACTCTTCGTCATGACATCGACGGCGGACACGCTCAACCAACTCTTCTACGCGACGAGCGACCCCGACTACCTCGACCCGGCTGTCGACTTGTGGAGACAAGCCATTGACATCGAGCAGGAGGAGGGGAACAAGGTCGGGTTTCGAGCCAATCTCGCCATCGCCCTCCATCAACGAGGGGACAAGCGACGCGACCTGAGAGATCTCCACGAAGCCGTGGATATCGCGCGAGATGTCCTTGCCCGTACGCCCGAGGACGTCATCTACCACCTGGACCGCAAGAACCTCCTCGCGAACGCGCTGGCGCACCGCTACGAGTCCACTCACGCAGCCCAGGACCACGACGAAGCCCTTGCGCTGCGCCGCGAGCTTGCCCGCCGGAGCGCCGAAAACCCTGAAGCTGCCTCCCGCAGCGCTCGACAGTGGCTCAACTCGAGCTTCGAGGCTCGAGCGTGGCTCGAAGTCGTGGAGGCTTTCGAAGTCGCGGAGCGCATCAACCGTATTCTCGTTCAGCAGCAAGGCGCGCGTGCTTTCCGCGAACGACAAGCATGGCTCCGCCACGCGCAAGGGACGAGCGCCATGGCCGCCTACGCCGCCGCCAAGATTGGCGACGTGAACAAGGTACGGACGTTCCTCGAGTCCAGCGCACTCAACCTGATCGGCCAAAGCGCGCTTCCCCCCGCCCCGCCGCCGGGGGATCGCGCGGCCATCGTCCACCTCGCAACGACGGCACTGGGCACAGTCGTCCTCACAACGACCACGCAGGGGGCGAGAATCAGTTTCACTCCGCTGACCCTCGCGGAACTCAGTAAGTTCATGTTCCAATGGGATACGGATGGACCCAGCGGTGGCTTCGCACACGGACAAGTGCAGAGCTCCACCTGGGTCCGCACAGCGCTCGGCGCGCCTTTCCACGAGCTAAGCGCTCGCCTCTTCGAGTCTCTCCCGAATGATCTCATCGGGGAAGGCAAGCAAGAGCTCCTCCTCATCCCGAACGGACCCCTGTCGCTCCTCCCGCTCCACGCCGCGCCCACCCGGCAACGGCCGGGCGTCCTCATCGACCACTTCACGGTCCGGTATGCGGCAAGCGCAGCTCTCGCCGCCCGCGCCGCGACGCACTCGAGCCACATGAAGAAGTTCAACAAGCAATTCGTCGGCATCGCGAACGCAGAACCCTTCGACCTCAAACGCCGCCTTCGTGGCGCGCAAGCAGAGGTCGAGCGCGCCGCAGCGCGGTTCGAGGAAGTCGACACTGTCCTGCTCCTCGGACCTGAAGCGCGCAAGGCTGAGATGCTCCCACACCTCGCGCGAACACGAATTCTCCACGTCGCCGTCCACGGCAAGTTCGACTCGGAGAACCCGCTCGAAAGCCGGATCATCCTCGCCGACGAGCCCCTGCAAGCACGAGAGGTCGCACAAGGAGGCCACGGGTTCGAAGGCACCCGCCTCGTCGTCCTCAGCGCCTGCCAGAGCGGCGTCGTCGACCAAACGGACCTCCGCGACGAGTGCCTCGGATTCCCGAGTCTCATCCTCGCCAACGGCGCCGGCGGCGTCATCGCCGCCCTCTGGTCAGTAGACGATGAGTGGACCGCACTCCTCTTCGATCGGTTCTACGAAGAGCACCTTCAGGAGGGTCACATGCCCGCTGAAGCGCTTCGCCGTGCCCAACTCTGGTTGCGCGACGCGCCTGACCAAGAAATCGACGCGCGCCTCGATGATATCACACGCACACGCGGAACCGCCGCGACGATCACTGCGAGACCCGACCGCAGTCCCTACTACTGGGCGGCTTTTACCTATCAGGGTGTCTAACTAAGCTCGCCCTCGTCACGACGCCCGTGTGGTCGTGAGAACACCATTCGCCCCGCACCAGAACACGTTCCCGACCCACGGGAATCTATTCCGGCGGGCGCTCTCGCGATACACCGGATCCATCGCTGCACCACAGGATGGGCACCGCGGGGGCGCCTTCTTCGGCATGCTTCCGCGCGCGAAATTAGCGTTGTCACTCGTGTAACGCGCGAGCGGAGGCGATCGCCGCTTTGAGGGCAACAAGAAGGAACGTCAGGCTCAGGGCGAGCGCCCCGCTTGCAGCGACGAGGGGAAGCACATCGGGGGCGCGTCGGAGCGTTTCAACAGGAAGGACGTAGAAGAAGAGGACGATGGGCGTCGCGATCACGAAAACGATGCCGAGCACGAATTGGACGCGAGCCTCGTGGATGATGCTCTCGGCGGAGTCTCGCGCGTTCCGTAGAATCTTGCGGACCTTCTGTTCGATCCAGCCTTCGCCGTTCGAAATGAGAAAGAACGGTAGCACGAGAATGATGATGGTGAGGACCCACGCTGGCGCGAAACGACCCGAGTGCACCCACGCGGCGATCGCTGTGAGAGCGATGCATTCGCTGCATCGCTGCCATCTCATCCCGCTCTTGGGTATTTGGCGTATCTCCGAGCGGTATAGGGATCTAATGCATACGTTTGCAACAGTCAAGTAGGCGAAAGCACCCCAGGCGATCATGGGGAGGACCCATTCCCCCGGAATCTCATTCGCATGCGAGGCGGTGTACCAGAAGAGGGCGCCGCCCGTCAAGCTCGTCTGGACGAAGAGTGTCCGAAGTTCGCGTCGAGCGTCCGTCGTCACGAGACCCCCATGAGCGAGGAGCCCCCGCTCCCTCGATTCCGCGCTCGGGACGCGCCATCGATTTTTGTGAGCGTCGCCGCCGTCGTGTAGTAGTAGAGCCGATCTGGAGGGGGAGCCTGTTCCCAGCCGTCCCGAATCGTGAGGTCTCGAAGCGCCGTTTCGAGCTGGATCCGAAGCGCCTGAGTCGTTTGCGCAGGGCCTGGGAAACTCGGGGCGCTCGCCACGATACCGTCCAGGTGTGGCCCAGACATAAATTCGCAGTGGAAACCGAAGATGCACTGGACGGGCACGGCTTGAGACGGCCCGTGCGTTACTTCTCTTGCTTCTGAAGGGCGCGTATGGCCTCTTCGAAGGCATGTGTGAGGTTGTAGTATCGGCCTGAATCGCGCTTCTTGGCGAGCCAATCGTAGAGGCCGCGGTCGATCCGCAGCGAAACGGGCACCTTGATGTCCCCCGCCTCTGGCTTGGACGCCTTGCGGGCCATGTGTGGCAATGCGTTGCAACAACGTATAAGCAGACGTATTGCAATGCAACACGCATGTCGTCATGGGGTCCTCCTCTGGAGACACACAATGGCTACCCTGACCGTCCCAAGGTTGATTGGGTTCCGGTAGGGACTCGGTTGCCTGCAAGCGGCGTGAATGTTCTCGCGTTCCTGCGTAACGGTCGCATGGAGATCCTGAATCGGTTCCAAGCTGAGTGGTATCCTATCGCGGTCCCTTGGGACGACGCGCTCGCGTGGGTCCACTTGCCATACCCGCCTGAACTCGTCGCGATTCGTACACCCCGCACGCCGCATAGCAGCGAACACCGAAGCAGGCCCAGGAGGCGAAAGGCATGACGCCGCCGGCCCCTAAGCTCGATGCCCAGGCTCCTCACGATGCGGCGATTCGCCGCTTCGTTGTGCTTCACAAGTACCTCGGCGTGGATGTGTGGTACGTCGAAGCCGCAGACGCCCTCTCCGCAGTCGAACGCGTCTATCCTGCGGATCCTCAGCAGGATGGCCGATTCGTCGACGAGGGCGGCCAAGAAGTGCCTGACTTGGAGGCCCACGCCGAGACTCTCAGCCTACGCGCGCACCAGATCCGACGCTTCCCGCCTGGAGTCGAGGTCGCCGTCGGCGCCACGGGTACGCGCTCCGTCGGGCCGTTGGGCGAACCGCCCACGCGGAACCTGGAGCGTGACCCATGAAGGTCGCACTCGATAGCATCACGCCCAGCCTAGACACGTACTTCGGGTGGCCCCAATGCCCAGTCGATGCGACCGTCAAAACTCGCCTCGCGATGATCAACGCGATCAGCATGATGAAGGAAGCATTCTGCGAGACAGGATTCAAAGTCGACGAACCCTCCCAGAATCTCGTCGTCGAACCCGAGCGGAGGCACCACCAATGACCACCGAGCGTGTCGAGCGAAGCTACGACACACTCGTCGCATGCCCACACTGCGCGGGACCTGTCAATGCGAGCCTGGAAGTCGAGCGAGGCATCCTCGATGCCCTCACACAACTCGCCCTCTCACCGGCTTGGGACGGCGTCAAGGCCCCCGCCCTGGACCGAGTCGTCACGCGCCTCGTGGAAGACTACCAAGAGCGCATCCAATTGCGCGTCCTGCGCGACTCGGCCGACGAAGGCGCGTTGCCAATGCGGCCGCGTGGGACAGATCCCGCGACAAGCGGGGCGGGCAAGCCGCGCGCCCGACGAGCCGGCAAGACGAGGGAGAAGAACGCATGACAAGTCCTATCGATCCATTCGCGCCCATGAAGACGGCGCGGTGCCTCGACACGCTCGTTGTCTGCCCGCACTGCGCGGGCACCGTAGACGTGACGGTTGAGACGCACCGGGCCCGCATCGAGACGATCAGCCTGCTTTGGGACGCCTTCTGCGAGCGAGGCGCCCAGATGGAGCTGGAGTTGGAAGAACTGCGCAACGAACTGGAATTGGGCGTTCTTCGACGCTTTCGGGGAACGCCTCCTGTCGCGCAATTCTGCGAGAAAGCGTTGCGGAACCCCAGCCAAGCGGTAGCTACCAAGGATGCGCCTGGGAGGGAGTTTCGTGGATGATGACGTGGAGAATGAGTCGTTATCGGAGGAAGCAGATCACGATCCCTCATTCACGTGGATCGGTTGCCCAAAGTGCGGAGTCCCCATCAACATCACCATCCCGGTTTTGGATCACGGCTACGAACTGCTCGCATACGTCTACGACTTGCTCGAGAATGCCCCCGCTGCTGAGGCAAGAGATGCGATCGGCGAAGTGCTTCCTTGGATGGGAATGGAGATCAATGCGGCCCATCGTCGGAATGGCTACTTCTGGCCGTTCATTGCGGCCGGAGAACGCGCCGAGGAGAGGGCTCGCCAACGGGCGCGTGAACCGTCCAAGCCGTCTCGCGAGCGAAAGCGCGGTTGAGGCGCCCCAGCGCGATTCGTGCAGAAGTGCGGAAGTCTTTCCGAACTGAACTCGTGTGCTCCCAGTTAGTGACATCCAGATATGATACGGTTCGCGGAGGATCCGCGACCGGGAGTCGGGAGGCCCGTCGTCCCGGAAGAGTCTCTGACTTTTTCCGCCCCCATCGAACCATCGGTTCCCCCCATCGTTCCCAAACACGGGCGACGGGCACTCCTCCCAACCCCCACGCACTTGGCGAAGAGCCGACTACCTCGCCGACCTTGACTGGGCCGGCTGCAGGAACTGCGGACACCCGATCAACATCACCGTGCTCGTCCGCAGATTCGCCATCGAAATCCTCTCCCACCTTGAAGAAGCCGCAGAAGCGAGTGGCTCCCGAGCACTCAGGAGACGATATCCACGCTGAACGCAGACTGCTGGAGCGCCGTCCTCTCCCAACACTATGATGACTCGACGATACGCACAATCATCGAGGCTACCGACAAGGCGGGCTTTGTTCCTAAATTGACCGATTCTGGAATAGGCTGGCTATTTTTGGAATAGGCTGCCCGGGCAATGCATGGGCCTGCGGCTGCGATGGGTCGGATGGCTTCTTGGGACTTCCCTTGCCCGGCTCGTTTTCGGCACGCCCATAAGGCCCGGGATGCTCCGAGCCAGCATGAGTAAGGGACTTGTCGGCGCGCGAGCGGGAGCATGGGTCCTTGCTACGCTCCTTCTGTGGATTGGGATGACCCCGGTTTCGGAGGGTCAGGAAGAACCCTTGGGTTCTGTAACCGTCTATCAGGCCATGGTCGTCAAAACGAACGAGACCGCCATGGCTTCCGCGCCTTCTGGCGACTTCCAAGGCTTTCAAGCGCTGGGGCGACCCACGGACGAATACCGCTCGATTCTCGTCCACCTGTCAAGGCCGGTGAATCCTGACGATTCCGCTCTGCGGTACTACTTCCACATCTCTCTGATACGCCGCGACGTCGCGCGGAGCATAGCGACCGAAGATGTGATTGATTCCGGAAGGAACCGCGCGGAGAACGAACAGATCGGTCCCACAGTGGTGATCCTCTCGAACGGGACACCTCCCTCTTCTCGCGAGGGGACAATTTACGATTCGCTCGTACAGGTCTTCACGTTCGACGGCCTTGTGACCGTTGGCCATGTCAATGAGACGAACTTCCTTTTTCTCTGGTGCAGTGAGATTGTCTGCAAGGACCTTGATTCAAACATTATCGCATTCTTTGTACGGGAGGCCGGGACGTTCCGGCCGCAGATCGCTGCGCTGCAAGGCGTCGAAGCTGAGCTTGCGAGCCTCGATGGGAACCTTTCTGCGCGTCTGGACGACGATGCGGCCCACGCCAACTTCAGCGCCGCCACGCGCCTTTCCAGGAAGCTCGACACGAAAGGCGACGACACGCCTACCGACCTCGAATACTCCGCTCCCTTTCCCATTTTGCGCCTGTTCCGAGCCTCCGATGCGAGGCAGACTGAGGAGCTTGAAGCGCGGCGCGAGAATCTTCAACTCGCCATCGTGGACTTCAAAGAGCGGGTCGGCCGCGCGCAAGACTCGCACGCACGCCAGACGGACCGGAGTTTCACGACACTGCAAACGTGGGCCGTGGTGGGCGCTACTATCGCCGCCGCCTTCGCTCTCGTCCTCCAAGCGTTTCAAACGCGCCTTCAGCGCAAGGAAGCGAGAGAAGCGCGCGAAACGAAAGCTCCCGCCAGCGCCGCCCCCTCTCCCGAGAAAACACCCCCCTTAGAGGATGCGCTCTAATCATTCGTCTGCGGCGTGGAGGCTGGTTTCGCCCTGCCGCGTCGAACACTTAAGGCCGCGGGCGCCGCTGGGCCACAAGTATGGACTTGGGGATAGGAGATTGGATCGCGCTGGCAAGTCTCATCGTAGGGGTTCTCGCAGCGATCCTCAGCGATCGGCGGCGCGGAAAGGTATCGCCCGCAGGCCGGATCATCGCAGGTCGCTCTATCAACGCCGGGGGGTCGATTTGGGCGCGGGATTCCGTTGAAGCGGGCGGGTCGATTCACGCCCGGGGTTCTATCCAGGCCGGAGGAACCGCCGCCGAAAAGGGGGAAGAGTCCTGACCACGTCGAACCCAGCGACTTGGGAGATCCTTCCCAATGGTCGGGCGATTCCGGAGGGGGCGGCGTATTTTGAGTTGATTTCTGATATGGAAAGTCGGTGCGAAACGGCGACCTTGGAATGGCTCCCCGAGTCGAGCGAGAAAGCGCCCGCGTGCTATGCGGCTCTCGGAACCGCCATGTCGCTCATGGACCGCTTGGTGTCATGCTCGTGGGGCTGCTCCGGAAGCGATCACGCCGCCGAACGCCTTGCCGGCCGGGCCTATCACGCCGTGAGGGCGGGTCTCCTCCTATGGCGCCGCGGCTCGTATGACGAAGCCCTGGTCATGGCACGGTCCGTCGGCGAGGTTGCCAACTTGCTCCTGCTCTTCCATTTTGACGCCCAGGCGTTCGCGTCCTGGAAGCAACTGCCGGACAAAGAGAGGTGGAAAGAATTCAGGCCCGTGAAAGTCCGAGAGCGACTGGAACGCCTCGGCGGACCCCTCGTTTTCGGGGAGGAACGTTACAGTTCCTCGAGCAGACTCGGAGTGCACCCGAACCCGGAACGCACACCGGGCCGCTTCGATCCGACTGGCCGCCCGAAGGGCGCTGGGTACTTCCAAGCCATCGGTGCGCTAACCGTCCTCAACGAAATTGCCTTAGGCGTCGTTTGGGCTGGCGCCGCCGCCGCAGGCATAGCGGAGATTCCTGACGACAAGAAAATGGCGGTTTCGGCCGCGTGCGCCGCCGTAGATGAAAAGATCGGCGGCTTTCAGGCGCACCGGCTGAAAGCGGCCCAGGACGGACTTCTCCAGCACCTCGCGAGCCAAGCGCCCGGCTAAGTACGCCGCGACGACGGCGCGCATCATCGACGAGCTCGCCGCCGGCAATGAGTACCAGGGAACGGGCATCCAGCACGTCGCGATGGCGGCATGGCCGCACCTCCAGCGCATGCCCCTTGCAGAGCAGGGCGCCCTGCTCGACGCGATCGCGCAACGTTCGCCGCGCATGCACGAGTGGCTCACGCGGCTTCTGGCGGCCTGAGGGGCCAACGGTTTTGCATTCAGCCACACATTATGAGTCGATGTTTCTCGCTGAACACGTCGCTCGGTGGAACGCGCGCAAGAGCGACGAGGGCTGGCGCTTGTCGGAGCATGAGCTTGCGTCTCGCGTGGACCCTATCGGCGCGATCAACTTGGGCTGCGTCAAGCTGCACTTTTGGAGTGCGCGCGACATGCCATGGGGGAAGTATGACGAACGGTCAGCATACGTTTCAATCTTGGAGGATCCCGACGCCGTCGAGCGTTGGCGCAAGAACAGCGACGAAGTGTACGAGGCGGACTACTATCTGAAGGGCCACATTCCCAACGAGCTCGCGATCATCATGACGGCGCTCACGAGGTGCCATTTCGTATACAGGCGCTCGCTAAAGTCGTCGGACACTCCAGTGATGATGCAGTTCTCGGATGCTTCGCTCGCGCGCGGTCCTTTTGATGGGACCCAGGTGAACTTGAAGGAGCTCCAGCCTCGCCTTGAGCGATTGCTCGCCATGGCTTCGAAGGATCGCTCACGCGCGTCGAGGTTCATGCTTGCAGCTCGATTCTACCACCTCGCCCTACCGCTTCTCGATGAGGACGTCGACCTCGCCTACCTATTTCTGACGTCCTCGATCGAGCCCCTCCTGTATGGTTACAACCCAAAGAATTACGGCGTCGCCGAAGCGAACGCCGAACTGGCAGCGGTCCTCCATCAGAAGCTCGATGCCGAGGGCTTCGCGCAAGTTGAAGCTGCATTCCTCCAGCATGCGCCCAAAGTGCGAGCTCGCTTCGTCGAGTTCATCCAAGAATACTTGCCGGAATCCTATTGGGACGATCCTACCCGACCCACGCCCGGCGCGGGCCAAATGCGCCGCGAGGACCTCGCCATGTACCTGAAGCGGATCTACGACGCACGATCGAAGCTCGTGCACGAGGGAGAGCCACTTCCGCCCCAGATGCGCTTCGACTCGGAAACCCCACACGGCCTCGCCGTCATGGCCGGTCACAAGAAGTGGGATCGGACCGAGATGTTGCCGCACTCCCGTACCTTCGAGCGCATGGTCCATCACGTGCTCATGTCGTACGTCGACCGACACGCGGGATGATGCTGAAGTGGCCCGTAAGAGTCAAACCCGAAGGCGAGCGTGGGCTCGACCTCATGCGTTTGCTCATCCCGGCTGCCGTGTTCCTCGCTGCGCTTAGCAGCGGCACCGCAGGCGCGCAGGCGCAGCCGGTCTGCGAAATTGTCGGTGGGGCCGAGCAGCTCGCTGTGAACGAATCGGGCCGATACGAAGTTCGCTGTTCGCACAGCAGCGAGTTCCGCGACTTTATCTGGGCACTGGACGAGGACATCGTCTATCAGCCCAAGAAGGGACTCGATCCGACCAACCTGCCCGGCATCTATGACAGCAGGCCGTTCAAGGAGGCGTCCACGCACAGGCTCGTGATGTGGGCTATCCTCCCCGACAACACCCGATCGAACATCCTCGAGTGGCGCATCGAAGTCGTGGGGCAACAGTACGGCGACGATTCGCCTCCCGACTGTCGAAAGCTCACACAGACGCCAAGAGCGCAGGTCAACCGCAGTACATTTTTGCAACTCGTCTGCAACGACGATCGTGGCTGGCATTCGTCCGAATGGCGCGTCGACGGAGAAGTTGTCGAGACGCACCCCAACATCAACGGGCTTACGACGATCGACCTTGCTGACGGCCAGACTGTGAACTTCTCCGCGCCCGGACGACATCTCGTCACCTACACTATCACCGACACACGCGACCAGGTCGGACTCGTGGAATGGGACATCTTCGCGTTTGACCCCACGGACGGCGCGGCGCCACAGTGCATGTTCCTGGCGGCACAGCAAACGAAGGCGGGCGAAGCAAGCACCTGGATCGTGCGTTGCACCGACGATCGTGGTCTCTATGACCTCCAGTGGATCGCGAATGGAACGATCGTGTCGCGCTCGCGGCTCAACGGTGAGCGTGACCATACGGGAGATCTCACGTGGACGCCGCCTGCACCGGGCGAGCTAAGGGTGGTCGCCCTGGATGCGGGCGGCCGCGAGAGTATTCCAGCTGTCGCAGTCATCACCAGTGAAGGATCACCATCACCAGCCTTGGGTGACGGCGATCCATCGTTGCCGTGGCAGATCGCCAGCGTCATCATCGCCGCCCTTGCGCTGGTCCTTGGCCTTCTGGAGTTCGTCCGCCGACGTAGGCCTCCGCCCCCTGTTCTTGCTGGATCGGGCAACGTTCAAATCAACGTCCACCGCAGCAAGGTCGGCAGCATCACCGTACCGCCGCCGCCCACCCCGCCCACGCAACGAGATCCGAGCGTCCTCAGACAAGACGCGCGACGTCTCCTCTATGCGAACGGAAAGCTCGCCGAAGCCCTCGCGAACGCGCAAGCCTTCGCCCATGAGATCGGACGCAAGGGCGAGGAACGCTGGTTCGGCTGGGAACTCCGCGGACTCCCCACCGACCACAAACCAGCTGACGGCGACGAGTTCGATCGCCGCGCCCCCTACCGACGGATTAAGGTCGGCATTCCCGATTGGGTCCCGCAACGCGGCGGACCCAGGCCGCCTACGACCGATTTCACCATATTCTGGGCACACCCCGCAGATGAGCTCGAGCGTATCATCGACCGACTGAAAGCAGAGCCGCAGTCCGCGGGCGTGATCTACCAACCCAGAGACTCGCTCTTCGGCCACCTTCCAAAACTCCGCGCAATGATCGGCATCGATCCCGTTCCCGTGATGCTTGACGTGCACGGGCTTGAAGGCCTCCGCGAAGGCCTGCGCGCCACCGTGAGCAAATTCCTCGACGAGAACGAGCCACCGTCACGCGAGTGACAAGGCCCCACCTGTAGACGAACGACGCGCGCGTGTCGGTACAGCCATAGGCACTTCGCGGACGAAGGGCCCCAGCATGAACGTGTGATACTGTTCAGGCCGCGCGGTCAGCTGACGCAAAAAGGGGGGACGCCCCCCGCGCGCTTATGGCGCGTCGCCGTTCAGATACAGGTTGTACTTGTGGCCGCGCGCTCGACGCCGCACTACGAATCCTGCCTGCCGGAGGAAGTGCAGGTGGTAGTCCGCCCACGTCACGTGGCGATCGTACTTGCGCGCGATGTCGCTCATGGTCACTCCGGGTCGCTTCGCGATGGCAGAGAGGATCTGCTTGCGCGAACGCGTGAGGAGTGGCACGTACTTGAGCCGTACTCGCGCTATTCTTGTTGCCTGGCCTTCGCTAAGTTGTACTGCTGCACACATAGGACATCGGCCAGGCTCGTCGGCCCGGCCATTTCGTCCTCCCGCAGCGGAGCGATGATACTTCCTCGAAAATGATATCGTCGCGCGCGCGGCGCGCGCGTTCCATCTAATGAGGAAGTTTCATCTGCGACGCGAGGAACGAATTATGGCCGGAAACGTCCCAGTTTGAATGCTATATTTTCTGTGCGCGCGCAAGCGCGCACGCAGCGGAAGGCGCCCGCAGGCGCCGGATGGGGGATGGCGTTCGCGGAAGGGGTCTCCCCTTCCGCGCAGCCGCGCTTTGCAAAGCGCGGCGGAGGCGAGCCCAACAGGCGAGCACCGTCGTGTTGCAACGCACGCGGAGAAGAATCGTTACCGCGGACCGCTCGTTTCGACCGAATCGCCAGCCGTGAATTAAAAGAGGCCAAGATACGGCGAACGAACGGACCCGCGGAACCGTTCACTCTCCGCGTATCCTTGCCATCAGCGACGTGTGCTCCGCCTCGTGCTCGCCAAAGCCGGCGCCATGCGAAGAGCACGGCTGATCTCAGTCTCTACGTACGTAGGGGAAGTCCCCTCAGGGCGACTGGACGGGCCGGGCTCGGGCCCAGGGGGCGGTGTCCTACACCGAGGGAGCCCCCAAGTGTGGGAGCAGATGGGAGGCGCGAAGCGACTGACGGGCGGGCGGGGGATCCTCACCACCAGGATCTACCATTTCGGACTACCCGTCTCCATTCTCACGCGAGCCAGTTGCGCGCGCGCTCCAAGAGCCTCACGTACGCCTGCCGAGCGATCGTGCGCCCGCGCGCCTTCTCACTCGCATTGTCGGGTGCGACGTCGAACGAGGCGCCCTCGTGCGACGCGCGCAACGCGAAGAGCACCGATGGAGCTACGCGGTGCGGTACGACGTACTCCTCGCCAGCGCCGGCGAGGACGACGCACTTGCCTTCCATGCGCTCCTGCTTCAGCCCCAGGACGCGTCCAAGCTCGGTCTCGATGACTCCGCGATGGATTGCGGCCTCGCCCTGAGCACCGCGCCTGAGTCTGGCTGCATCGGGGAGCGGTTGGAACCCCAAGAGTGGAACAAGCTCGTGGTACTTCTGGCGGATGTGCTCGGGCGTAGGTTGGTAGTAGTGCCCGCGCGCGTCTTTGAAGGCGTCTCCACGGAAGTGGTTGCTCCAGTCGGCGGGGACGTTGTGGATCTGACGCAATTGCTCGCCAAAGTGGCGCTGACAGTGCGCAGTCCACCGCTTACGCGAATCCGGTTCAAGCTTCTTTTGGAGGCCGAGACGTTCGCAATCGCGCGTGAAGAAGCGCGGATACATGTTCTTCTGGAGCAGAGCGAGGCCTGACTCGTTGAGCCACAGCGAGGTCGTGACGGGGCGTCCTTCTGCGTCGCGTTTAACGCTCATGTCCCACCACGCGAGGTATTGCATGATGATCGGGCGTAGCTCCGCGTCGATGACGCTCCACCGGTTGCCCTTGCGCTTGTCCGTCCCGCCCTTCGTCTTGGGCAAGTACACGAGGTCGCCACCCTGGCCGAAAGGCGCAAGCTTCGGGTGAGTCGCGAAGCCATCCTCGAAACCCGCGGCGGGCTCGACGCCTTCGGGCGTTGGGAGGCCGAAGCTTGCGTATCGGTCGAGCATGAGCATCTCGTTGGGTCTGTACCACCACTTCGCCGAGGCCGCGTAGAACGCGCGCCGCGCGGGATGAGCCGTCCCGTTCACGAGTTTCAGCATTTCTTCAACGGTGGGGTTCCTGCGCCGCTCTCCTCCTGCTGGGAGCTTTGGCGCTTCTTCGTAGTGCTCGCTGACGACGTCCTGCATGAAATTGACTGGGACGGCACCGACGCGGGCGAGGTACTTGTAGAACTTGTTCAACCCGTGCAGCCGGAACCGCACGTCGGGCCGCTTGAACAGCGTGCACCCCGAGCAGTGCTCCTGCGCGGCTTGTGCTGCGGGGAGCGCGCCGATCCATACTCGCTTGACGCAGGAGGCGGCTCCTTCGCCTGCCCATGGGAGGCTTCGGAGGTTGGCGCAGTAGTTGTTCTCCATGAAGTGCACGTACTCCCACACGCCCGGCTTCGTCCACTCGGAGACGGGAGTCTCGTGGCCGTCGTGGTGGAAGTAGCGGAATGCGTCGCGAATGCCAGAGACATACTTCTCGACGACTTGCGGCGAGAGACGCCCCTCCGCGCTCCTCGTGAACTGGCTGAGCAGCTCGCCGTTCGTCACGCCGCGCTTGACCGTCGAGCGCACGGGCACCGTCTCAACGCGCTGGCGAGATCGGGGGTCGATCACGCGCGCACCCCCGGAGCTTGGGCGGTGGCTTGTTCGAGGAAGCGCGCCGCCACATCCGCGCCCTCGGGCAACCCGTGCAAGAGCATGAGAAGCGTGTCCCGCTGCGCTTGGAGGAGCTTGACTTGGCCTCGGTAGTCTTGGTTCTCTTCCCGCGCCGTTTCGAGCCACGCGCGCGCTTTCTCGAGGTCCTTCTTGATGGCCTCGACATACTCGGGCGGGAAGACCGTGCCCGAGGTCGCGTTGGCGACCATCTGGAGGAGCCACGCGTTGAAGTTGTGCTCGTACCCACTCGCAGCCGCAGCCGCACGGTGAGCGTCGAGTTCTTCGGAGCTTCGGAAGTAGAGCACGACGCTCTGATGCCTGCGCCGTGCTTGGTAGTCGGCCCTTGACGGGCGAGCCTGCTTGGATTGCTGTTCTTGCGCGTCCATGGTTTGGATCACCTCTTGGAGGTACTTTCGCGCAAGAAACCGGTATCGCTCCGGCGCCACCGGCGCCATTGGCGCCGGTGGGTGACCCTTTATCCCGGGCGACTAGTTTTCAGGGTGGTGAAAACTAGTCCTGGACCGGCCGACTCGGACGAATCGCCTGCGGGCGACCGGCGCCTGAAGGCGCCTTTCGTCCTATCGCGAGACCAGCGCTCCGCCGCCTGCGGGCGGCTGCGGCGCTGGTCTCGCGACCAACCCGAATCCGCTGACGATGAGCGCGAACGCTAGCAGCGCGCGGGGCTCGATCCCCTCGTGCAGCACGAGGGTGCCCACGATCGCTGCGAAGATGGGTGCGATGTGGCTCACGAGGTTCGCGCGGATGGGGCCCACGCGTTCCATGATCGTGAAGTACACGATGAAGCCCAAGGCGCTTGAGACGAGCGCGAGGTAGAGGAGCGCGACGATGCCGGCCGCCGTCCACGCGACGTGCCCGCCGTGCTCCAGCGTGAGCGCGCTCCCGTGCAGGAGCACGGCCCCTACGAGCATCTGCCACGCCGTGAACGCGAAGACGTCCATGCCGTGCTTCGTCTTGCGCACGAGGATGCTGCCAGTGGCCCACGAGAGGATGGCCGCCACGACCGCGAGTTCGCCGAGGCCACGCGCGTCGAAGAGCGAGTCGCCTCCCTTGAAGACGGCGAGCGCGATGATGCCGAGGAACCCGAGCCCAAGCCCGACGACACCGCCCCAGCCGACGCGCTCGTCAGTGAGGAGCCACCGCGAGATGACGGTGGTCAGGATCGGATTGAGCCCCACGATCACTGAAGCGATCACTTCGCTCGTGAATTGCTGCCCCCAGAAGAGGAATGCGTGATAACAGCCTACGTTGAGCACGGCTGCGATGAGGATGGCAGCCCATTGCTTGCGTTCCCTGGGCCACATGTCGGCGCGGCGGAAGAGCGCGATGGATAGGATGGCGAGCCCCGCGATATCGAACCGGAGCGCGGCAAAGAGGACTGGAGTCATGCTTCGCAGACCGATCGTGATGAAGGGGAACGCCGTGCCCCATATCGCGCCGAGGAACACGAGTAGTGCGAGGTTCGTGCCGGCAAGGCGCCCGTGGGCCACAGCGCGGCGAGTCCATGGGGGCAGGATAAGGTTGCTCCTGAGGTTCACTTCTCGACTGCCGCCACGAGTTCGGGCGTCAGGAGCAGGTTCGCGCGCACCAGCAGGTCGTACGTGATCTGTGCGCCCGTCACGCCGCGCACGATGACCTCGAAGTTGCCAGGCTGTTGAGATGTGAAGTTGTACTCGAAGGGAGGTGCGCCGCTTGGCGGTGGCCCCGCGCTGGGGTGGCGCGCGCTCGTGAACACGGTCTTGTTCGTGTCCATGTTGCGTAGCTCAAGGTCGAGGTCCCAGAAGCCTTGCGTACTCGTGTCGTTCCAAGTGAGCACGATGATGGTGGAGGCGGGATAGAGAAGCTTGTAGGGGTAGCGCGCAGCGTCCGCGTTCGTTTCGGGCAGCGGTGCGGGGACGCCCCAGAGCTGCTCGGAGGCGCTCGTGTTCGTGGGCGCACCCGTGCCTGCCACGAGCGTCCCATTGTACCTGGCCTCGAAGAGGCGCTCGGGG
>Ga0265292_1001121_pt1 | contig 25902 bp, 14 predicted proteins | sample Munlanlewell296A_FD_189080 | JGI IMG/M metagenome (GOLD analysis project Ga0265292, IMG submission 189080) | Leachate microbial communities from a municipal landfill in Southern Ontario, Canada - Leachate well 296A | ecosystem: Engineered > Solid waste > Landfill > Unclassified | place: Canada... | reverse complement strand
GAAGAAGTCGAAGCTTGGGAGAAGGCTCGCAATGGGTTCGATAAGAAAATTAACTGGCAGTTCACAAAGGAGAAGGCTCGCATTAAACTGAAAAAACTTTATCCGTCATATGAGCGTTGACATGACAGTAGTTAGGAATTTCAGTTTAAAGGGCAAAGGGCAAAGTTGTTATTAAACTATAGAACTAAGAAACTTTAACTTTGCTCTTTGAACTTTGAACTTTGAACTTTGAACTGAAATGAAAGAACTATTCCAGCTCATTTTAGTAGGATTGATTGCATTTCCCGGTTGCCAGACGACAGAAAAGAAAACCAGCCAGGCGGACCAGCTCATGGCTGAAAAGATCAAGGCGGAGTTTGTCCGTTCCTGGAATGCCTATAAAACCTACGCCTGGGGTCATGATGTGCTGCTTCCCGTCTCAAAAAGTTATATGGACTGGTACGAACAGTCGTTGCACATATCACCCATTGATGCTTACAGCACCATGAAGGTGATGGGACTTGACAAGGAGGCGGAGGAAGTTCAGCGTTATGTGGTCGATAGTATTGATTTTGATAAAGATCTATTTGTGAAGACTTTCGAAGTCAATATCCGCATTCTTGGTGGTTTGCTAGCGATGTACGAGTTTTCCGGAGACAAGAAAGTGCTGGCAAAAGCGGAAGATTTCGGAAAAAGGCTGATCCCTGCTTTCAGTTCCCCTACTGGCATCCCCTACTATTGGGTAAATCTTAAAACGGGAGAAGCTAAAGGAGAAGTGGTGAACATGGCCGAAGGCGGCTCTTGCCTGCTGGAAATGGGCATGCTGAGCCGATTTACGGGGAACCCGGTTTATTTCGAAAAAGCAAAAAATGCTAGCCTGGCTATTTTCAACCGGAGGTCTTCCATCGGGCTGATCGGCGAGAGCATTAATGTGGAAACGGGAGCCTGGACCGACAGCATTAGCCATATCGGGTGCTGCATCGACAGCTATTATGAATATCTCTATAAAAGCTGGCTGCTTTTTAAGGATAAAGAGATCAAAAACATCTGGGACCAGAGCATCGTCAGCATCCAGACTTATATTGCCGATGAGGTGGATACTGCGCTATGGTATGGCACGGTGGACATGGAAACCGGCGAAAAGGTCAATAGCGTAGTGACTTTATACGACGCTTTCTTCCCGGCTTTACTGGCCTTATCAGGTGACCTTGAAAGGGCAGCACGATATCAGGATTCCTGGAACAGTGTGTGGAAGCAATACGGCCTGGAACCGATGGTTTATGATTACCGGAAAAAAGAAATCCTCAATGCTTCCTATGACCTGAATCCCGAAATTATCGAATCGGCCTATTATCTTTATTATTTTACCGGTGATACAATATACAAGGAGATGGCATCTCAATATTTCAGTGACCTGATGATGTATTGCCGGACCGAAGTGGCTTTTACGTGCATAAAAGATGTTACTACCAAAGAGCAGAAAGACCACATGGAGACTTTCTTTCTGGCGGAAACGATGAAATACTTGTACCTCGTCTTCACGGCGCCTGAAGACATTAATCCTGACGATTGTGTTTTTAGTACGGAGGCGCATCTGTTCAGGAAATGAATATCCCTGGGGATTATTTTATTGCGAATGGAATAGTAAAGCTAATCGCAACGTTCCTGCCAGGATCAAAGTAATTTACTTCATTAAGGGTCGATAAATGATCGATATACTTTTTATCGAAAATATTATTAACGCTGATTTCTGCTGATAAAGCCTGCTGGCCGATTTTTATCTTCGTCCCTAAACTGATATCGAACAATGTATAACCATCTGTTCTCATTTCATCCGGTGCGGGGTGATTCTGATTAAAAGCCGAAGAGGAATTGACTTTGAAGAAAGCATCCTGCAAAATGCCCAGTTTTTCCTTCTCCAGCTTCAGTTCAAAATTTAGCTTATTGGCAGGTATGAAAGGCAAGTAATCTCCATTGCCCTGCTTGCCGGTCACCTTTGAAAATGTCGCTTCAAAGTGTATCCACCTGAATTTTTCCGGATGAATGTGGATCCCGGCTTCCCCGCCAAACAATGTGGCATTTGTTTGATTATAGCGGTATATGTGATCGCCGTCAGGGGTAGTATCATTCGTGGGGGAGATGAAAATATAATCGTCAATGATATTATAAAAACCAGCTAAATCAAACGTCAGATTTTCAGTATGGTAATGGATACTGACGTCCGTTTCATAGGCTTTTTGCGGAACAAGAATACTGTTGCCGATTTCATAGCGGGTTTCGTGTTTTCCGTTGGATGTCAGCTCAGCCAGGTTCGGTGTCCGGTATGCGGCTGCAAAATTACCCCGGAAGAATAATTTATCCGCAAATTCATAGGTAGCCCCGACCGAACCGCTGAAGCTGCCGTAATCTAGTTTTAACGGGCTGCGGTAATTATAATCTATAGGTGAACCAACCTCACTGGTATTGATGAATTTATGGTCGTACCGTAAACCTGTTTGCATTTTAAATTCATCAAACAAGTGAAATTGCAGCAAAGAAAAAACACTGTAATTATCCGTTTGAGCATCGGGCAATAAGATTTCTTCCGCGTCCCGAATATTTAGATTGAACTGGTTAAATCCCTGGAATCCAATGATGTATTCTGATTTTTCTTTGGAAGGAAGATATAGTTTTGTCTCATAAGTCAATGTTGAAAGTCTCATGGCGATTTCTGTCGTATCGATCCCTGCATAATGCATCAGTCCGGCGGATTGAAAAGCGGCATTTATTTCGATCTTAAAATTGTTCAGGAATATTTTATTTTGTGATGAAAGAAGATGATTATTGAATTGCTGGTACCAGATTTCATTCTTTCTCTCCCTGGACGTTATAGCTTCAACCGCTTCTTCTTCGGTCAGTCCAAGTTTTTGACGGCTGAATTCATAATTTATTTTAGATACAGCGGATTTACCGGTGAAGCCCCCGTTCGCCTTAATCGACATTGTACTGAACCGGGAATTGGGCACGAAGTCACCCCCACCCTGTAAAAAATCTGTATTGGATTTAGTCCCTAAACGAATCCCGCCAAAGAATTTTTTACTGGCCCCTTTCATGCCCAGGTTGGTCGAAAGTCCCAGGGTGTTTGAAAAAAGTTGAAGGTGATAATCTCCAATGATCTGGCCCACCGGGGCCGGTTTTTCTTTGATGAAGTTCATCACGCCTCCGATGGCGTCCGATCCATACAGCAGCGAAGCCGGCCCCTTGATGATCTCGACATCTTCAATTCCAAATTCGTCGATTCCTAAGGGATGATGGTCAGAATACTGATAATTCTCGTTGCGGACGCCATTATTTAAAACCAGGACATTGTCCATCGACAAACCCCTGATGACAGGTTTGGAGATCCCGCTTCCTTTCGAGATCATATCGACGCCCGGCACCTTTGTGAGCATTTCAGTAAAGTTGGGCGAGATTATATTTGTCGGCGATTTAAGCTTGAGGATGTCAATATTGACTGCGTTTTCATGTTGTGTCGCATTGTACCCCCCCGAAACAACTATTTCTTTTGTTTCAATCGCTGTAGTGCTCAAGGTGATGTTCATCTCAACGGGAGAACCGTTAAATATTACTGTCCTTATTTCATTTGTGTGACCAATGAATGAAAACTGGATCTTGATTTTCCCGTCAGGAATATCGCTCAGGACATATTTCCCGTTATTGTCTGCAACAGTTCCTTTATTTAATTCCGGGATATAAATATTCGCTCCAACCAGCTGCTCGAAATCCTCATCGGTAATTTTGCCAATAATCAGGTTTTGGGCCTTGATTAAATGACCTGAAAATATGATAATTATAATAAAAATGAAGTACTTTTTCATTTGTTTACGATATTATATTAAACAAGAAATAAAATGGATGTGAATTACAGGGCTACAAAATCGTCTTGTTTAGTGGAGGTGCACGCAATAAAAATGAAAAAATGCCATGTTGGATTAACAGAGAAGGATTGGATGCAAAATAATACTTTTCAGAAAGCTGAATTATTTGATGATTGGCCTGTTGTAACTCATAAGAGCAAGTAAAATATTCAAAATTGCAGACCGGACAGTTTTCTTTTATGTATTGATGATGGTGATTGATATCCAAAGCGTAAGTCATTTCATCATGGTGATGAAAGAATTTACCTGCCAAAGGAGCGAGGAAAATGACCAGCAGAAAAATCAGTATGATCTTATTCTTTTGCATCAAGATATGTAAGCCATCTTTCAGACGCTAAAAATAATGAATTAAATAGCTCTATGATATTATTGGCCTGAAATAGATACCGCCGAAGAGCTATTATTCTTTTTGTCCCGTTATTACATTCGTCGAAATTTTTAATAATATTGTAGAGAGATTTTATTTAGCTCAAATCTTTAATAACATTCAAATAACCAGACTCTATGAAAAAAATCTTTTTTCTGCTGGTAATTGCAGCACTTGCTTTAACAAGCTGCAATCAGTCCCCGCAAAAAAGTACCGACAAAGCAACAGCCGATGCCGCAAGATTCGCCGGTCTCCTCGGCAGGGCGAAAACCACTTTCAATCCTTTGCCCAAAACAGCGGATAACCCTGACAATCCCATTACCACTGAAAAGGTAGTGCTCGGGAAGACTTTGTACTTCGAAAACAGGATGTCGAAAGAAGGAAACATCAGCTGCAACTCCTGCCATAACCTGAACACTTATGGTGTGGACAACAAACCCACTTCCCCCGGTGATGGAGGCATTTTTGGCGGACGCAATTCACCGACCGTTTTAAATGCCGCTTTCCATTTCACCCAATTCTGGGATGGTCGTGCTAAAGATGTTGAAGAGCAGGCCGGCGGCCCGATCCTGAATCCTATCGAGATGTCGATGCCCGATCAGGAATTTGTGATCAAACGGCTAAGTGAAATCAAAGGTTACCAGGTGTTATTTGCCGCAGCATACCCTGGCGAGAAGCAACCTATCAATTATGGCAATATACAGAAAGCCATTGCCGCATTTGAAAGGAAACTGATCACCCCATCCCGTTTCGACGAATATGTAAACGGAAATGAAACTGCGTTAACTGAGACGGAAAAACAGGGTCTTCAGACATTCCTCAATGCGGGTTGTACAGCTTGCCATTCAGGTGCAGTATTGGGGGGAACAATGTATCAGAAATTCGGCCTTGCCGGTAACTATTGGGATTTGACAAAAAGCAAAAAAATTGATAATGGCAGGTTCGATGTGACTAAAAATGAGGCGGATAAATTCCTTTTTAAAGTACCTTCTTTAAGAAATGTCGAAAAAACGTATCCGTATTTTCATGATGGAAGTATCGATAACCTGAATGATGCCGTGAAGATCATTGCAAAGGCCCAATTGAATAAAGGCCTTGCCGACCAGGAAGTCCAGGAAATCGTAACCTTCCTGAAATCTCTGACCGGAACGGTTCCGAAAGATTTGGCTACCCCACCTGAGCTGCCTGTTTAACATTTACCATGCTCAGACATTTCTTTATTACAGGACTGCGGAACTTCTGGAGGAACAAGTCATCCACCATTTTAAATATCCTTGGCCTCGCTATCGGCATGGCAACTACCCTGCTGATCCTCGAATATGTCTTCAATGAACTGAGCTACGACCGTTTTCACGAAAACAAGGACCAGATCTACCGTGTTATCGTCAGGGAAGAAAAAGACGGGATCATGATTACCAGTTAGATAATATCACCTATTCCGATTCTGCCCTGTTTGAGGTTTTCTCTTTTTCATTGCTTCGGGGAAATCCCGGAGCAGCACTTGCAGAGCCTTACCAGGTTGTTTTAACAGAAAGTACCGCCAGTTCGGTTTTGTCCTCTCCCTGGATCTCCAGTTACTGGAACGGATACGTGCCTGAAGGATTAAAAGAGCCCATCATGATCCACGTGCTTGATGTGGATGAAGACTATCTGAAAGTAATGGGGATCCCATTAAAGGCGCTTATGCAGGAGTCCGCAATTCCGGGGAAGCCATACTCTGGTTTTCTTTACTGGCCATTTTCATTGCCGGTTTAGGATTACTGGGACTGGCTAACTTCACCTTCAGTCAGCGGAAAAAGGAGATCGGCATCAGGAAAGTCCTCGGCGCTGAATCAGGGAATATTGCCAGGAAAGTGACCTTCGACTTTCTCAGGCTGATCTTCATAGCAAGCTTCCTGGCCCTGCCAATTGCCTGGTGGATCATGGATAAATGGATGGAAAACTTTGCTTACAGGACTTATATCAGTTATTGGATATTCCTCCTCCCTATAATAATTGTTACTATTTTAGCATGGTTAACGATTTATTTCCAGGTCAGGAGACTGGCCAATACAAATCCTGTGGATGTATTAAAATTTGAATGATGTAAGATGAATGCAGCCCCGTTGATCATAGGTGCTATCCTTATTTTCGTACTGGCATACCGGCTTTATTACAGCTTTATCGCAGCGAAAGTCCTGACCATTCAGGATATACAATCCATGCCTGCTAACCGTCTATATGATGGGCGGGATTACTACCCCATGTCGAAATGGGTGATTTTCGGGCATCATTTCGCAGCGATTGCAGGGGCAGGGCCTCTTGTAGGGCCGGTACTTGCAGCCCAGTTCGGGTATTTCCCCGGCTTCCTCTGGATGGTCATTGGCTCGGTAATGGCCGGCGCTGTCCATGACCTGGTAATCCTGGTGGCTTCGGTACAACATGATGGTAAATCATTAGCGTTTATCGCGAAGGCCGAAATCAGCAAAACCAGCGGTGTCATTGCTTCCCTCGCTATCCTGATCATCCTGATCGTTGCCCTGGCCGGCATGGGACTGGTGGTGGTCAATGCTTTGGCGGAAAGTTCATGGGGAACCTTCACTATCGCCATGACCATCCCCATTGCCGTGCTGATGGGTTTCTGGATGTTCCGTTTCCGCAAAGGCAAAACCGGCGAAGCCACGGTCATTGGCGTCATACTCCTGAGCCTCTCCGTGATTTACGGGAAATATATCCCGGATTCCTCAATCGCCGGATGGTTTAAATTTGACAAACACACCCTGACTATCCTGATCGCCGCATACGGATTCCTGGCCTCTGTCCTGCCTGTCTGGGTGCTGCTTTCACCAAGGGATTACCTCAGCTCGATCATGAAGCTGGCTGTAGTGGCCATGCTTGCCGTGGGCATCATTGTTGTAATGCCGGAGATGAAAATGCCGGCTTTCACACCCTTTATCCATGGCGGCGGGCCTATCATTCCCGGGCCATTATTCCCTTACCTGTTCATTACGATTGCTTGCGGCGCCATATCCGGCTTCCATTCCATCGTCAGTTCGGGGACAACGCCTAAGATGATCATGAAAGCGTCGCATATCAAATTCGTTGCGGTGGGAGCCATGCTTTCCGAAGGAGCTGTCAGTGTAATGGCGCTCATCGCCGCCAGCAGCCTGTTCCCGTTGGATTACTTCCAGATCAATGTTCCGGTAGAGAAGTTTGCCCAGCTTCTCCCCACCTTGCAGGAAATGGGCTTTACCGAATCAAACCTATCAACCTTATCCAAAGAAGTAGGCGAAGAGATCGCAGGCCGAACGGGAGGAGCGGTTTCACTGGCCGTTGGCATGGCGCAGATTTTCTCCTCCATCCCCGGGCTGGAGAAGCTGATGTCGTACTGGTATCATTTTGCGATCATGTTCGAGGCCTTGTTCATATTGACGATTATCGATGCCGGAACCAGGATTGCAAGATTTGTACTGCAGGAAATCCTGGGAAAGATTTACAAGCCCTTCGGATATACCCGCTGGTTATGGCCTGGCAACATTCTCGCAAGCCTTATTGTAGTCTTCGCCTGGGCCTATTTTGTCTATACCGGGAGCGTCAGTACCATCTGGCCGATGTTCGGTACGGCCAACCAATTGATGGGCACCATCGCCCTGGCTATCGGAACTTCATACATCATCAACCACAGCAAACCAAAATACGCCTGGATAACAATTGTGCCCATGGCTTTCGTAGGAATTACTACCATGACAGCCGGTTTCATGAACATCAAAAACATCTTTATCCCACAGGTCGCAGAAAACGCGACACGGGTGCAGGGCTTGGTCAATCTTGTACTTACTATAATTATTATGGCTTCCCTGGTGATCATTCTTGTTGATGCGGTGCCGAGGTGGGTTAAGGCGGTCAATGGTCATTAGTCATTGGTCATTGGTCATTAGTCATTGGTCATTGGTCATTAAGTCGTCAGAAAGTAGTCATAAGGTTGTCATTAAGTGGTCATTTGAACTCCATAGGGGTTCTAAAAAGTTATAAAACGCTCTTGCTTTCTAGCTTTTAATTTTGTACATTTACATCACCCATTTCATGAAAAATCGCCCGGTTTTAATACTTCCAGCATGGAATGGATTTATCAACATAGCATTTCCGTAGAGAGAGAGAGAGAGAGAGTCCAAACTCCTTTTATTTCCCATTAAATTTCTTTTCCGGAAAACCATCTCCTCAGTTAATTCCTTCTTTGCAATCAAGTCTTTTCTATTTCATTTATTAACCTTCAAAAACCAATTTGTTATGAAAACTTTTAAATCTTTAATCCTGGTATTGGGATTGCTATTTTTAACATTCCTTGCAAATGCTCAACTCACAGCAACTTTGACTTTTGATGTGCCAGATTTAAAATTTGACACGATTAATGGTTATACTCAACCGTCTTTTTTTGGTTGCCAGTTTACTGATGTGATTGGTGCACCTCACATGCCGGTGATTATCAAACAATATTTACTACCTAAAAATGCTGAAATTATTGATATTAGTTTTTCTGATACGACACATTTTACTTTTCCTGCATCATATCTGGTTTATCCGACACAAACTCCCGCCATTTTAGATGGGAGACCGGCACCTCCTTTTGTAGAACCCGACTCAGTGTATTATTCTTCAAATTCCCGGTACAATGGAGAATTAATTGAAATTGAAGCATTGACTAATTATTTAGGCTATACAATGGTGAGATTAAGGGTGTTTCCTTTACAGTACATTCCTTCTGAGCTGGAACTAACACTTTTTAATTCAATTACATTTACTGTAAATTACCAAATTACCGGAACAGATCCGCTGATAAAAAAAATGACATCTCATCAATATGAGGAAATCCATGAATTTTTAGCTCAAACCGTCGATAATCCCGAGGACATTGATGAAAGCGGGCCTATTTGTGAATTCATAGAACCACCTTCTGAAGGAACACGTCCCCTTAATTTATTTTTTCTTCCCTGGGCAGGTGGAGATGTGGTGGAATATATTATTATAACTAATGACGAGTTAAAAAGTTCATTTGATGAATTAGCTGAATGGAAAATGGGAAAAGGCATACCAGTATTAGTAGTGACGACCAGTCAGATTGAAGAATATTACCCTGGTTTTGATCTGGCTGAAAAAATATTTAATTATCTTAAAGATGTACGCAATAATTGGGGAGATGCTATTTATGTATTATTGGGAGGTGATACGGGAATTATACCATCAAGAATTGCGACTTATGAATGTGATCAATATACTGGTTCATGCTTTCTAAGGGTTACTGACCTATATTTTAGTGATGTTCATAAGGATAATAATGAAAATTATAACTGGAACCCTGATGGAGACTGCGATTTCTGGGATGATGATAATTCTTTGGATTTATTCCCCGACAATTGGATTGGAAGAGCCCCGGTTAAAAATATTGAAGAAACAAATAATTTTGTTAATAAAATTAAACAATATGAGCAAAACAAGTTTCAAAATTGTATTGAAAAAATTACATTGATAGGAGCAAATCTAAGAAGATGTATGAATGAAAATGATAGTGGTGATGCCAGGGGAATGAAATTTTGGATGAATCCTGTTTTTGATGCTTTACCAGGTAATCTGCAAAATTCTACAACGAGAATTTACGATTTGGACGTTATAAACTGGTACGAGGATTATGAGCTTAACAAGGATATTGTACTCGACGCATTAAAAGGGGATATTGAAGAGGGAGAACAACACATTTTCGCTCATATCGACCATTCCGGTTTTTCAAGCCTGGGGACTTCACAGCTCTGCAATAACTCTTGTATATCCTTAAATGATATGAATAACCTGGAATTAGAAGCTGATGATATACTAAAAATAATGTTTTCTGGTGGATGTCAACCGAATGAAATTAATAAAGACTGCATTGCGGAACATTTTATAAATGGCTCAGGAATTAACAATTTTCATGGAATAGGAATAGGCTTTATCGGTAATATTGGTTTTGGATGGGAAAATGGAGAACCTCAATGTCACAAATTTTTCGAAAAATTGTATAATGATACACTTTTTAATTTGGGTAAAATATTCTATGAATCAAGGATTGCAATGTCTGAGGTTGACGGTCGTTTTTATAAGAGAAATCTTAATTTTTTAGGTGATCCTGAATTACAAGTATGGACATCAAGTATTAAACAGGATTTAGAAATAACTGTGAATCCTAGCTCTTTAACAACTGGGGTGAATAATCTTATGGTAACCATTGATGGCTTATCGCCTAATGAACAAGCCTTAGTGTGTATCTTTAAAGATAATGAAGTATATGGCGTAAAAAAAACAACAGGTCCTTGGGGCACACATGACGTGACTTTTAATTGTAAACCGGATACGCCAGGACAAATACGGATAAGGGCTACTGCTGCAAATCATCTTTATGCTGACACAACGATCAATGTTGCGGTAAATTCCGAGCCTGACGTTCATCTTTATATTAAGGATTTTGATCCGAACAATCTTGACCTACACAGAGGAGTAAATAAATTCAAAATATTGTTGGAAAACTCTGGTAACATTATTGATGCAACCGGTATTAAAGCTACTCTATCCACTGAACCGGGGTATGCAACAATTACTCAAGGGTCTTCAGAATATGAAGATATAGGACCGGGTTCCTCTCAGCCATCTATAAGTGAATTTGAAATAACCATTGATAATGATACGCCTGATTTATTATTCATTCCATTCAGCCTCCAAATCCTCTCCAATGATGACCAATACTCTTTCATTGAAGAATTTTTTCTGCAGGTCAAGGCCTCTCAACTGGTCTATAGAGGAAACAAAATATCCTGGTCCACAGATGGGGATATATTTGCAGACCCGGCAGAGTCTGTACATTTTAATGTGGAATTGTTGAATACCGGGAGCCTGAACGCTGTAATTACTGAAGCAGTAATTGAACTTGATTCATTATATAATTACATTATTTCGATTCAAAATGGTCAGTACCCCGGTCAAGTTTCCTTTAATCCAATTGAACCGCTTAATTCTTCATGGTGTGTTGGATCATTCGAAGTCACAATGAATGCTAATTTAGGTTTTACAGCCACATTTCCAATAAAATTAAAAATCAAAGATTCTAATAATAAAAACTATGTGTTCGATATTCTGATAAATAATAAAATAAAACCTGATAGTATCGCGTATTTTTCCGATAATGCAAGTATCACGATAACCTGGGATCCACTACCATTGTCTATTTCAAAAGGATTTAATATTTACAGGCTTGATCCTGATACTTTACCTCCCGGCGGCGATATTGAAGATTCAAACTATTATCAAAGACTAAACCTTTATATAAATAATTTCTCAGTTTACACCGATGTTAATGTTGAAACCTGTAAAGTTTACTATTACAAAATTTCTTCTTATACAAACGGATTACCGCAAGGGCCATTTACTACAGCTCTCAAAGCATGGACCACTCTCCCCTCATTGGAACCCTGGCCATTGTTCGTGCCTGATTATGGATTAAGATCCGAAGGATCACCAATTCTCTATAACGCAATTCCGACAAAAGTAGTCGAAGGTGATAATCCGGAACTGGAAATTTTCTTTCCAATGGATGATGGTAGCAGTGGTATTTACACCGCATCAAAAAGTGCATTATATGCCTTCTATTCCAATGGTGATGAATTGTACAATATTGATAGTAATATTACTACTTACGCCGGATTTAAAAACTTCTCCAATGCAGGAATGAAGGCAACACCAATCATCGGAGAAATGAACAATAATCCATCTTATGGTGAAGTGGCATTTGCAACAACAGATGGAACTTCATCAGAAGACCATAAAAAAATATTTCTTTACTCAGCCGGTGATCCAGATGAGGACAAAAAGCCAGATTTGATTCATAAATATGGCGAAAATCACTTCGTGAAAAATGCGTTGGTTGCTTCACCATTAGATTTAAATTATCAAGAAGATATTCAAATAATTGGAGCAAATATTTGGCACGGTCAACTAAATGTTCAATGGACCTATGAACATGATAATAGTTGGATTTATCCAGGTTGGCCAAAAGTAGCTGTTGATACCACTACCAATGGGATTCCCGTGGTAGCTGATTTGGATTTAAATGAAAAAAAGGAAATAATAATTGGTTATGAGGGTAGTGCGGGATTGTTTATTTATAATTATGATGGTAGTAAGTATCGGGGAATCTCTGGAGCATTTTATGTACCACAAGAATGGCAAAATTTGATTGGCATGGATTGCAGACCAGTTGTAGCGGAACTTGATCATTCAGATGTTAATCCTGAAATTATACTTCTTTCAGCTTATTCCGATAAAAAAGCTCATATTTTCGCTCTAAATCATGATCAAAGCGAAGTAACAAATTGGACGTATGATCAAACTAATCACATTATTGATATTTCCAGCACAGATAATGGCAATTATCCTGCATTAACCGTGGCTGACCTTGATTTTGATGGAATCATTGAAGTTATCATTGCAGATGCTGGAAAAGTATATGCCTGGAAAGCTACAGGAGAATATTTTAATGGTCATTTTCCAATTGAAGTTGAAGGTCTCGAATGTCCTTATGTTGCACCTTTAGTTGCGAATGTCGACAAAGACCCCGAGAGTGAAATCATTATTGCTGACCCCGTTAATAACTTCATTTATGCATTTAATCTCGATGGCTCTCAGGTTCCGGGTTGGCCGCTGGCAGTCGATGGATTAATGGCAACACCGGCTATAGGTGATGTAAACCATGATGGGTTGAACGAAATTGTAGCCGTATATGGAGGTTATGTTAATGTATGGAAAACCGATGGGGAAACCGGTCATGATCAATGGCCATTGTACCGGCTAAATTCTTTTAATAATGCTGTCTACGAAGAACCTGCCTGTACTTATGACCCAAACGATCCTTGGACCATTGATCCAGAGGTAGATCCTCTCGTTTGGGATGATTACAAAGTTCTGACCAGAGATATTATTATTCCAGAAGATGTAACTTTGACAATTACCGGTAGGGTAGCAATGCCTGATGATTCTAAAATTATTGTGCAACGCGGTGGCAGGCTTGTGGTTGACGGTGGTATCATAACGTCAGCCTGTGGCGGTCTTTGGCAAGGGATCCAGGTTTGGGGATACAAAGATAAAAGCCAATATGATCTCAACTTTCCTCCAGGCAAAGTTGAGTTAAGTGGAAATGCGGTCATTGAGAATGCACGGATTGGAGTTGCAACAGTTAAATCGGTGAATGGAGCGGTTGACGAGAATTATACAGGTGGCGAACTTCTGTGCAGAGAAGCAACTTTTTTAAACAATATCTATGGAATCAGATTCTATAATTATCGCAATTTCGATCCATATAATCCACCACATAATGAATTGGATTATGCAAGTTATATTTCAAATTCAACTTTCATTACGAATGGTCATTTAGCTGAAAATGGAGCCAGCCCTGTGGCTTTTATAAGAATGGATGATGTTGTTGGTATAAGACTTAGTGGAAACCAATTTATGAATACTTCAGGCGAAGAATACAACTGGAATAGCAGAGGTAATGGAATTGAAAGTTATAATGCGGCGTATTTCATGCATGGGCTTTGTCTGGACGGAAACCCACCTTGTAGTTTATTTAAAAAAAATTATTTCTATAACTTAAGTTACGGGATTAAATCTCATGGGCAGGGAAGGGAGAACAGGTCAATCACCGTTTTGAACTCCGACTTTCATTTGAACCAAAAAGGAATGTTTGTCAGTTGCATAAATAATGCCAACATAAATTTTAATACATTTACTGTTCCTGAAAAATCGACCGGTAATGAAATTCCGCGATATGGCCTTTATCTGGAAATTTGCAGTGGCTACACGATTGAAGAAAATTCCTTTCAAGGTTGGGGCGATGGCCTGGATGAAAATATAGGAATGTACATTAACAATTCAGGCTCTGAGCCTAACGAAGTTTATAAAAATGATTTCTCGGATCTTGCTTATGGAATTGTAGCCTACGGACAAAACAGGAATGAAACAGGAGAAGGACTTTGCCTGAAATGCAATAACTTTGATCTTTGTATGAATGATATTCATGTTATACCTGAAAAAGGACCGCCGCATGGTCTTTGGCTGCAAGGCCGAAACCAGGGTATTGCTCAGAATCAAGGTAATGGAAGCTCACTTACATCTCTGGCTGGAAATACATTCTCTTTCGGCGATCCTCCTGTGTTCAACTATTTTAACCATGACTATTGTAATAATATTACATACAATTACCATGGCGAAAATGAAACTGATTATAAAATTTCTCCAGATCCTTATTCCCCTGAGCCTTTAGTGGATCCTAAACCTGCCTTTGGATATACATTTGAATCTAAAGATGCTGCTTGTCCATCTAATTATGGAGGCGGAGGCATCAATTTAAGTTTGGAAAAAAGTGTGGTGTCTTCAGAAAAGGGATTGGTTACTTTATACTCTGATAGTATTCAAACCTTCTTAGACGGTGGGGACACTTATGCCCTTAATTTTGAAGTTGTAACAAGTCTACCTGATGAAGCTTATCAAATCAGGCAGCAATTGCTGGATGAGTCTCCATATTTATCCGACACGGTGATGAAGTCGGCTATTTATAAAGAAAATGTCTTACCAAACGCGATGATCAGGGATGTTCTTGTAGCAAATCCACAATCCGCTAAATCCTCGGAGATAATAGAAAGGGTGAATGAAAGGATTGAACCTATGCCTGAAGAGATGATGTATGACATATTAGAGGGCAGAAATATCAAAGGTAATCTTGAAATTCTTGAAGGTAAATTAGCTTCACATATGACTTTCAAATATGAATCACTGCATAAACTAGAATTATATTATAAGCTTGATACAATTGATATCCTGGGATCTCAAGATAGCCTAATAGCCCTTTGGTCCATGGAAAATGACCCGGAAATATTATATAAGTTAGCCTTTTTATATCTTAATAAGCATGATTCGACAAATTGTTTCAACACATTAAATAGCATACCGCAATCATCAACTTTAACTGATAAACAAATGCTTGAATACGATGATTACTCCTTGCTTCTTGAAATTCTTTGGAATTTGAATCACAATACAACCAATTTGGACTCCACATTGGTTGGACCACTTTCAGAATTAATGTCACACAATTCAAAACCTGGATATTTGGCTCGTAATGTACTGATAGCAAATGGTATAATTGAATATATTGAGCCAATTTATCTTGCATACGAATTGAAATCCGTGTTTGTCAATCCAAATAAATCCGGAGATACTAAATCTTATAAATCCAATCTAATTGTGTTCCCTAATCCGGCTAAAAATTATATCATCGTGTCTTATGACCTTAAAGAAAGACAAGGAAAGTCAAGCATTAGCATCAGTTCAATCGATGGAAAACCATGCTATCAGGAGTATTTAAATGGGATAAAAAATCAGACAATTATTTCTTTATCCGGATTTTCATCTGGTGTTTATTGTATCCAATTGAAAAATAATGGAGAAATTATCGGAACAGTTAAATTTGTGATTTCTAAATGATTGACTTTTATGAAACAAAATATTCTAATATTCCTCTTAATTGGTCTGATTAATTACGGCTCATTTTCTCAATCCAGGTGGCTAATGCATTACATGGATGCCTTCAATGCACCAGTTAAGGATTTAAAAATTTCGTACGACAATGGTTATTTGTTATCAGGATGGATAAGTCCAAATTTACCACACTATAGTTGGTTAATCAAGACGGATATTAATGGAGAGGTTTTATGGCAGAAACTAATCGGTGGGGCCAATAATTCAACCCTTGCGATAGAAGAAATTTGCCTGAATTCTGTTGGAGAAATTTTTTTATGCGGTGGTACAATGAGTGGTAATGACGCAAATCCAATGCTCATCAAACTAAATGCCTGTGGTGAGAAGGAGTGGTGCACGGAATTCTCAACAACCAGCGACAATGATTTTTTCTGGGATGTAGTCTGTACTCCGGATGGTGGTTGTGCTGTTTTGGTCTATGGGGCATTTATACCGTTGTTTACTTACAGGGCAGGAATTTTGAAGTTTTCAGCGGGCGGCGATTTATTATGGCAGCAGTACTATCAAAGTCCTGATCAAAGCGTTAGCGGGGTAACATTATCCGATTTGAATCTAGCGCCTGATGAAGGATTTCTCTTGTCAGGTTTTTGCTATTATCTTGATCCCGAAAATCCGGACCTTGCCTGGCTTCACCCGTACTATATCAAAGCTGATTCTTTGGGATATTTTGAATGGGAAACGATTGTACATAAAGAAACCGGGGACATCGGAGGACAAGCTTTCATGTCATTGGTCAATCCATCAGGAACCAATTTTTACTCCTGTATTAGCCACTATTATCATTCTGATACACTTTATACGACGAGACCAGCCATAGTTAAGTTGGACTTGCAGGGAAATGTTATGGGAGTATATGATTTGGTTCATGGATTATATGATCTTGGAAAAATAATGACTTTTGATTTTCTGAATGATTCAGTGTTAACAGGCAGTGCAAGCTGGAGAAATGAAGAAGATGAACCGCAATCCCGGGTAGTGGTACTTGATACTTTGGGTAATATAACTAATTCTGTTACCATACTTAATGATTACTTTTTGGGATTTACAAAAACTACGTTTGATGATAAAATTCTTATCTTAATTTCAGATCATACATCAGGTGAGTTTGACCCTACTTTGTTTAAACTAACCCAGGATCTCGAGCAGGACACTTTTTATACCACACCTTTTATTTACGACAGCCTTTGCCCGTATCAAATTGCATCAGATACCATTGTGCCGGATGATTGCGGGCTGATCGTGGGGATTGAGGAAGATGATAAGACGGTAGGACGGTACGACGGTAAGAAGGGAGGGATAGAGTTATTTCCCAATCCAGCGAGTGAACTGCTTCATGTACGATTGAACATGGACGGTGGACGATTTAACAAAGATTTGAGATTGGAGATTTATGATATTTTCGGGAGGAAGGTGCAGGAAATCAAAGTTCTGGAAAAGCAAAATGAGGTGCAGATCAATGTGGAAGGATATCCGCCGGGAATTTACCTGGCGGTGCTGAAAGATGAAAGTCAGTATGTTTGCTCGGGGAAGTTTGTTGTAGCAAGATAGTTCCTGGTTCGCTATCGGAAGACCTGTTTTGTAGAGACATTATATGCAAGGTCTTTATAAAAACTGTAAAACCCATAAACATTGGAACATTGGAACTTTTGAACCTTGGAACCGGATGAATCTCCCTATTTATCAGATACGGTGATGAAATCAGCTATTTATAAAGAGAATGTACTTCCTAATGCAATGTTAAGGGATATACTTGTTGCTAATCCACAGTCTGCTAAATCAACGGAAATACTTGATAATATAAATGAAAGATTCGATCCCATGCCTGAAGAGATGATGGCTGAGATAATGGAAGGAAGAACCTTTGAAGGGGCTCTTGAAATCCTTGAGGGCGAATTAGCTACACATAAGACAACCAAATATGAATCGCTTCATAAATTGGAATCCTATTATAAACAAGACACTCTTGATTTCACGGGATCATTAGACAGTTTGATCAATCTTTGGTCTGAAGAATCAGATCCGGAATCCTTGTACAAACTCGCTTTTTTGTATCTTTATAATCAGGATTCACTCAACTGCTTTAGTACCTTGGACATGGTCCCACAGTTAACAAATCTAACAATTGGGCAGACTCAAGACTATGATGATTGTAATTCGCTTATGGAGATACTGTGGCCTTTAGAAAAGGGTAACAAAAGTCTCGATTCATTGATGGTTGAACGATTGACAGAACTTTCATCAAGAGAATCCAAACCCGGTTCACTTGCTCGTAATGTCTTGGTGGCAAACGGTATTATTGAGTATGTTGAACCAATTTATTTATCGGATAACCTGAAATCATCACTAATTATTCCTGACAAACATGGAAATTCAAAACAAAAAGACAATAGGTTAATTATATTTCCTAATCCGGCAAAGGATTATATCATTGTTTCTTATGACTTGAAAGGAAGACTAGGTAAGTCAAGTATTATCATAAGTTCCATAGATGGAAAACCTTGCTACAAACAAAATCTATATGGAACAAGAAATCAGGCAATAATATCTTTGTCTGGTTATTCCTCAGGTGTCTATTGTATTCGTTTAGAAAATGACGGGGAAATATTAGAATCTGAAAAATTTGTACTATCTAAATAAACATACTCATGAGGCAACTTACGCTGATATGTTTTCTAACAGTACTAACTCAATTTTCCGGCTATCCCCAAAATAGATGGATTCAGCAATATCTAAATGATATGGATGCCCCAGGTATGAGTTTGAATATTTCATATGATAAAGGTTATCTATTATCGGGGTGGGTAACTCCAAATTATCCACCCTATACCTGGCTAATCAAGACAGATATCAATGGGGAAATTTTATGGGGAAAATTCATCGGTGGTGAAGATAACAATATTGGAGTTGCTCGCATTAGTCAAAACAGAAATGGGGAAATTTATCTATGTGGTTCTGCTGGTAATGATGATGGTACCGATCCAATTATTATCAAATTGAATGCTTGTGGTGAGAAAGAATGGTGCAAAAAAATCTCAACAACAAGTAACAATGATTTTTTCTGGAGCAATGCCATTACTCCAGATGGCGGTTATGCTGCACTAATTTTTGGTGCATTCCTACCTTTGTATAGTTACAGGACAGGTATATTAAGGTTTTCTCCAGAAGGTGATCTATTATGGCAGCAATATTACCAAAGTCCGGATCAGGGTGTTAGTGGTGAAGCATTATCGAATTTAATTCTAACACCTGATCATGGTTTTCTGATGACTGGAATGTGTTATTACCCTGACCCGGATAACCCAACAATTGGATGGCTTCATCCTTATTATATCAAGGTAGATTCACTGGGTAATTTTGAATGGGAAATAATACTGCACAAAGAAACAGCAGATATAGGAGGAGATGCATTTATGACTTTGTTAAATCCGGAACAAACCTATTATTATTCCTGTATTAGCCATTATTATCATTCTGATACATTATCAGCAACAAGACCTTCAATTGTTAAAATAGATATGCAAGGTAATGTTATGGGAGTATATGATTTAGTTAACGGTAATTATGATTACGGCAAATTAATGACTTTCGATTTTTTAAATGATTCATTACTTGCCGGAAGTGCCGGTTGGGGTAATGATGATGACGATTACCAATCCCGAGTTATAATTTTTGATACTTTGGGCCATATCACTAATTCTGTTACTATTATTAATGATTACTTTTTAGGGTTTACAAAAAAGACATTTGATGGTAATATCCTAATTCTAATATCAAGTCACTTATCAGGTGAATTTGATACTTACTTATACAAATTGACCCAGGATCTTGAGCAGGACACATTTTACACGACTCCCTTTGTTTACGACAGCCTTTGCCCTTACCAGATTGCATCGGATACCATCGTCCCTGATGATTGCGGGATTATTGTGGGGATTGAGGAAGACGGTAGGACTGTAGGACGGTATGACGGTAAGACGGGTGGGTTGGAGGTGTGGCCGAATCCCTGCCGGGAAATGTTGAATGTTGAATGTTTAATGTTGAATGAGGGAAAGGATTATTCAATTTGTATTTATGATATATTTGGGAGGAAAGTTCAAAAAATAAAAATCCCGGATGGGCAGGACAAAGTTCTGGTGAATGTAGAAGGTTTTACATCAGGTGTGTATATTGCTATCCTGAAAAAAGGTTTTGATTTATTGGAAAGCAGGAAGTTTGTCGTAGCCAGGTAATTGAGGATCTAATTACACGATTGTCAATTCGGCATTCGGCATTGTCAATGTAATTTACGAAATTCAATTTTAAATTTAAAATAATTCACGGTCATTCGCAAAATTCGCGTTATCCGCGTTCCATTTAAATAACACGCGGATTACTGCGTATGCATCGGATTTACACGGAACGATGGAACTATGGAACCGGATGAATCTCCCTATTTATCAGATACGGTGATGAAATCAGCTATTTATAAAGAGAATGTACTTCCAAATGCTATGTTAAGGGATATACTGGTTGCTAATCCACAGTCTGCTAAATCAACGGAAATACTTGATGAAATTAATGAAAGATTTGATCCAATGCCGGATGAAATGATGGGCGAGATTCTTCAAGGAAGAAATATTGACGGAGAACTCGAAATTCTTGAAGCTAAAATGGCAAAACATGTGGCTGCAAAGTACGAATCATTATACAAATTAGAATCATTATATAAACAGGATACACTTGATTTTCTAGGATCAATGGATAGCTTAATTAGTCTTTGGTCTGGTGAAACTGATCCGGAAATTCTTTACAGACTCGCTTTTTTGTATTTTTATAACAATGATTCACTCAACTGCTTCAATACTTTGGAAATGATTCCTCAGCTGACAAATCTAACAATTGAGCAGACGCAAGACTATGAGGATTATAATTTCCTAATGGAAATACTATGGCCTTTAAAACAAGGTAACGATATTCTCGATTCATTGATGGTTGAGCAATTAACGGAACTTAAATCAAGAGAATCCAAACCCGGTTCACTTGCTCGTAATGTTTTGGTGGCTAATGGAATTACAGATTATATTGAACCGATTTATTTATCGGATAACTTAAAATCATCACTAATTATTCCTGACAAACATGGAAATTCAAAACAAAAAGACAATAGGTTAAGTATATTTCCGAATCCGGCAAAGGATTACATTATAGTCTCTTATGATCTGTCAGGGAAAGCAGGAAACCCCTGGATTGATATTTATTCCTTAGAGGGAAAGCCATGTTACCGGCAAAGTCTCATAGGAAGTAAGAATCAGATCGTTATACCCATGGCTAAACTTGCTTCTGGGGTATATAGTGTACAATTAGTCATGGATGGAGAAATATTAGAATCCTCAAAATTTGTACTTATAAATGAGTAATTCTAATGAGACGAATAACGCTTATATTCTTAATTACGGTATTCACTTGTTTTTCAGTCTACACTCAAAATAGGTGGATACAGCAATACCATGATGATTTGACTGGCCCAGGTATATTCATTGATGTTTCATACGACCATGGGTACTTGCTTACCGGTTGGGTCGTACCCAATTTCCCTCATTATACTTGGTTAACAAAAACAGATGAGAATGGGATGATTTTATGGGATAAATTCTTGGGGAGCATCAATGGATCAACAGTGGTTGATCAGTTTAAGCAAAGCTCAAGTGGTAATATCTATTTATGTGGCGGTACAATTAATGAAGGGATGGTGGATCCGCTAATTATTAAATTGAACGAATGCGGTGAGAAGGAGTGGTGCAGGCTGATTTTGACAACCAGTGACAATGATTTTTTCAGAAGCATTGTCATTACTCCGGATGGAGGTTGTGCTGCACTCATTTTTGGGGCATTTCTACCTTTGTATAATAACAGGACAGGTATTTTAAAATTCTCTCCAGACGGAGAATTATTATGGCAGCAGTATTACCAAAGTCCAGATCAGGGCGTCGATAATGAAGACTTATCGAATTTGATCTTGACTCCTGATCATGGCTTTCTGATGACAGGCTATTGTGGTTATCCTGATCCAGTAAATCCATCCATTGCCTGGCTTCATCCATATTATGTCAAGGTAGATTCATTGGGGAATTTTGAATGGGAAATTGTACTTCACAAGGAGACTGGTTGTTTGGGAGGTAAGGCATTATCATCATTAATGAATCCCACCCAAAAATACTATTATTCCTGCATAAGCCACTATTATCATTCTGACACTCTTTACGCAAAACGTCCTTCATTGGTTAAAATTGATCTGCTTGGAAATGTCATTGGAGTCTATGACTTAGTTCATGAGGATTACGATTGGGGAACTCTTTTCTCTGCTGTTTTTTTTAACGATTCCCTCTTGGCCGGTGGAGCAAACTGGAGTTACAATGAAGATGGACCTCGATCCCGTGCTATCATTTTCGATACTCTAGGAAATATAAAAGACTCCCTAACTTTACTAAATACAGGTTGGCTGAGCAAAACGGCCATTACACATGATGGCAAACTATTGTTTTATAACACAATAGAAGAAAATGGAGATTTTGACACTTACCTTTTCAAGCTAACCCAGGATCTCGAGCAGGACACTTTTTATACCACACCTTTTATTTACGACAGCCTTTGCCCGTATCAAATTGCATCAGATACCATTGTGCCGGATGATTGCGGGGTGATTGTGGGGGTGGAGGATGACGATAAGACTATAGGACTGTATGACGGTAAGACGGGTGGGTTGGAGGTGTGGCCGAATCCCTGCCGGGAAATGTTGAATGTTGAATGTTTAATGTTGAATGAGGGAAAGGATTATTCAATTTGTATTTATGATATATTTGGGAGGAAAGTATTGGAAATCAAAGTTCCGGATAGGCAAAATGAGGTGCAGATCAATGTGGAAGGTTATCCGACTGGGATTTACCTTGCGGTGCTGAAGAATGGACAGGCGATGAAGGCAAACGCTAAGTTTATGGTTGTGAGGTAGTTGGATAGTTCGCAGTTCCCAGTTCGCGGTTGGTATTGATGGCTTGTAATTTAAAATCCGGAATGCTTTCGGAAGAACTCCGGAGGAGTTCCATATTTGTAGAAACTAGGGCATCGCGATAAATTTTTCATGTTGCATTTTACATTTTGCATTTATGGATTGTAAATGTAAAATCGTCCATGAATTCCCGTATTTGATTACCTTTAATTTTACAAACGGTTTCCGTTATTCATGATAACCTTCAAGATTCGATTTATCTATCCGGCGCTTTGGGTATTGATCATCCTTCTATTCCTGGTCTCTCCTGCTTTTGCCCAGTTGCTAGATAATGAAACAGAGGCATTTATACGTGCAAAAGAACAGAACCGCCCCGTATTCCTGATCTTTTCCGGTTCCGACTGGTGTGTCCCCTGCATCCGGTTTGAGAAAGAGATCTTCTCCGACAGCAGCTTCATCAAATATTCTGAAGAAAACCTGGTCATCCTGAAAGCCGAATTCCCGCAAAAGAAGAAACTTTCGCCTGAGATCATCTTACAAAATGAAAAACTGGCGGAAAAATACAATCCTACCGGCCTGTTCCCGCACCTGGTCCTGTTAAACCCGGATGGAAACATCATCACAACACTTTGGTATGAACATCAAAGTACGGAAGAGTTTATCAGGCAGATGAAAAATGCGATGCCTGAGACGGATTGTCTTAAGGAATTCAGGACCAGCGCGATGCTCATGGGCTGCGGCTTTGAATTCACTATCGTCGATTCAGCCAATTCCAACAATGGGTGGCAATTGATACAGGAGAGCATCAATGAAGTCAAACGGATCGAGAACATGATTTCAGAATGGAGCGACACCACGGAGGCTGGCAGGTTGAATGCAAATGCCGGAAAGGAACCTGTAAGGTTGTCCCCGGAGGTTTACGAACTCATCCGGAGAAGCATAATAATATCGGAACTGACCCAGGGAGCTTTTGATATCACCTTTGGCGGGGTGGGAAAACTCTGGAGATTCGACCGGAAAAATCCGGTGATGCCGGATTCTTCAACGGTTATGCAAGCTTTGGGTTCGGTCGGGTATCGGCATATCCTCCTGATGGATTCATCGCAGGTTTTTCTTTCGAAACCCGGGATGCGGATCGGTTTCGGCGCCATCGGGAAAGGCTATGCGGCGGAAATAGTTAAGACGATGTTGATGAAAAAGGGCATTACCAGCGGAGTGGTCAATGCCAGTGGTGACCTCACAGCCTGGGGAATCCGCCCTGACGGCAGCTCCTGGAAAGTCGGAATTGCCGACCCGACGAATCCGGTCAAGATACTGCTTTGGCTCCCTGTAACTGATGCTGCCGTAGCAACATCGGGGGATTATGAAAAGTATTTCGAGATCAACGGCATCCGCTATGCCCATATTATTGATCCACGGACAGGATACCCGACAAAAGGAGTGCAAAGTGTAACTATTATCAGTCCTGATGCCGAGCTTTCAGATGCACTGGCCACCGCAGTATTTGTCATGGGCGTGGAAACTGGCCTGGATTTTATCGCGCAACTGCCGGGGACGTATTGCATCATCATCGATGATAAGAATAATATTCATTACTCCCGGGGTATTGAGCTGCTAATAACTAAAGAGTGAGAAGCCAGAAGACAGAAGTCAGAAGTCAGAAATTTGAAAATTGAAACTTGGAAGAATTGAACAAATAAGTACCTACCTTTATCAAATGAAAAGGAAGCTTCCGCTTATCCTACTCCTATTGCTGGCAACCCTTATGCTGTCTTCCTGCCAGTCTGTGAAACCCTATCAGCGGGTTTACCTGAATGATTATTTTATGAAGATGAGCAAGAGGTCGATAGATACGTTCGGGGAAAAGGTCCAGGCATACCGTGAAGGCTCTGCCGGGGGAGGAACGGGTAAAGACAGCGGTGGCTGCAGGTGTATGCACCTCAGGTCTCCTTCTCCCATGAGATCGATTCCACAAACACGATCCTTTTTGATGCCGGCATTGATTTCATTACCTCTGCATCTACCGACCGGATCGATTATAATATGTCATCTGCTTCTTACCAGGACGCGCATTTCCAGGTTTCAGCCGGCTACAGCCGATATTTCCGTAAACCGCAGATTGAGCTTGGCTTAACGGGCAGCATGTCACTGGAGTCTGATTTTCTATCGGGAGGCTTTAATCTCTGGTTCTATCACCCCGACAAAGCTGGAATGACGAGCTACTATGCCAGTTTTCAGGCATTCTTCGATGACTTGCGTTGGGGCAGGCTTAATGATGATTATAAAAAGCCCGTCACCCTGGTTTACCCTGTAGAACTCAGAGATACCAATTGGTTCGATATTTACATGCGTTACTCATATAACCTCAGCCTTGGCATTGAAAGGGTGATAAACCGCAGGATGAGCATTGGATTTTTTCCCGGTGTAATTATTCAGACAGGATTACTCTCCACTCCTTACCACAGGGTATATTTCAAGGGTGAAGATAAGGCGAAGGTGGAACACCTGCCAACCCGCCGTATTAAAATTCCTGTGGGAGTTAAACTCAATGCTTACATCGGTACAAGCCTGATCCTGAATACTTTTTATCGTTTTTACCTGGATGATTTCGACATACTTTCCAATACATTAGGATTGGAAACTTTTTACAAAGTCAACCCTTACCTGACTCCGTCCATTTCATTCCGGTTTTACCAGCAATCCGGATCGAAATATTTCATGCCATTTAAGAAACATCTCCTTACTGAAACTTTTTACACGTCCGACTACGACTTATCAGCCTTTTACAGCGTGAAAGCCGGCGCCGGTTTCAGGTATGCGCCTTATAAGAGAATGTTTGCCAACTGGTCGTTCGATGAAATTGAGCTGATGTATTATTATTACTGGCGCTCCGATGGGCTGCAGGCGCATTTTATCAGCACATTCTTCGGAATTAAGTCATTAGTCCCTAAATATAGAACAATATAGTCCGTACAAAGAATAACTTACTAAATTTAAGCGTTGCCCCGTGCAGTGTAGACCGTTCAACTTATGATACTTTGATATCAATCATTAGTCTGGTC